>OLNR01001340.1_pt1 | contig 14785 bp, 12 predicted proteins | sample 1672231 | NCBI WGS metagenome assembly OLNR01 (sample SAMEA3136662, study PRJEB25190) | human gut metagenome
CTAAGTAAATATGTTATATTAAATTGTTGGGATAGATTACCACAAAAATCGAGCCGTGTCAACAAAAAGTTTTGAAAATACGATACTTTCAGCAGCTTGCAAGAAAAAACAAGGGAAACTTTGGCAAAAAGAGAGAGGACTGGACGGTGCCAGCCCTCTTGACATAGCTATAATTCTTAAAAAAGGTGTCGCTACCGCAGGCTGAGGAACGTACACCATTGGTTCCTCTGCAAGCCTGCGCTGGGTGGGCAAAGACCGTCAACTGCCATGCCCATCCGCGCATTCTTCTGCCGCAGAACAGGTGCTTGCCGTATTTGCTCGCAGCCCCTTTTCCGCATCAGCCGGAACCAAGGCGTAACACACGAGACTTTGCAAGCAAAGTTGTGTGCCAACGAGCGTTCCGCCTCTCTTTGGAATCTTCCCGGCAAGGCACTGAGGAAATGAATGTCCAGATTGCCAATTGGTCGATATCAAAAGAAAAATACCGCTCACGCAGCGCAGCGATGATTTTGTCGGGTGAATCGGCGGCAAAATTGATCGGGTGTGTTGCGGGGCGGTAAATCTTTTCATGGAGAACAAACCCTCACTGGTTCGCATTTTATTACGAACTCGGTGGGATTTGTGACAGAGAGTGTCACAGTTTATAAGGTGCGTCAAGATGGTTTTGCAAATTTTATTGCAGGAATGCGGTGATAGCAGGACTTATACGGAATAATAAACCCTCAATCTATAAACAGCAATTATCGGTATGCGCAGTATAGTCCTGCTTTATCATATGGATACACTGTCGGAAGTGCTTTGATTTCTGCGATTTACCGACGATGTTGCGAACGGTATTCCGCCGGGGTGATGCCGTACAGGCGGCGGAAGGTCTTGAGGAAGCTGCTGTAATCCGGAAAGCCGCTCTCGGTGCAGGCGTTCAGAACGGATACCCCCTCCTCCAGCGCCTTGCGGCAATGCTGCATCCGCAGATAGGTCAGGTAGTTGTGGATGCTCTCCATGGTGCACTCCTTGAACGCGCGGGAAAGGTGCTCCCGGCTGGCATAAAGTTCCTGCGCCAGCTGCGCGGTGGTAAGGGTCGGGTCCTGATAATGCGCCTGCAGGTAGGCCACCGCGCGCGCGACCAGTACACTGGTGCTGCTGGGGGCAGCGGTCTGTCCGCTGCCGGTGGCCTGCGTGATGAGCAGCATCATCTCAGCGGCCTGCGCCTCAAAAACGTTGTCCCGGATGGAGCTCGGCAGCTCCAGACTTTGCGCCATGCGGATGAAAAGCCCCTTGAAGTCCCACTTGCAGCAGGCTTCGCGGTCCAGCACAGTGACCTGCTGCAGCCAGCCTGTGTTTTTCAGGTTCGCGCGGCGGCGGGTGGCCTGCCATAGGGCATCGTCGATCTGGACGACCAGACGATCCGACTGGTCGTCCTCGATGTTGAAGTTGCCGGAGTGGTAGACCTGAGACGGAAAGTAGACCAGTTCCCCCACATGAACCAGATACACGCTGCCGTCCACCGAGTAGCGCACCGTGCTGCCGCCGATGGGGAGCACCAGCTCGTGATACGGGTGGGAGTGCACCACCGACTGCTTGTTTTCCCGGTTCGTGTACCATGTGACCAGAAGCCGGGTGTCGCGCAGCCCCATCCGCGCCTGCGCTTCCGTAAGGACATTATCTATATAATGTGAGACACGTTCGATGCCCATAGCCACTCCTGTTCCTTGTTAAAAAAATCAGAATCATGCCTTTACGTCGTTTTTTGCCCTAGTATATCAGTATATATCACATTTTGCAACATTTGAATCACAAAATCTGCGGAAAAACGGCTGAATTTTTAGTATGATAAGGGTGCAAGGAGACGAGATTGACCAAATACACAAAAATGTTGCAGCATTTTTGTGCTTATCGACAAATGTATTAGTTGCATTTCGTGATGGTTCCATCCCGTTTTTCCATCCAGATCAGATTGATGATGAGGTGCACGATGAAAAAGATCATTTCCGTTACGCAAGAGCATCCCATGGTAGCGCTTGCATCGGATATTACCTATATGCAGAAGTCGTTCTGGTGCGGCTGCTCCGCTTACCCGCTCAAACTCAGCTTCATGCGGGCGCGGCATCGATACGCATTTGATCCGGAACATGAGAACTACCCCTGCATTGTGTTCGTCTGCGGCGGTGCGTGGGAAAAGGTGGATCGCAATGTCTGGATGCCTAATCTGGCGTACTACTGCCAGAAGGGCTATGCGGTGGCCAGCGTGGATTACAGTTGCCTGCCGGTAACGGTGCATCCGGAACAGGTTACCGAGATCAAAACAGCTATTCGCTTCCTGCGGGCGCATGCGGCCGAATTCCGTATCGACCCGGAACGGATCGCCGTCATGGGCGAAAGCGCCGGAGCCTATCTGGCAGCGCTGACCGGCCTGACCGGCGACGAGAAAGAATATCGGAATGCGTATTATCCGGAGCAGTCGGATGCTGTGCGCGCTATGTGCACCTGGTATGCGCCAACGGATATCCACCGCATGAATACCGACATGGTGCATATGCAGATCAGGGATTTCCCGGTGCTTCCTTCGCTGGTAAAGCAGAGCGCACCGCCATTTCTGATGCTGCACGGTGCAGCTGACAGCACGGTGCCTTCTCAGCAGTCCGAAATGCTGTACGAAGCGCTCCAGAACGCAAAGGTGGAAAGCGATCTGATTCTACTGGAGGGTGCGGAGCATGCAGACTATATGTTCCAGCAGCCTTCTGTCAAAGAACTGGTCTGTGACTTTATGGATCGGCATTTGAAATAAGGGAGAAACCGGATGCAAAGCTCGAAAAACCATTTTGAGGCCGCGGTTCTGTTCGACCGAGCCACGATCCTGCGGATGTTCCGGATAGAATACTATGCTTTTGAGCGTTTGCAGCTGCTCACGCGCCTGCTGATCGCAGCCATTCTGCTGTTTATGGGACTGTTCGGCGGGCTGCCGCAGATTGCCACAATCCCATGCCTTGCGGTCGGTGCATGGCTGATCGTCAGTCTGGATTTTCCGAGCAAAGTCCGTGCGGAGAGAGTATTGCAGCAACAGGGAGAGCAACCGTCCAAAGTGCGGTATCGCTTCAACGATACCGGCATCTATGTGGAAAACGGTGCCCACCTGAAATACGAGCAGGTCGGGCGGCTGATTGAAGATGACGAATATTTTTATATCTTTCAGGACCGGCAGTTTGCCGTCATGGTACCCAAAACGGCGCTGCTGCCAGACAGCCCGGAACGCTTCCATAAATACATCGCCCGGCAATGCGGGATGGAGTGGAAACGCGGCGGTTCTCTTTTGATGGTGGATCGGAAGGACTTTGTCCAGATGCTGCAGGACAAGACTTCCCGCTGGTTCGGACGTTGAATGGATGGAATTGCGCCAACAGGCGCTGTCAGACATAAGAAAAAAGGGGGACACCAATATGTTTTTAACCTGTCACTATTTCAGCAAGGTGCTGATGCACAACACCGAGATCAATGTTGTGATTCCTACCCCGGAGGGTAATGAACAGATCACCGAGGCAGGCCCTACGCAGCGGTACGATTACGAGAACGGTCTGCCGGTGGTTTATCTGCTGCATGGCGCTTACGGCGACAACAGCAGTTGGGTCCGTTTCAGCAATATTGAACGGTATGCACAGGCCCACAACATTGTAGCCGTCATGGCATCGGTGGAAAACAGCCTGTATCAGGATATGGTCCATGGCAACAAGTATTTCACCTTTATCAGCGAGGAGCTGCCCAGCTTCATCACAACACTGTTCCCTGTGAGCAAGAAGCGGGAAGACACCTATATCTGCGGTTTCTCCATGGGCGGTTACGGCGCATGGTTCATCGGTCTGTCCTGCCCCGAGAAGTATGGCAAGATCGCAGGTATGTCTGCTGCCATGGATGTCGCCGGGCTGTCGGACGAAGTACAGAAGGGCAACATCGAAGCACCGTTCCCCTTCCACGACATCTTTGAGGACCCGGCTCATCTGGCCGGCAGCGACAAGGACATCTTTGAGCTGTACCGCCGCGATGCAGAAAAGGGCTGTGTGCCAGAACTGTATCAGGCCTGCGGTACCAAGGATTTTCTGTATCAGATGAATGAAGATGCCAACCGGCGTTTGACAGAGATGGGTGCAAAGATCACCTATTCGGTCACACCGGATGCCATGCATAATTGGGATTACTGGGACAGCGAGCTGCCCAAGATTCTGGACTGGATGATGCAGAAATAATCATTTCTGGAATGTTGCGCCGGAAGCGTACCGGCGAGCAGATAGAGAATACAGAAGAAGAAAAATATTTTTCAGGAGGAAACCAAGTATGAAAAAGATCAATCGTCGTGAGTTTATCCGTATGTCTGCTGTTCTGGCGGCAGCTGGCGCTCTGACTGCCTGTGGCGGCAGCAAATCCGGTTCCACCGCTGATTCCGGTGCTGGTGCTTCTGCAGAGGGCGTGAAGGGCCTGACCCTGAAGCTGAGCCACAATGCCAACGAGCAGCACCTGATCCACAAGGCTATGACTCAGTTTGCCAACGAGGTCAACGAAAAGACCAACGGTGACATCAAGATCGAGGTCTACCCCAACGCAACGCTGGGCGGCGAGAAGGATAACCTGGAGCAGATGGGTATCGGCGCTCTGGATATGGCTAAGGTGTCTGCTGCTTCTCTGGAAACCTTTGCTCCCGTCTACGAGGCATTCTCTGTTCCCTATATCTTCAACAACCGCGATCACTTCTACGGCTTCATGGACAGCGATCAGGCCAAGGAAGTTTTCCACTCCACCGAAGCTCAGGGCTTCATCGCTCTGACCTGGCTGGATTCCGGCACGCGCTCCTTCTACACCGTCAAGACCCCGGTTATGACCCCGGCTGATCTGAAGGGCCTGAAGATCCGTACCATGGATTCTCCCATGGCAATTGAAATGATGAACTGCTTCGGCGGTTCCGCAACGGCTATGCCGATCAGCGATGTCTACACTGCAATGCAGTCCGGCGTTATCGATGGTGCAGAGAACAATGAAACCGCTCTGACCGTTGGCGGCCACGGCGAGGTGGCAAAGTGCTACAGCTACGATGAGCACACCCGCATCCCCGATATCGTCCTGATCAGCACCAAGGTCTGGAACAAGTTCTCTGTGGAGCAGCAGGAGATCGTGCAGGCTGCTGCCGACGCTGCAAAGGAGACCTACAAGGCTGACTGGCAGGCTGCGATCGAGCAGGCTGTGAAGGATGCCGAAACCAATATGGGCGTCACCTTCTATCACCCCGATTCTCTGGCTCCGTTCCAGGAGGCCGTCCAGCCCATCTACGACCGTTTGGCCAAAGAAGAGCCGGAAGTCTGGGCACTGTGCGAGAAGATTCAGGCATTCCAGGCCTGATTGCCTTGTCCTGCATCTGCGGACCCCGTATCATTGCATCTTTTTCCGCATAACTGCTGCCATTGCATCCGGGCAGCAGTTATGCCATAGGAGAAGGATTCAAAAAGGAGGAAAAAACCTTGAAAAAACTGGAAAAAGGGCTCGATTTTGCTATGAGCACAATCATGTCCATCGTTATGCTGGTGTTGCTGATCTTTGGCACCTGGCAGATTTTCACCCGCTGGATCCTGAACGACCCTTCGACATTTACCGAAGAAATGCTGCGCTACCTGCTGATTTGGGCTGGTATGATCGGTGCAGCCTACTGCTTCTTCCACGATAAGCACGTCAAGCTGACGCTGCTCACTTCCAAGCTGCATGGTCCCGCACTGACCGTGGCGACGATTTTTAATGAGATCATCGTCGTTCTGTTCGTGTTGTATGTCTACGTCTACGGCGGCGGCCAGATGATGATGCGCACCATGGCCAGCGGTCAGCTGACGGCGGTTCTACGTCTGCCCATGAGCCTGATTTATGGCTGCCTGCCGGTATCCGGCGTGTTCGTCATTCTGTCCAAGATCCTCCGCTATCTGTCGCTGTATGCGGAGTCCAAAACTGCGAAAGGGGGCAAATAAGTCATGGGTGTTATACAGGCAACATTGATGTTGTTCCTCATCTTCTTCGGTCTGATGTTCGTGGGTGTGCCGATCTCCGTCAGTATCGGCGTTGCATCCATCTCCATCCTGCTTACCGGCTTTGATCTGAATGCCCTGGCCTACATCGTGGCCCAGCGGTGTTTCTCCGGCATCGACTCGTTTGGTCTGCTTGCTCTGCCGTTCTTCATGCTGGCAGGCAGCATCATGAACAAGGGCGGCATTGCTCGCCGACTGGTCCGTCTGGCCCGCTGCTTTGTGGGTAAGATCCCCGGCTATCTGGCTGCGACCAATGTTCTGACCAATATGTTCTTCGGCGCCATTTCCGGTTCTTCTGTTGCTGCTGCTTCCGCAGTCGGCAAAATCATGGGTCCTCTGGAAAAGCAGGAAAATTATGAGGACGCTTACGCTGCGGCGATCAACATCTGCTCTGCTCCCACGGGCGTTATCATTCCCCCGTCCGGTCCGCTGATCCTGTTCTCCCTGACGGCCGGCGGTGTTTCGGTCAGCGCACTGTTTATGGCAGGCTATATCCCCGGCATCCTGCTCGGCCTGTGCGTCATGGCAGTTGCGATTATCATTGCAAAGAAAAAGGGTTACACCGGCTCTACCGTGAAAGAGACCGACTCCACCCTGAAGATCTTCCTGGATGCGATCCCCTGCATTCTGATGATGGTCATTGTTATGGGCGGCATCCTGCTGGGCTGGTTTACCGCTACCGAGGCCGGTATCGTGGCCTGCCTGTACTGCATTGTATTGGGCTTCCTGTACCGCGAACTGACCGTCAAGCAGCTGTGGAACCTGATGAGCGAGTGCATGATGGATACTGCTGTGATCCTGTTCCTGATTGCTGCATCCAATATCATGAGCTACGCAATGAGCTTTACCGGCATTCCCGCCGCACTGAGCGCAATGCTTATGAGCATTACGGACAATAAGTATATCCTGCTGCTGATCATGAACGTGTTCCTGCTGGTTCTGGGTATGTTCCTGGATCTGACCCCTGCTGTTCTGATCTTTACCCCGATCTTCCTGCCCATCGCCACCGGCTTTGGCATGAATCCGGTTCATTTCGGTGTGATGCTGATTCTGAACCTGGCAATCGGTTCGGTCACGCCGCCCGTTGGTTCGGTTCTGTTCGTTGGCTGTAATGTTGCCAATGTTACGATGGAGGAAGTTACAAAGTACATTGTGCCCACCTTCTTTGCGATGGTATTGGCTTTGATGTTGGTCACATACATTCCGGCACTGACCTTGTTCATCCCGCAGCTTGCAGGTTTGATCTGATCTTCATCAGAATTTTATAATTGCTTTCATGCCTCCTGAACTTCTTGAATATGGCCATGCTATATTGGGAGAACAGGGGGCATTTTTTTATCAAAAATCAACTGAGAGGAATAAAAACTATGGAGATCTGCTCCCGTTTTACCGGCATGGAGCGCAAAGACAGCGCTTTCCTGCTGCATACTGATAACGCTGATATCAAGGTCTGCTTTGTGACCGATGAGATCGTCCGCGTCCGCGCAAGCTTTGACCATGAGCTGGCAGAGGAGTCCTACGTTCTGATGACCACCGCATGGGAGGATCGGATGGACGAGCTGTTCAAGGGTGAACGTACCCGTGTGGAGCCCTTTGCCGCACAGGTCACCGAGGATGACAGCACCCTCACCTTTGCCACCGGCAAGGTGACACTGGTGGTGGACAAGGACCCCATCAACTTCAAGCTGCTGGCTGCCGACGGCTCCGAGCTGTACAGCACCCTGCCCGGCAACCCCTTCGTCAAGGACGCCAACAACCGCGTGGTAGCTTACAGCCGGATGAAGGAGGACGACTGCTTCTACGGCTTTGGTGAAAAGACCGGCCTGCTGGATAAGAACAAGACCTTCCAGCGGGAGCGCGCCACCGATGCCATGGGCTACGATGCCGAGAAGCTGGATACCCTCTACAAGCACATCCCCTTCTACATCCGTCTGGACCGTGACACCCACAAGGCTGTGGGCGTGTTCTACCACAACTTCTACGAGTCCGTGTTCAACATGGGCTGCGAAAAGAGCAACTACTGGCCCCGCTACACCTATTTTCAGGCAGACGGCGGCGATCTGGACTGCTTCCTGATCGGCGGCGACACCATTGCCCGCATCGTGGATAACTACACCCTGCTGACCGGCCGTCCGGCACTGCTGCCCAAGCGTGCGCTGGGCTATCAGGGCTCCAGTATGTACTACCCCGAGCTGGAAAAGGACAGCGATGACGCTGTGCTGGGCTTTATCGATACCATCAAGGAAGAGGGCTTCCCCATCGATGGCTTCCACCTGTCCAGCGGCTATACCAGCCAGAACAACAAGCGCTGCGTCTTTACATGGAACACCACCCGCTTCAAGGAGCCCAGCGCCTACTTCCACGCAATGAACGAAAAGCACGCCCAGAACGTGCCCAACGTCAAGCCCGGCATCCTGCTGTGCCACCCCCGCTTTGACGAGTTTGAGCAGGACGGCGTCTTTGTGAAGGACAGCAAGAACCCCGGGACCTACGGTGTCGGCAAGTGGTGGGGCGGCGACGGCGCATTCTGGGACTTCACCAAGCCTGAGGGCCGTGCAGCATGGAAAAAGTACCTCACCGAGTCCATCATCGCCGTGGGCACCGATTCCGTCTGGAACGACAACTGCGAGTACGACAGCCTGATGGACAAGGACTGCACCTGCGATTTTGACGGCAAGGGCGGCACCATCGGCCAGCTGAAGCCCCTTATGAGCACCCTGATGTGCAAGGTGGGTGCCGATGCCGTGGTGGAGCACAACGCCAAAGCCCGTCCCTACATGGTCTGCCGCAGCGGCAGCGCCGGTATCCAGCGCTACGCCCAGACCTGGTGCGGCGATAACTACACCAGCTGGAAGAGCCTGAAGTACAATATCCCCATCATCACCGGCATGGGTCTGTCCGGCCAGCCCAACGAGGGCGCGGACATCGGCGGCTTTGCCGGCCCCGCCCCCACCGAGGAGCTGTTCGTGCGCTGGGTGCAGAACGGCATCTTCCAGGCCCGCTTCTCCATCCACTCCGCCTCCAACGATAACACCGTCACCGAGCCGTGGATGTTCCGGGAGTCTGCGGATACCATCCGGGACGCCATCCTGCTGCGCTACCGCTTTACCCCCTATCTTTACAGCGCCGAGTACGAGGCCAGCCGGACCGGTGCGCCCATCATGCGCGCTTTGGTCTACGACTTCCAGAACGACCCCAAGGTCTGGGAGGAAAGCTTCGAGTTCCTGTTCGGCCGGGATATTCTGGTGGCCAACGTTCTGGAAGAGGGTGCCAAGACCCGCACCGTCTACCTGCCCGCAGGCTGCAAGTGGTATGACTGGAACGATAAGCTCCGCTGCTACGAGGGCGGCCAGACCATCGAGGTGCCGGTCACCATGGCTACCATCCCCATGTTCGTCCGCGAGGGCGCAGTCATCGCCATGGCAGACAACCAGCTGATGACCATGGAGGGCGACCACACCACCGCTCTGCACCTCATCGTGGCACCCAAGGGCACGACCACCACGACCCTGTACGATGACGACGGCATCACCAACGATTTCAAGAGCGGCGTGTACCGCAAGACCACCATCACCACCACCGCAGGCGAGCGGGTGACCATGCGCTTTGCCTCCGAGGGCAGCTATGAGGACACCGTGGAGACCGTCAAGGTGGAGATGATCGCCAAGGAGAAGAGCCCCTTCTGGGTCACGCTGGATGGCCGCAAGATCAAGCACTTCCTCAACCGCCGCAAGTTCGACGCCGCTACCGAGGGCTGGTATTACAGCCAGAGCAAAAAGGCTGTCGAGGTCAAGTACGCAAATCCCGCTAAGGATCACGAGCTGACCGTCTCGTTTGAGCAGTTCGACCTGATCGGTATGTAACACTGCACGGAGGAACCTCTTATGCTGCTGCGTAGTTTTGAATCCTTTGAAAAGACCGAAAACGGCTACCTCATCCACGGCGATGCCGCCGATGTGAAGCTGGTTTTCATGACAGACGATATCATCCGCATCCGGGTGCACTTCGACAAGGGCACCCCCATGGAGGAAGAGTCCTACACGCTGGTGACCACCGCGTGGGAGGATCGGATGGACACCCTGCTCAAGGACGAGCGCACCCGGATCACGGCGCTGGATGTGCCCTGCACCGAGGACGAAAAGACCCTGACCTTTGCGACCGCACACATCACCCTGAAGCTGTTCAAAAAGCCCTTCCACTTTGAGCTGTTCGATAAGTCCGGCAAGCTGATCTATCAGGATCTGCGGGAGCGCGCCTTTGAGAAGGATCAGATCGGCCGTCTGAGCCACTTCTCCAAGGTGGATCGGGACTATGACCACTTCTACGGCTTTGGCGAAAAGACCGGTCATCTGGATAAAAAGGGTCGCCGCCTGCGGATGTCCCCCAAGGATGCCATCGGCCACGACCCCGAGACCGGCGACCCGATGTACAAGCACATTCCCTTCTATATCCGGGTAAACGAAAACGACCTGCGCCCGGTTGGCCTGTTCTACCACAACTCCTACGACTGCGTGTTCGACCTTGGCGAGGAGCTGTCCGGCTACTGGGAGCGCTACTGCTACTACCAGACCGACGGCGGCGACATCGACCTGTTCCTGCTGGCCGGTGAGACCCTGCCCGAGATTCTGAACGAGTACACCCTGCTGACCGGCCGCAGCGCCCTGCCCACCAAGCAGTCTCTGGGCTACTGCGCCTCCACCATGTACTACGCCGAGCTGGAAAAGAACTGCGACGAGGAGATCTACAAGGTCATCGACAAGCACGAAAAAGAGGGCATCCTCATCGACAACTTCTGGCTGGCCTCCGGCTATTCCAGCGGCGAAAAGGACAACCTGCGCTATGTGTTCAACTGGAACTACAAGCGCTTCCCGGAGCCGGAAAAGTTCTTTGAGAACATGAACGCCCGGGGCATCAATGTCATCCCCAACCTGAAGCCCGGCATCCTGAAGCACCACCCCTACATCGACCTGTTTGAAAAGAACGATGTCTTTATCAAGACCCCGGACGGCAAGGCTCCGTACTACGGCCGCTGGTGGGGCGGCGAGGGACGCTTCTTCGACTTCACCGGCGAAGCAGGCCGCAACACCTGGAAGCAGCTGCTGGAGGAGAACATCCTCAAAAAGGGCACCAAGACCGTCTGGAACGACAACTGCGAGATGGACGGCGTGGAGGACCGCGACGCCCAGTGCGACTTTGAGGGCAAAAAGGGCACCATGGCAGAGCTGAAGATCCTGCACTCCAACCTGATGGCCTACACCGCCAAGCAGGCGCTGGCAGACGTGTACCCCGGCGAGCGTCCCTACATCATCAACCGTGCAGGCTACGCCGGCATCCAGCGCTATGCACAGGTGTGGGGCGGCGATAACCTGACCGACTGGCGCACCGTCAAGTTCAACATTGCCACCATTCTGGGCATGGGCTTGTCCGGCTGCTCCAACATGGGCTGTGATATCGGCGGCTTTGCAGGCCCCGCACCCGAGGCTGAGCTGCTGCTCCGCTGGCTGCAGAACGGCATCTTCCAGCCGCGCTTCTGCCTGAACTCTGCCAACAACGATAATACCGTCACCCAGCCGTGGATGTATGAGGAGAACCTGCCCTACATCCGTGCAGCTTACCAGCTGCGCTACCGCCTGCTGCCCACCCTGTACTCCCTGATGTACGAGTCCAACCAGAACGGTATGCCGGCATGGCGTCCGCTGTTCCTGGAGTTCCCGAACGACCCCAAGTGCTACACCGACAAGAACCTGACCTTTATGTTCGGCAAGAGCATTCTGGTGGCGAACGTGGTGGAAAAGGGTGCAACTACCCGCACCGTCTACCTGCCCGCAGGCTGCACATGGTACGATATGAACGACGACCTGCGCGCATACGAGGGCGGTCAGACCATCGAGATCCCGGTCACGCTGGCCAGCATCCCCATGTTCCTGCGCGGCTCTGCCGTTGTGGTGACCACCGAGGACGTCAAGTACATCCTCAAGGACACCATGCGCCAGATCGACCTGCTGGTGGCTGCCGAGACCGACACCAGCTTTGTTCTGTACGATGACGACGGCCACACCGAGGACTACAAAAACGGCGTTTACGCCAAGACCACCATCACCGTCAAGGCCGGTGACCGCACCGACATCCGCTTTGCCACCGAGGGCAGCTACGAATCCCCCGTGGAGCGCATGACCCTGAAGCTGGTCAGCAAGAAAAAGGGCGCACTCTGGGCCAGCGTGGACGGACAGCAGCTTCCTCAGTTCATCGTCCGCGATGGCTGGGAGGCCGCAGAGTCCGGCTGGTACTACAACCTGCCTGACCGCACCATCTGGGTCAAGTTCGCAAAGCCTGCCAAGAAGGACTTTACGGTGACTGTCTCCACCGAAAAGTTTGACCTGATCGGTATGGCAGAGGACTAAAAAGCCATTTCCAATCTTCTTTAATTCTTCTTCAGAAACACAAAGGCCCGTGGGGAGTTCCCCACGGGCCTTCGTGTTTTTTATAAGTTTCAGGCTTCGGTCTGCGTCTCCCGCCGGAGGATGCGGCAGACCATGAACAGGCAGTAGAACATCGCCAAGCCCCATGCAAAGGGGTTGGAAAGGCAGATGCCCAGATAACCAAGGCTGGTCTTTACCGCCAGCACGCCGCCAAGGCTGCGGCCGATCAGCTCGCCCACGCCGGAAACGATGGCCAGCACGCTGTAACCAAGCCCCTGCAAAGTGTTGCGGAAGATCATCAGCAGGCCGTGGAAGCAGAACAGCATACTCATGACGCTGAGGTACTGGATAGACCCCGCCGTGACAGCGGGGTCGGCATCGCCCAGCACCAGCCCCACCGCGTAGGGCTTGATGAAAAAGATCACGCCCCACGCCACGGCGCAGTAGAGCAGCTGCACCATGCAGCCGTCCTTGATGCCCTGCCGGATGCGGTCGGTGCGGCGGGCGCCGTGGTTCTGCCCCACATAGGTAGCCATGGCCATGCCTACGCTCTCCATGGGCAGGGTGAACATCTGACGGATCTTTTCCCCGGCGGTCTGGGCTGCCACAGCGGTGCTGCCCAGCAGATTGATGGCGTCCTGCATGATGACTGCACCGATGGCCGAGACGGAGTATTCAAACCCCATGGGAAGGCCGATGTAGGCCAGCCGCTTGCAGTGCCCTGCCGAAAGCAGGGTGCGCGGCTGCCGGAAGGAAAGCCCCTCCAGCTTTGCCGTACGGGCAAAGAACCAGTAAGCGCACAGGCCGCCGCTGAGCAGCTGGCTGAGCACGGTGGCAATGGCGGCACCGTCCACCCCCATGCCCAGCGGCACGATGAAGAGGTAGTCCAGCAGAATGTTCACCACGCTGGCGACCAGCAGGAAATAAAACGGGTGCCGGGAATCCCCCAGTGCCCGCAGCACGCTGGAGGCGTAGTTATACAGCACCGTAGCCGGGATGCCCAGAAAAATGATTCGGATGTAGAGCACCGCATCGGCCCTGCCATCAGGGTGGTAAGCACGGTGAACACTACGCTCAGCACCAGACAGAGCAGTGCGCCGTTCAGCAGGTATTTTTGCAGTCCGTCCTTATCCTTTGCGCCAAAGGTCTCTGCCGCCGGGATGCCAAAGCCCACGCAGGCACCCTGCACAAAGCCCAGAATGAGAAAGTTGAGGGAGTAGGTGGTGCCCACCGCGCCCAGCGCATCGGTGCCCAGACACCGCCCTACGATGACGGTATCCGCAAAGCTGTACAGCTGCTGGAATAAGGTGCCCAGCACCAGCGGCAAGGCGAACCGCAGGATCTGGAACAGCGGCTTGCCCACCGTAAGGTCGGTGGTGCCGGATTTCTTCTTTTCGATCGTAGCCATAGCGGAAAAACTCCTTATCTATTTTGTTTTCCTTTTTTCTTATTGTATCACAATCTCGGACGGTAGCTGAACCGTTTCTGTGATAGAAAAACTGCTTTTTGTGATAGGAATAAAATGCGGGCGGTGTTATCAGGGCCTAAAGCAGGGACAACCAAGTGTTGAAACATGTATAATACGATTGAACGAAAATTTCAGCCTTCCCGGTTTCGACTACTTGAACGTTTACGCATTTGTAGTATAATAAAGATAGAGGATAGCGGCGTTGACCAGCTATCGGTGGCGATGAAGCAGTGGACTGGTTCGGTATCAGCCGATTGTGGAGCCAGACCATGGGTTGAGCATGAACCACAAGCCGAATAGACCACAGGGTCGAAAGAAAACGCTATAATAGAAGATGCCCACCAGCTTATGGCGAAAACCATAGGCCGGCGGGCATCGTGTTCTTTATGGGGTGCACTTAATCTTCCAGCCTGCCGTGGTCACACCCCAGCGAGAGATAGTGCTCCATCTCCTCACCCAGCACGAGTTGTGCATACTCCAGCGGCTTATTGTACAGCAGCCAGTTCAGCTCTGCCCGCTGCGCCGGGGTGTTGCCGTATTCGTCCTCAATGGCGATGCAGTCGATGGCAACGGTGGTGCCATCCTCGAAACGGGCTTCCACCCGGTTGGTGTCCATGTTGTAACGGCAGGTAAGCAATTTCGTCATAGTCGTATCCTCCAAGACTTGATTTTTGGTGTACGGTCACTCGAACCAACGCCGTCAAGCCGGTAGGGGATAGGGTGATTTTTAATTTGTCGGAGAGTAAGTGCACGGTTTCTGCACGGATTTTGCACGGTTTCAAAACGTGCAGAGGGTGCTTTTCGCTGCAAAATTCGACAAAGGGTGCAGAAATTACCGGGTGAAAAAT
>OLNR01001346.1_pt1 | contig 14740 bp, 7 predicted proteins | sample 1672231 | NCBI WGS metagenome assembly OLNR01 (sample SAMEA3136662, study PRJEB25190) | human gut metagenome
AATAATGCTTACATTATTAGTCTAAAATTTGGGAGAAGGGAAAGTCCTTAGCATTTTCTAAAAGACATTTTTATTAAAATTAGCCCTTAATTCTTATACAATATATATTTAGCTTATTCATATTCATTATTTCCCTCCATAATTATAGATTTTTGCATCTACTCTAAATTTTGCAAGATATATCATTGTATAATTCATTTTTCAGTCATTTCTCCCTAGCAAAGGAAACATATACATTAAACAAAAAAACTGTATTATACAGCCTGTTTAGGGCATATATACTGTTTCACGTGAAACATAGGCTATATACAGGGTTTCGTAGTGTATACCCAAATTTTCATTACGCCAAATTTAAAACTCCATTTTTTTGAATTTTTTAATTATAAAAATTGCAAAATTCGATATTAAAAATACTATAAATTTTGTATTATTTTTTAACAAGTTTTTCCATTTATGCAATATTCAATATTTGTATATACATTTATATTTATGCAAAATAATGTATATTGATATATCTGTTCTGTCGATTTTTGTTTTTCTACCAAAGACAGATATATATAAGTAAAATATTATAACTATGTAAATAAGCCTGTTTCAGCTATGTTTTAGTTTTCCATATTGTAAAATACCTTTATTCATTTTTGCCTCCGTTTTTACCCTTAAAATCCATAATTGGAGTTTATGTGGATAAATAATTGTCTATATGGATTTATCCACAAAATAGGGCAAAAACAGGGCATTTAAGCAGTTTTAGTGGTTTTGTTTATAGTGGTAACTATAATGTTAGTGGAAATATAGGATTTTGAGATTTTAGACTTATGCCCCTATAATTTAGAAAAGTGGTGGATAAGTCTGATTTTTTAGTTTTTTGAAGTGCATTGTGGATAACTTTAGAAATATTTTTTATTTTGGATTTTTCCACTATTGATATTTAGATTTTATTATTTTGGGAGTTATGCACATTAAATTCCATATATAGAAATTTGGGATAGGGGAATTGATTTATTAACGATAAAATAACTTATATAGCTGTAGGATAGCCTTATACACTCACAAAACAATTTATTAAACCGATAATTTTTGATGTTTTTAAATCAACAGGTATATTTTAATGTTCTTTATGTAAAATAGCTAAAATAATGGCGTTATACCGCCGAATCTATCTTTATTATTGTAGCTTGGCATTAGAAGTCATAAAAACATAAAAAGGCGAGGGAAAATCCCTCGCCTTAGCTATTATATATTATTCTTCTGTACTATTGTTTTCTTCTGTTGTATCGTCATCTTCGATTACAGCATCTTTATCTACAATAGCCTCGCCCTTAGAGAGCTTTAAGTCAATATTTCTGTAAAGGTTCATACCAGTACCAGCTGGAATAAGTTTACCAATGATAACATTTTCCTTTAAGCCGATAAGTGGGTCAACCTTACCCTTAATAGCAGCTTCAGTTAATACTCTAGTTGTTTCCTGGAATGATGCAGCTGAAAGGAAGCTATCAGTAGCAAGAGAAGCCTTTGTGATACCCATAAGAGTTCTTGAGCCTTCTGCTGGTTCGCCACCGTTTTCAATAGCAGCCTTATTCTTGTCTTCAAAATCAAGCCAGTCTACAAGTGAGCCTGGAAGCATATCAGTATCGCCGTTATTTTCTACCTTAACTCTCTTGAGCATCTGACGAACAATAACTTCGATATGCTTATCGTTGATATCAACACCCTGTAAACGGTATACTCTCTGAACTTCTTTAAGAACATAGTCCTGAACGCCTCTTACGCCCTGAATTCTGAGAATATCGTGAGGGTTGATTGAACCTTCTGTAATAGGGTCACCGGCAAGAATTTCATCGCCGTTCATAACCTTAATTCTTGAACCGTAAGGGATAAGATATTCCTTAGATTCACCATTGAGAGCTGTAACTACTACTTCTCTCTTCTTCTTTGTATCTGTAACGCTTACTCTACCACCAAATTCTGCAATAATTGCAAGACCCTTTGGCTTTCTTGCCTCGAAAAGTTCTTCTACTCTAGGCAAACCTTGTGTAAGGTCATTACCAGATACACCACCGGTATGGAATGTTCTCATTGTAAGCTGTGTACCAGGTTCACCGATTGACTGAGCAGCGATAATACCTACTGCTTCACCAATTCTAACCTGTCTACCACTTGCCATGTTAGAACCGTAGCACTTAGAGCAAACACCGTTGTGGCTCTTACAAGTGATAATAGTTCTAATCTTAACCTTTGTGATACCAGCACCAACTACAGCATCAGCCATATCTGGAGTAATAAGTGTGTTAACAGGAACAATAACTTCGCCTGTTTCTGGGTTTACAATATCTTCAGCAGAATATCTGCCTCTAATTCTATCTACTAATGGTTCGATAGTTTCCTGTCCGTCCATAAATGCCTCAACTTCCATATATGGAATTTCGCCATTATTATGTTCAGAACAGTCATATTCACGAACAATAATATCCTGTGATACATCTACAAGTCGTCTAGTTAAGTAACCTGAATCGGCTGTTCTGAGGGCTGTATCAGAAAGACCCTTTCTGGCACCATGGGCAGAAATGAAGTATTCCTGAACTGAAAGACCTTCACGGAAGTTAGCCTTGATTGGAAGTTCGATAGTTTCACCACTAGGAGATGCCATCAAACCACGCATACCACCAAGCTGTTTAATCTGTCTGTTAGAACCTCTGGCACCAGAGTGAGCCATCATGTAGATTTCGTTGTAAGTACCAAGACCTGCAAGAAGGGCATCAGTAATCTTACCATCGGCCTGTTCCCAAACAGAAATAACCTTGTTATGTCTTTCTTCGTCTGTCATAAGACCTCTACGGAACATCTTATTAATCTTAGCAACTTCTGCTTCAGCTTCTTCAATGTATGTTTCCTTTTCAGGTGGGATAACCATATCTGATACAGAAACTGTAAGAGCAGCGATTGTAGAATACTTGTAACCAAGAGACTTGATGTTATCTAATACAACACAAGTTTCTGTAGAAGGGTGCTTATGGATACACTTGTTAATAATCTTACCAAGTTCCTTCTTTGTTACAAGGAAGTCAATTTCATACTTAAATCTATTTTCTGGGTCTTTTCTATCTACAAAGCCTAAGTCCTGAGGAATAATCTCGTTAAAGATAATTCTACCAGCTGTTGTGTCAACAATCTGGCTTTCAGTAGTACCGTCAGCATTTGTAAGAGTCTTTCTGACCTTAATCTTTGAATGTAAAGTGATTACATGGTTATCGTAAGCAAGTCTTGCTTCGTTTTCGTCCATGAAAATCTTACCTTCACCTGGTTCGCCATCTTTTTCAAGTGTAAGATAGTAAATACCAAGAATCATATCCTGTGTAGGAACTGTTACAGGTTCACCATCAGAAGGCTTTAAAAGGTTGTTTGGAGCAAGGAGTAAGAATCTACATTCTGCCTGTGCTTCAACACTTAAAGGAACATGAACCGCCATCTGGTCACCATCGAAGTCGGCGTTGTAAGCTGTACAAACAAGTGGGTGAAGCTTAATAGCTCTACCTTCTACAAGTACAGGTTCGAATGCCTGAATACCAAGTCTATGAAGAGTAGGGGCTCTGTTAAGCATAACCGGATGCTCCTTAATAACATCTTCAAGGACATCCCAAACTTCTGGCTGTAATCTTTCTACCATTCTCTTAGCTGACTTAATGTTGTGAGCTAAACCGTCTTTTACAAGGTTCTTCATAACGAAAGGCTTGAAAAGTTCAATAGCCATTTCCTTAGGAAGACCACACTGGTAAATCTTGAGTGTAGGGCCTACTACGATAACAGAACGGCCTGAATAGTCAACACGCTTACCAAGGAGGTTCTGACGGAATCTACCTTGCTTACCCTTTAATAAGTCAGAAAGTGACTTGAGTGAACGGTTACCAGGACCAGTAACTGGTCTACCGCGTCTACCGTTATCAATAAGGGCATCAACAGCCTCCTGTAACATTCTCTTTTCATTTCTGATGATAATGTCTGGAGTACCCATTTCAAGAAGCTTGAAAAGTCTATTATTTCTGTTGATTACTCTTCTATAGAGGTCATTTAAGTCAGATGTAGCAAATCTACCACCGTCTAACTGAACCATTGGTCTTAATTCAGGTGGAAGTACAGGAAGTACATCTAAAATCATCCATTCAGGTCTGTTGCCACTATTTCTGAAAGCTTCAACAACTTCTAACTTCTTAATAGCCTTAACCTTTTTCTGACCAGCAGCAGTTAAAAGTTCTTTCTTTAAATCTTCTGCTTCTTTGTCAAGGTCAATAGCCTGTAAAAGTTCCTTAATAGCTTCAGCACCCATACCTACTCTAAAGTTGTTGCCGTAAGTATCGTAAGCTTCTCTGTATTCCTGTTCAGAAATAATCTGCTTATAAACAAGATTTGATTCACCACTATCAAGAACGATGTAATTTGCAAAGTAAAGAACCTTTTCAAGGGCCTTTGGACTAATACCAAGAATGATACCCATTCTACTTGGGATACCCTTGAAATACCATATATGGCTCACAGGAGCCGCGAGAGTAATGTGACCCATTCTCTCGCGTCTTACCTTGCTCTTAGTTACTTCAACGCCACAACGCTCACAAACAATGCCCTTGTGTCTAATTCTCTTATATTTACCACAATGACATTCCCAGTCCTTTGTTGGTCCGAAAATTCTTTCACAGAATAAACCATCTCTTTCAGGCTTTAAAGTTCTGTAGTTAATAGTTTCAGGCTTTTTTACTTCGCCATGAGACCACTGAAGAATTTTTTCAGGAGAAGCTAAACCGATTTTTATTGAATCAAAAACTATACCCTGTTCAGTATTATCACTCATTGGATATTTCTCCTTTCTTACTTATCACTATCATCAGCATCTAAAAATTTGTTTAAATCTTCAAATTCCTTGAGCATATCTGCTTCTTCAAGGACATCTTCATCGCTGATAACAAAATCATCATCACTATCTTCTTCGTCTACATCAATATCATCTAAATCAATGTCGCCGAGTACATTTTCAAGAGAAACCTTACCGTCATTCTTGTTTTCTTCTTCAACATCACTTTCAACACCTTCAATATTTACATTAATATTGAAATCGTCTACATCGTCAATGCTTTCCTGAATTTCAACTTCAGTATTATCTTCTCTTAAAATCTTAATATCAAGACCTAATGCCTGTAATTCCTTTAAGAGAACCTTGAAAGATTCTGGAACACCAGGTTCAGGTATATTTTCGTCTTTAACAATAGCTTCATATGTCTTAACACGACCTACAATATCATCAGACTTAACTGTTAATATTTCCTGTAATGTGTAAGATGCACCATATGCCTCTAATGCCCAAACTTCCATTTCACCAAATCTCTGACCACCGAACTGAGCTTTACCACCAAGTGGCTGCTGAGTTACAAGTGAGTAAGGACCAGTTGAACGAGCGTGAATCTTATCGTCTACAAGGTGGTGGAGCTTAAGGTAGTGCATGAAACCAATAGTTGTTGGGTTATCAAATTCTTCGCCTGTACGACCGTCACGAAGTTTAACTCTACCTGTATGGTCAATAGGAACGCCTCTCCATTCATCTCTGTGGTCAAGGTGGTTACCTAAGTATTCAAGAACTTCTGGCTTAAGCGTTTCAGCCCACTTGTCCTTAAATTCTTCCCAAGACTTGTTAGCATAATCGTTTGCCATATCAAGGGACTGCATAATATCTTCTTCGTTTGCACCTTCGAATACTGGAGTAGAAACCTTCCAGCCAAGGGCATTACTTGCAAGACCTAAGTGGATTTCAAGTACCTGACCAATGTTCATTCGAGAAGGTACGCCCAATGGGTTAAGAACGATATCAAGTGGACGACCATTTGGTAAGTATGGCATATCTTCAACAGGTAAAACTCTTGAAACTACACCCTTGTTACCATGACGACCGGCCATCTTATCACCAACGGAAATCTTTCTCTTCTGAGCAATATATACTCTTACATTCTGATTTACGCCAGGAGCGAGTTCGTCACCATTTTCTCTAGTAAATACCTTAACATCAACAACGATACCACCAGCACCGTGAGGTACTCTTAATGAAGTATCTCTAACTTCTCTTGCCTTTTCACCGAAGATAGCTCTAAGAAGTCTTTCTTCAGCTGTTAATTCAGTTTCACCCTTTGGTGTAACCTTACCAACAAGAATATCGTTAGGTGAAACTTCTGCACCAATACGGATAATACCTGTTTCATCAAGGTCCTTAAGAGCGTCATCACCTACATTAGGGATGTCTCTTGTAATTTCTTCATCACCAAGCTTAGTATTTCTAGCTTCTGATTCATATTCTTCAATATGGATAGATGTATAAACATCGTCCATAACAAGTCTTTCACTTAAAAGTACGGCATCTTCGTAGTTGTAACCTTCCCAAGTCATGAAACCGATAAGTGGGTTCTTACCAAGGGCAAGTTCGCCGTTCTTAGTAGAAGGACCATCAGCAATAATCTGACCCTTCTTAATGCTATCGCCTTTGTTTACGATAGGTCTCTGGTTTACACAGTTAGACTGGTTAGAACGCTTAAATTTAAGAAGTTCGTATACCTGTCTTCTGTCATCACTATTTTTAACAACAATCTTAGCTGCATCTACGGCTTCAACAACACCGTCTTGTTCAGCAACAACAACATCGCCTGAGTCCTTAGCAGCCTTCATTTCCATACCTGTACCTACAACTGCTGAATCAGTAGTAAGAAGTGGAACAGCCTGACGCTGCATGTTGGAACCCATGAGGGCTCTTGTGACATCATCGTTCTGTAAGAAAGGAATAAGGGCTGTGGCTACAGATACAAGCTGACGAGGAGATACATCCATCAAGTCAACATTTACTGGAGCAACCTGTACATTTTCTTCGCCATCTCGACAAGTAACCTTATCGTGAACGAAATGGTTATTTTCGTCTAATGGTTCGTTTGCCTGAGCAATAATGTACTTTTCTTCTTCATCAGCTGTTACATAAATAACATTTTCAGTAACAACAGGAACTTCACCAGATTTATCTACAATTCTGTATGGAGCTTCGATGAAACCATATTTATTAATCTTTGCATAACAAGCAAGAGAGTTAATAAGACCGATGTTAGGACCTTCAGGAGTTTCGATAGGACACATTCTACCATAGTGTGATGAATGTACATCTCGAACTTCGAAACCGGCTCTATCTCTTGATAAACCACCAGGACCTAAGGCAGAAAGTCTTCTCTTGTGAGTTAATTCACTAAGAGGGTTATTCTGGTCCATAAACTGTGATAACTGAGAACTACCAAAGAATTCCTTAATAGCTGCAGTAACTGGTTTAATATTAATAAGAGATTGTGGAACAATAGAATCGTGGTCCTGAGTTGTCATTCTTTCTCTTACAACTCTTTCCATTCTTGACATACCAATTCTGAACTGGTTCTGTAAAAGTTCGCCAACGGCTCTAATACGTCTATTGCCAAGGTGGTCAATATCATCTCTTGTACCGATACCGTAGTCAAGGTGGATACAGTAGTTAATAGAAGCCATAATATCTTCCATAGTAATATGCTTTGGAACAAGTTCGTGCATATTTGCCTTAACTGCTGCCTTAAAGCTATCAGCATCATCATTTGCTTCAAGAATATTCATAAGCACAGGAAGGTAAACCTTTTCTTCAATGCCTAAATCTTCTTTAGTAAGACCAAACTGTTCGATGTAACCGTCAATATCAACTGCAAGGTTAGAAAGAACCTTAGTTGTTTTGCCTTCTTCGATTTCGTCAATTCTTACTGTAACAGATGGAGCACCTGCGTTCTGAATCTTATCACAAAGTTCATCAGTAAGCTTAGTACCTGCTTCACAAATAACTTCGCCAGTCATTGGGTCTGCTACATCTTCAGCAAGAATATAGCCAGAAACTCTGTTCTTTAAGAGAAGCTTTTTGTTGAACTTATAACGACCAACATGAGCAAGGTCATATCTCTTAGGGTCATAGAACATATTGTTTAAAAGCTGCTGACTTGAATCTACTGTAGGTGGTTCGCCTGGACGAATCTTCTTGTAGATTTCAATAAGACCTTCTTCATAGCTGTCAGTAGGGTCTTTTTCAAGAGTAGCCATAATCTTTGGTTCTTCACCAAATAAATCAATAATATCCTGCTTATTACCAATACCTAAAGCACGAATAAGAACTGTTACAGGAACTTTTCTTGTTCTATCTACTCTTACAGAGAATACATCGTTTGAATCTGTTTCGTATTCAAGCCAAGCACCTCTGTTAGGGATTACAGTTGAAGTAAGAAGGTTCTTACCAACCTTATCCTTAGCTATATCATAGTAAATACCAGGAGAACGAACAAGCTGGCTGACAATAACTCTTTCGGCACCGTTAATAACGAATGTACCTGTATCTGTCATAATAGGGAAATCACCCATGAAGATTTCCTGTTCTCTGATTTCGTCAATTTCCTTATTACGAAGTCTTACCTTAACTCTGATAGGTGCTGAGTATGTTGCATCTCTGTCTTTACATTCAGAAATAGACCACTTAGCATTTTCCTTGTCAAAGGTAAAGTCCACAAACTCAAGAATTAAATTACCGCTATAGTCGGTAATAGGTGAAATATCGTCAAATACTTCATACAGGCCCTCTTCCAAAAACCATTTGTAGCTGTCAGTCTGTAACGCCAGTAAGTCAGGCATATCGAGTACTTCTTTTACTCTGGCATAACTCATACGCATTGCGTCGCCATAATAGACTGGGCGTATTCTGTTCTTTTCCATTGGCATTTTCACTCCTTATAAATTTTTATAGAAACTTTTCTATATGTTATCTTTCCTTAAAGGTAAATTGTAAACATCAATTCATTATTCACAAAATATTTACAAAAATCTATTGATTTTTTAAATCATTAATGCTATAATAATTTCAATCTGATATTTAGATTACCTTATTAGGTGCAATTCAATATTGTATCATTTTTAAAGCCCTTTGTCAAGGGAGTTGTAGGCAAAATCTGTGTGTTTTGTCTTATTTTTTTGTTCTATGTTTTTAGCCTTTTCACTTTTGCGAAAGGGCTTTTTTGTTTTTATGTAAATATTATTCTTTAAACTATAATTTTCTCTATATTTTTATTTTCTTTATTATAGAAGAAACTGTCTATTTTTTCAATTTTGTCACGAAATGTCACGGTGTTGGCATTATAATATACCCGTAAAATGTGTTAATTGTTTTACACTATCCAAAAAATGAATAATGAAAATGGTTTTCCTGCAAAATCAACAGTTTTAAATTTGTTAAATTTAGATATACCAATTTTGGTTTTATTGTGGTATAATAAACTGAATTTTAGTAAGCAAAAACAATTTATACACTTATCCACAGGTTGTGGATAACTTTGTGTACAACTGTTTATAAATATGTTAATTATATGTGAGTTATTCACAATGATATATTAAATTACTGGTCTTTCCAGACTTATCCACATAAGTTGATAACCTATGATAAAATATACTTGTTAATTATTGTCAACATATTTATTAACAAATTAGAGAAAGGACACATTATGAAATCCATACAGGAATATTGGGACCAAACTCTGCAATGTATGCAGCACGAATTGAATGTATCTGAAATAAAAATAAATGCTTTCTTCCGTTCAATAAAGCCAGTTGATGTAAAAGGTGATACCCTTATTCTCTCTGTTGATATAGGTTTTTACAAGGAAACTATAAAGAAAACTTTTGATTCTAGCCTTAAAGAGGCTTTGACTATTGTTTTTGGCAAGCCTATGAACTATAGAATTTTTACTGAGGCAGAGCTTGAAACTGCTAAGTTTGATGAAATAGAAGAAAAGCCAGTTAAAGAAGAAGTAGAGGATATGACTGGCAACAAAAGCTATGTGCGTGAAAATGGACTTAAAACAAACTATGAATTTGATAATTATATAGTAGGTTCTTCCAATAATTTCGCCTATGCTGCTGCTGTTGGTGTAGCTGAAAACCCAGGTACAGAATATAATCCTTTGTTTCTCTATGGTGGTGCAGGTCTTGGTAAAACCCATCTTATGCACGCCATTGGAAACTATTATTATAGAGAACAGCCTGAAGCTAAAATACTCTATGTTTCTTGTGAAGCCTTTACAAACGAGCTTATAAAGGCTATTCAGGAAAAAAAGACTATTGAATTTAAGGAAAAATATAGAAGACTTGATATGCTTTTAATTGATGATGTTCAGTTTTTAGCAGGTAAAGAAAGTGTTCAGGAAGAATTTTTCCATACTTTCAATGACCTTGTAAATGCAAATAAGCAAATTGTAATTTGCTCTGATAGAAAGCCTAATGAAATCGCTACTCTTACAGACAGACTTGTATCCCGTATGCAGTCTGGTATTATAGCTGATATTACTTTCCCTAGTTATGAAACTAGAGCCGCTATTTTGCAGAAAAAGGCTGAACAAATGGGTGTGTTTATACCTGATGATGTTATTGCTCTTATTGCTAATAGCTCTCAATCTAATATTAGAGAAATGGAAGGTCTTTTAAAGAAGGTTGAGGCATATTCTAAGTTTACTAATAAGGAAATAAACCTTGAACTTGCTGAGGAGGCTTTAAAAGATGTTTTAGAGTCTAATAAGCCTAATATTACTGTTGAGTATATACAGGAAATTGTAGCTGATTATTACAAAACTTCAACTTCTGAACTTTGCTCAAAGAGAAGAACTCAGCCTTTAGCTACTTATAGACAGCTTGCTATGTACCTTTGCCGTAAGTATTTAGAGGACTCTCTTGCTGTTATTGGTGGTAAGTTTGGTGGTCGTGACCATACTACTGTTATGCACAGCTGTGATAAGATTACTGCTATGCTTGAATCTGATGATAAATTAAATCAGGATTTATTTGTAATTGATAAGCGTATTAAAGGCTAATTTTTTAATATAAAACCATAAAGTAAAATTCCATATTTTTGATGAAGGAATTTTAGTATTATATTTCATTTTTGTTTTTGGATAGCTTTTTACACATTTTTTAAAGGTTGAAAAAAATTTTTATAGGAAATGTGTAATTAAAGTTGTCCATATATTTTCACATTTCGATGTGGAAAAGTGGCTAACTTCTTGTGGATTGTTGTGTGTAAAAATTTGACATTTTTTTGCCTTGTTAAAAAGTTAATAACAGGGTATAAAATTGAGGAGTTATACACATAGATATACACAGGAAAAATCTAGGTAAAAACTGGGGTTGATGGGGTTTTCAATGTTATCCACCGCCCCTACTACTACTTCTACTACTTTTTTATATATTTATTGTTTATATATCCATTCATTAGGTTGGGTGGGTGTGTATATTTGTGTAGCTTTTCGCTATTTTTTAATTTTGTTGTTATTTTCTTTTATTTTTTTATTACTTATTAACAGGAGATGTATTTATGAAATTAGAATGTTCTAAAAAATCTTTGCTTAATGCTATTAATATAGTTAGTAAAGCTGTATCTACTAGAAGTACATTGCCTATACTTAACTGTATTCTTCTTACAGGTGATAGAGAAGGCTTTAGACTTTTAGCTAGTGATAGAGAATTAAGTATTGAAACTGATAATATTGAATCTGATTTGTATGAAAAGGGTTCAGTAGCTATTGATGCTAAAATGTTTGCTGATATTATAAAAGCTTTACCTACTGAAATGGTTACTTTAACTGTTGATGAAAAAAATGTTTGTCATATTAAATCTGGTAAGTCTGAATTTACTATTAATGGTCAGCCTGCTGAACAGTTCCCTGAAGTTCCAGTTGTAAATAAGAGAGAAAATATCGTTTTAAAGTCTGCTGATATTAAAAATATGATTAAACAGACTATTTTTTCTGTTGCAACTGATGAAAGTAAGCCTATTTTAACTGGTGAACTTTTTAAGTTTGATGAAAATTGCTTTAATGCTGTAGCTATTGACGGCTTTAGAGTAAGCTGGAGAAAAACTGTTTGCGAATATGACGGCTATACTGAAATGGTTGTTCCATCTAAGACACTTAACGAGCTTGCTAGACTTTTATCTGATGATGAAAATGAAAAAGCTACTATTTATTATTCTTCTAGCTATATTCTTTTTGAAATTAAGGGCTGTACTATTGTTTCAAGACTTTTAGATGGCGAATTTTTAAATTATGAAAACTTATTTGTAGAAAATAGTCCAGTAAAATTGACTGCAAACACTCACGAACTTTTAAGTGCCTTTGAAAGAGCTACTATTGTTTCTGAGGATAATAAGAAAACTCCTGTTATATTGACTATAAAGGAAAATAATTTGAATATCAGAACTACTACTGACAGAGGTTTGGTGAATGAAGATGTGCCTATTACTCTTGATGGGGAAGAACTTGTAATTACATTTAATGCTAGATACATTATTGATATTCTCAAAGTTGTTGAGGAAGAATATGTAACAATGAACTTTAATACTAACAAGAGTCCTTGTATTGTAACAGGTGTTACTAATCACGATTATAAGTACCTTGTATTACCTATTAATCCTAGATAGTTTTTAGAATAAATGTTTGAAAATAGTTGTTTTTGAATAGCAAAAAATCTGTACTAATTGAAACATAGTTTCGGTTTTGGGCTCTTTTATGTAAGGAGATTAATTATGAATGTATATATTAAAGATAATTTTATAAAATTGCAACAGGCACTTAAATTGGCTGGATTTGTTGACCAAGGTTCTGATGCTAAAATGCTTATACAAGACGGTTATGTAAAGGTAAATGGTGCTGTATGCACTATGAGAGGTAAAAAACTTGTAGCTGGAGATAAGGTAGAGATGGACGGCGAAAGTTTTATTATTGCTGAAAAATAATATTTTTAAGTGTATATTGTTTATTAGAAAAGTCTGTTTTGTAACAGGCTTTTTTAAGCTGATTTTTTAGGAGATTTTTTATGAAGGTAGACAGATTGTGTTTGAAAAATTATAGAAATATTGATTTAGTAGATATTGAATTTTCTCCTTATGTAAATATACTTTACGGAGATAACGCACAGGGAAAAACCAATATCTTAGAGGCAATTTATCTGTGTGCGACAACCAAGTCCCATAAAGGCGCAAAGGATAAGGATATCGTAAATTTCAACGAGGAGGAGGCACATATCCGTGCCTATCTCGAGAAAAAAGAAGACGAAATCCGCATCGACATGCACCTTCGGAAAAACAAATCCAAGGGCATTGCGATTGACGGGACCCGCATCAAAAAAGCGGCGGAGCTTCTGGGCATTATGAACGTGGGATTTTTTTCCCCGGAAGATCTGTCCATTATCAAGAACGGTCCGGCAGAGCGCAGACATTTCGTGGACATGGAACTGTGTCAGCTGGATGCAGGATATCTGTACAACTTAAACCATTACAACCGGATTGTGAACCAGCGCAACCGGCTGTTAAAGGATATTTACCAGAATCCGTCCCTGCGGGATACGCTGTCGGTCTGGGATGACCAGATGGCGGCGTTTGGCAGCCAGGTGATCGAGAGAAGGATCACCTTTACGGAGCAGCTAAACGACATCATCGGAGAGATTCACAGCCGTCTTTCCGGAGGCAGGGAGCATTTAAAGGTTGTGTATGAACCGGATGTGACGAGCGAGAATTTTGCAGAGGCACTGCACCGTAACCAGGAGCGGGATATCCGACTGAAGATGACATCAACGGGTCCGCACCGGGATGATTTTTCATTCCTGGCAGACGGCGTGGATATCCGTAAATTCGGATCCCAGGGACAGCAGAGGACGGCGGCGTTGTCCTTGAAGCTTTCCGAGATTGAGCTTGTCAAAAAGATGACAAAGGATACGCCGGTGCTTTTATTAGACGACGTGTTGTCAGAGCTGGACAGCAACCGTCAGAATTACCTGCTGAACAGTATCGGGGACATTCAGACGATTATTACCTGTACCGGTCTGGATGATTTTGTCAACAACCGGTTTGAGATCAATAAAGTTTTCAGAGTAGCAAACGGGACGGTGGATGCCGGCCAGAATGGAGGAATATAAATGAGCGTTGAATACGGAGCAGATCAAATTCAGATTCTGGAGGGTCTGGAAGCGGTCCGCAAACGGCCGGGCATGTATATCGGTTCCACCTCTTCCAGAGGTCTGCATCACCTGGTTTACGAGATTGTAGATAATGCGGTGGACGAGGCACTGGCAGGCTTCTGTGACCACATTGAAGTAACGATCAACGAAGATAACTCGATCACGGTTGTCGATAACGGACGAGGCATTCCGGTTGGAATCAACCACAAAGCGGGCATTCCTGCAGTAGAGGTTGTTTTCACGATCCTGCACGCCGGCGGTAAATTCGGCGGCGGCGGATACAAGGTTTCCGGTGGACTCCATGGCGTAGGCGCATCCGTTGTAAATGCGCTTTCTGACTGGCTGGAGGTCGAAATCTGTCAGGGCGGAAAGGTTTACAAGCAGCGTTACGAGCGTGGTCATGTCTGCTATCCGTTAAAGGAGATCGGAACCTGCGATTTGGAAAAGACCGGAACAAAAGTAACGTTTAAGCCGGATGCGACGATTTTTACCGAGACGACGGTTTACGAATTTGATATTTTAAAGACACGTCTGCGGGAAATGGCATTTCTGACTAAGGGATTAAAGATTTCCCTGACAGACCTGCGCGGGGAAGAGCCCCACACAAGAACCTTCCACTACGAGGGCGGTATCCGGGAGTTCGTCACCTATCTAAACGGCAGCAAGGTTC
>OLNR01001355.1_pt1 | contig 14687 bp, 12 predicted proteins | sample 1672231 | NCBI WGS metagenome assembly OLNR01 (sample SAMEA3136662, study PRJEB25190) | human gut metagenome
TTACAGTGACTACGTCGAGAAGATCAATCAGTTACTGGAACTGGATTCTCTTCACCCGGAAGAAACTCCCACCAATTAATCGGATGTAAGAAATCATGATAAAAATATTATTTGTGTGTCACGGAAATATCTGCCGAAGCCCGATTTCCGAATTTGTTCTTAAAGACAAAGTAGCCCGTCTCGGTCTTTCTGATCAGTTCTATATCGCTTCTGCCGCCACACGCACAGAAGAAATCTGAAACGGCATTGGCAATCCGGTCTATCCGCCTGCAAGGAAAGAACTGGAAAAACACGGAATCTCCTGCGAGAGGAAACGGGCGGTACAGTTAAAGAAATCGGATTATAATGATTATGATTTCCTGATTGGCATGGATGAGCAAAATATCCGAAATATGGAACGTATCACCGGGCATAGCCGGAGGGAAGGGAAAATTTTTCTTCTGCTGGAATTCGCCGGAAGTTCCGCGTCTATTCGGGATCCCTGGTATACGGGAAGGTTTGATGAGACGTATGCGGATGTTGAGCGGGGATGTGACGGGCTGCTGAACTATCTGCTGCATGAGGATGCGTAGGTTTGGCTTGTTCTTGCAGGAACAGACGTTCATGTGTCAGATTGGTCTTTCTATATGCCTATAGCAAAAAACATCGATTACGCCTTCTTTCGTAAAAGCGTAATCGATGTTTTTTTTGCTATTGCACCACATGAATGAAATTTTATTTCACAAGCAGTTTTCCCTGTCAGGCAGCCGCATTTGCATTGATCTATCTATTACTTTTCGGATTCCCATCCATATTCATCTGGGAATGGATAAATATCCTGGCAATTCATTTAATACTACTACTATTTTTTCTTCCATGCTGGTACTCCTGTCTTTCGTACCAGCATCCTACAACCATTTTACTTAAAGCATTTTATTTTCTCTGTATGATTCGAACAGATATGAGGGATTCTCATAGTATACGCTACTGTTATAATCGTCGATTTTAGCGGCAAGAAACGAATTATAAACTTTCATTAAGGCATCAACAATGCTTATATTTTCGTACTCTGCTACCTGTTTTATCAGACGTTTATATACTTTTCCGATATCCCAATGGGAAGGAATGGCATATTTACATTCTGCTACATTATCAAAAGTCCCGTTTTTAATCTGCGCTTCTTCTATGAAGTCATCGCTTACCTGATCAATATTTTCGCAATGGTACACATCTGCCAGATCATAGATCTTCTCTATCCGTTTTTTACCAAGCTGATTGACAACATCCGCCCGCACATTTTTTGTCTTTCTGGCAATGTAATCGATCAAACCACAGGTAAAGAAAAGGTCATTATCTTTCCTTGATTCTCTTCCACTTCCTACCATCATAACACCTCACAATTTCTGTATTCCAGGCATTTCAGAGCTGCATCCGTGCAGAATACGATCTGGTGTATCGGATATTTGAATCTTGCAAGCACCCAGAACTGTTCTCTTGTAAGCACACCATCGATGTAATCCGATATATAGTTATAAATCTGATCATCTGCCATCGCCCCAATCACAATATCGTAATCATGGTTCTGTCCACTCCGACATGCAACGATGAAATCGAGCCATTCTTCGGTCATTTCTTTGAATTCTTTTATATTCAGATCCGAATTCAGGCGCACATCATAGATGGAAACTACTTTTGTGTCATAACGTTTCGCCCATCTCTGTGCCTGTTCTTTGATAACAGTACAGTAAAAACCCGTTCCAAAATCTTTTGTGTTACGACCTTTTCTTATCTCCGGCTTTTCTACCACCTGATAACCTCCATGATATACTGTCATCATCGCCATTTCTATAACACCTCACCCAAAATACTGCTTCATCAGACTGTTAAATAGTTTCTGTGTTTCATCAAGAGTTTTCTGCATTTTAACTTTTGATTTGTCTACTTGATTGGATTAATTGCTGGACTTCCAATAATCTTTTCCATTTTTCCGGATATCCAAATTGTCTCATATATTATCTCTATACATTAACAGTATAATCGAATTATATTCTGTATCTTTATCATTTGTCAATTTAACTATATCATTTTTCCCGAAATGATATAGTTAAATGTGTACAGTCTGATATTATAGAGAAAGAAAAAACATCGATTACACCTCATTTAATATAAGCAACCGATGCTTTTTCTTTCTTATCCTACCACACTGGCCCCAAACGGCATCAGAGACAGGCGTGCCATTTCCCATCCAAAGAAAAAATTTCATATCAGATTAATCAAAAATGAAAACTTACCATCTCTAAAAGTCGTACCGAACCACTGCACAGTTTTTCACACCCCATGCAGCATATTCTTCATTTGTCATATCAGTAAAATAGGACTGCACTACTCTGGCGATTCCGTTATGGGCAACCAGAATATACGTTTTTTCCTCCGACTCTTTCTTTACATCATCCAGAAGGTTATAGATTCTTTGTGCCAGACGAAGCGTCGATTCTCCTCCTTCATGGCTGCAGGCAAAGAACTCTTTCGCTTTCTTAAAGTCCTCTCCATCCCGGGGCGTGGATTCCCATTTGCCGAAGTTTTGCTCGATCAGTCTCGGCTCTACCCGGCATGGGATTCCTGTCATTTCGGAAATCAGCTGTGCCGTGTCTTTTGCACGACTGAGCGGAGAACAAAGAATTTCATCTGCCTGGATCCCTTCCGCTAGAATCTTTCTTCCGGTTTCTCTCGCCTGTTCCCGTCCGTATTCGGTAAGTGGGCTGTCGGTACAGCCACAGATCTTATTCTCCACATTCCACACGGTCTGTCCGTGACGGACGAAGTAAAAGTGTCCCATTTATTTTTCCTCCATATGTTTTTATTCCATTATACAAAATATCAGCCAGATATTCAGTAATCAGCGTAAGTATTTTATGTTATTTTCCTTTGGTCTCTTGCTACTTAGCCCACATCATTTATGTTTATTTTATCTTCTGTTTTTATAATCCCGATAATGTTCTCATTACCAAATCCACATCTTTATTTTCCAGTTCCTGAATAATATGCAAATATGTTTTCTGTGTAGTTGTCATACTGGCATGTCCTAATCTTCGCGCTACACTTGCAATAGATACCCCTGCAAACAGCAATAATGATGCATGCGTATGTCTGAGTCCATGAATCGATATCGTCGATATTCCACATTCTTTGCAGTGTCTGGTCAACACATCATTTACTGTTGAGTTATAAATTTTCGACTCGCCAACAAAAATCGGCTGATCTTCCGGCAAACCTTTCGTTAATTCTGAAAATTTAACTACGATTTGCCAGTCGATCTGTATTTTCCTTACTGAAGATTTGTTTTTTGTCGGTAAGAATCCACCATTTCCTTTATAATCCCACGTTTTACTTATAGATAATGTCTGTCTTGCAAAATCAAAATCTCCAGGTGTAATCGCAAGTGCTTCCGAGAAACGCATTCCTGTTTTTGCAACCAGCAAAATAAACCAGTCCCAGTTTACCTTTTCTTTTATATCCAGATGTGCAATCAGTGTATGCAGTTCAAACTGATTCAGATATTTTATTTTCTTTACTCTCGGTGACTTTCCTTTAATAATAGCTTTTCTGGTTGGATCACGCTCAATAAGTCCTTCATCCACAGCATCAAGAATGGATCCTTTTAACTGATGATGAAAATCCAATGTTGTCTGTCGTTCATGCTCTTTCGCATAATCATTCAGTAATTTCTGATAAGCTGTACGTGTAAGCTCTGATACTCTTAATTCCGGTGCTAGCTTTTTTACCCATTTCTGCGTCATCAGATATTTCGCCATTGTAGCTTCTCTGATGGCTCCCCGTTTATATACCTCTATCCACTGCTGATAATATTCATGAAAAAGTTCCATTTTGTTTACATCATTTTGCATAAGTTTTCTCCTTTTTATACCTACGCTGATATAAACATTAATGCTCTACTTTACTGATTATGCAACATCTAATAAAGGTTTAATTTCTTCCTCCAGAGTCTTTTTTAATTCTGCTATACAACGCGCATAATACTTAAATTTCGGCAGTGCTTTTTCCTGTGTGTTCTTATAAGTCGAATAATCGATCGTCGCTTTTATTACACTTTCATTTGGTATTTCTCCATTTCTGTAATGTAATGCCGCATACATTACATCTTCTTTCGATGCATACCAGTTCTCACAGAATTCAGAAATCACTTTATCAATACAGTCGTGTTTCATATTTTCAACAATATGGAATATAGATTGTCCTTTATACTTATTTTCATCCAGTTCGATTTCACAGATCAGATTGGACATAATCTCTGCTACTTTCGGATTGTCTTTTTTCATTTCTTCAACATACTGTTTGACTTCATCTATCTGCTTTTTCCGTTCTTCCGGTGTAACAGCTTCCGAATCTTCCTGAGGAGTGACAATATTCTGAATCAGATTAATAATGTATTCATAATCTATTTTTGTCGTACTGTATGCCATCAGTTCATAATCCGGATCTACACCTGTATCGTCCTCTTCTGGCGACGGATCATCCCCATTTCCCTCCTCTATTTTAATTTCCTCCATTGCATTCTGATAATGTCCGGCATAATCTTCATACTCGCTTTCACTGATTCCATATTCTTCCAGCATACCGTCCTCATATCTGGTAAATGATTTCAGTTGTGTAAATAAGCGGTCAAATGTCTGGAACATTTTGACAAATACTTTCTTTTCTTTTAAAGACATATTTGTCACTTCAGACGGTGTCTCCGCTGACGCACGCAAAGCTGCCAGTGCTTTTTTAAATGCCGGTTCTACTTCTTCCCACTCAGCCAGGAATGCTACTTCTGTGCTTCCTGCCGAGTACAAACGTACAGCATTATCCACACTTTCTTTAAATAATTTCGGTGCCTGGAAAGTTACAATCTGCCCGTATGTCTTATTTTTATCATAAATACGATTCGTTCTGGAAAATGCCTGAATCAGATCATGTGGTCCCATTGGCTGTCTGTCAATAAAAATTGTAGACATACATGGCGCATCGAATCCTGTCAGCAACCGATCTACAACGATCACCAGATCCAATTGCTCACTTCGGCTCTTAAATTTCGGATCTTTTCTTGCCAGACGTTTATTCAAATTTCCATTATAAGCCTGAATCTGAGAAAGGTCATATTTCGTGCCAAACATACTATTATAATCATTCAAGGACTGCTGCATTTTCTGCTGATTGACATGAGAGCCTTCTTCATTTTCCGTCACAGAATATGTAATTGCAAATTTCGGAAAATCCGGAAGTACCCGTTTTATCTTCTCATCAATTTTCAGAGATGTTTCTCTGTTTTTCACTTTTGTAAGCAGCTCATAATATGTTTGTGCCAGCGTAATCGAACTGGTAGTAAGTAACCCCTCATATGTTTGTCCTTTACCATTCTGAAATCCAAGTTTATGGTAAGATTTATTCAGGATAATGTCCAAGACCTTTAACATATGTGTTTCGTTATTATACGCATTAGCTACCGTTTCATCCTCAATGTTTTTCGGTCCATTATGTTCCACCTGAAAGCCTAATACTGCATTATCATGAATCGCATTCTGTATCGTATATTTGTGAAGTCGCTCTCCATACAATTCTTCTGTTGTACGTGGAAGATCTCCCATCTGCGGATATGGATTTTCTGCAAACCGTGGTGTTCCGGTAAAACCATACCATAAAGATCTTCCGAAAAACCGTTCCAGTTCTCTCTTGGTCTTTGGTGTTACTGCTCTGTGGCACTCATCTACCACAAAGGCAATTTTAAGATTTTTGATTTTCGTGTATTCCGTTGTACCTTCCTGTAATCTTTTACTGATCAGAATCTGTAATTTCTGAATTGTTGTAACGATAACCTGGCGATCATCGGATTTCAACTTTTTCTTCAGATCATTTACATTATCCGTTTCATCCACATCCACCAGATCATTGTTTGCATATGCCTGAAATGCCATCGTTGTCTGCGTATCCAGATCTTTTCGATCAATCAGAAAAATAGCCTTATCAATCGCCGGAATGTCCATCAGAAGATTTCTTGTAGCTTTATAGGACGTTAATGTCTTTCCGGAACCTGTTGTATGCCATACATAACCGGATCTTCCTGTTCGGGATGCTTCACGGATCGATTCAATAGCATGGATTTGATATGGTCTCAACAGAATCAGACGCTTTGCATCTTCATCCAAAACGGTATACCTTGCAATCATTTCATGAGCTTCCGGAATGCGAAGTACACTTTTGGCAAAATCAATATAATCACTTACCGGATTATTCTCTTTATCTACCCATCCGCTCATAAACTTCGGATTTAACTCGGTATCACTCGCAGCTGCAAAATATCTGGTATCCACACCGTTACTCACAACAAACATCTGAACCGCTGAAAAGATTCCTGTAAATTTTCCTTCACTGATGTATTTTTTTATCTGCCAAAAACCATCCATATAGGAATATTGTTTGTTTTTCAATTCTATATGAATCATTGGCAAGCCGTTGATCATCAGAGTCACATCAAATCTTCTGTCACGTGCAGAAGCCGTGTTATCTTCCTCTGTTTTCAAAGCACTGTATTGATTGATCACCTCATAAACACTGCTGCCACCTGCAATATGCTCATGATTCATAACTACCAGATGCAAGCGTTCCGTTCCACGCTGCACATGTACCTGTACCTTCCCATTTTCACCAACTAACCATTCACCGGCTTTATAGAAAGAAGAAAACTGTAACTGGTTTTTTACCTGCTCGAATTCTGTATCCGATAAATTTTCTCCATTTAAACGATCTTTATTGTTCTGCTCCAGAATATACTTAAAATTCTTCCAGAGATCTTCTTCTGTCTTCAGATCTTTCCGATAAGTCCATTGCGACTCACCATAGACCAGTTGGTTGATCAGTTTTTCTTCTATTATTTTCTCTAATTCCGGCATTTTTTGTTCCTCCTTTGTAGTTAGTAGTGTAAAACCTGTGTGTTTTATGGCATTTTTGATATAGATGTACTTATGCTGGTGAAGAGTGATGAGATGGTCGAGGGCTTCAAAAAACTCTGCTATTTTTGCTTGTTCAATCTGCGAAACCGGCATAACAATCTCACTTCGCAATATATTATTATTATATAAATGCTTGACTGTAGACCCTTCTATCAGCCACTTTATTACTTGATAAGATATCTTGAGAAACTTTTTATTAATGCTTCCATCCGTCTTAAGCCATACAACATTTGAATCCTGAAAATACTCATCTTTCCCTGCATATTCAGCAGTTCTTCCAATGCTTCCAACTACTGAAATCAGGGTATCTCCTACTTCTGGATACGGATATAATCTACGAAATTCTTCATACACTTCTCTTGAAATATATGAATCAGGTTCTAAGCCAATAGTTCCATTCTTAAAAAAAGGAATGTCCCCCTGTTCAGATGTTTGTTCTTTAAAAATTCGTTTGCACGTCTGGACTGTTCCAAGTTCCCCCAACTTACGCTGTTCCCAAGCGAATAAATCTATTCTTTGATCTCCATTATACTTACACTGGTGAAGAGTGATGAGGCAATTAAGCTTATCAAAATACTGTGAAATTGTCTTTTGCTCTTCTATACTAGGAAAAATTACAGGTCCTTTCAAAGCATTCTCATCTGATACCTTCATATCGTTTTTAGCACCTTTATTTACTAATGGATGCATATATGAATTCATACGAGAATCCAATTCAAAATATATCTGAACAAACTCAGAATCAACGTTATTTTTAGGTTTATACACTGCATACAATGTTGATACAATTCCCGATTTTCCTTTGTTTGTCTTAATAATACCGTACGGATTCGATTTCAATGGTGACTTTGTATAAACAACATCTTCAACCTCTACTACACCATAATTTGCTACTGATACTCCAGCAAATGATCTACCTTGAAATTCTATCTGATTTACTATTCCAAACTCACCCGAAACAGATAAAACATCCTCTTTTCCAAATAACGCATCTCTGTTCTTTTCTTTTGATACCTCAAGGTAGTCCCCCAGCTTACGCTGTTCCCAATCGTTTGCCTCTAATTTTTCTATCTTTTTTCACTTACGCTTTAAAAAAGTAATCGCTATTTATTTTCTTCTTAATCTAATAATTTCCCCGCTTCGAATGAACAACGGATATAATCCGGATTACTATAATATACACTCGAATTAAAATCAGATATCTCATCACTGATAAAAGAACTATATATGGTCTTTATCGCTTCCACAATATTTTGATACAATGATACAACTTCTGATATTAATGTTTGATATACCCGTCCGATTGCTGTTACTGGTGGTACTTCATATCTGCATGTGGTAACATTATCGTATGTCCCTTCTGATATTCCATATTCCTCAATCCATTCGTCACATACCTGTTCAAAAGAAAGACAATGATTGATACTTGCTGCTTTCAGCTGATGTGCAAGTGCTTTATCAGATAATTTTGCTACCACATCTTTACTTTTATTATGCGTTTTTCTTGAAACATATTCAATCATCGTACACACATAAAACAAATCATCTTTATTCCACTGTACTGTCATTAACTGCTTCACTCCTCTTATATTCCAGGCATTCTAATGCCCGGATACTATGAAAACTAATCTGGTGCGTTGGATGTTTAAATTTTGCATACTCCCAGAAAACGGATCTGCTGATGTTATGATTCAGAAAATCATTTACAAAATTCCAGATCGTATCATCTGCCATTGGACCTTCTACAATATCATACGCATGCACCTTTCCATTTCTGCATTCTGCAATAAAATCCAGCCACTCATCACACATTTTGTCAAATTTTTTTATGTTCAATTTCTCATTTTCAATATATGAGTAAATATTGACAATTCCCTGTTCATGTTTACGTTCCGCCCATCGATATGCCTGTTCATAACTTTTCGTACAGTAAAATCCCCAGGAAAAATCTTTTGTATATCTGGTTTTTCTAATTTCCGGGAATTCTACAACCTGTCCACTTCCATGATATAATTCTATCCCGTTATGGCTCATATTATAATTCCTCCATATTATACTATCCGGCATTTCCGTACACATCACTCGTCTACATCGTAAGCCTTGCTTTTTAAAGCAAAAAATTCACTATTTGCATCATTTTTTAATCCATGTCAATTTTCAAGAAATTCCATCTATTTTTCCTGCACAAACATATTCTGTAACATAAATTTCTTAATATTTTTCAATTCTTCACACTTATGCTGGTGAAGAGTGATGAGGTAGTCTAGACTGCAGAAATAGCCTGCAATTTCTTTCTGTTCTTCATATTTGGGAACATCAACTATAAATTCCTGCATATCTGACGCAAGAATATGTTTTATGGTATTACCAGTCGTGATGTTCTCTATTTTCCTCTTGGTTTTATCAGTCTGATATTCATAATTTAAAAAGTAAGGCTCAATTTCTTCTTTGGGATTTCTGAACATGATCAAGGCATGAGCCGCTGTATTGTCCAATTCTTCAGGGATTACAGCTGCATGTCCAACATGACCAGACTGAACCATAACCATATCTCCGGTATGTAACCATTTGTCTTTTTGCTTTTCATAGAATTCGTCATTTATGAAAATCTCCGAGTTATGATTTATCTGTCCATCTTTTACATTATTAGATTCAAGATAAAAATGTCCTTGTTCTGCATAGTATGGAGTAGCTGTTCCTACGAATGCATTTCCAATCGAACCATATATATCCCCCAGCTTACGCTGTTCCCAATCGTCAGTAAAGCTCTTAAATCTAATTTTCGGAACTTTTTCATCATTTTGCGGAAACATTTTTTGGAGCATATATTTTTTCAAAATTTTAGCCTGATCGCACTTACACTGGTGAAGAGTAATGAGGTGGTCGATGGAATCCAAATATTCAACAATTCTCTTTTGTTCAGCCAATTTAGAAATCGGAAAAACTAATTTCTTTACTACCGATGAACTTAGACCACTCATAATACTTCCGACTGATAATCTGTCGATTTGTTTTCTAATCAAAACGGAATCTCGTAGAAGATACATAATATATTCCGGAATAACTTCATTATTGAATTGAAGTCTTAACAAATGTGAATTCATAATGCCTTTTTCCGCATTTTTAGGGAATATTGCGCATGCTCCAATAGTTCCCATCATGCTTATCACAAGGTCTCCAGGATACAACTCACAGCTTTTCAACTCCTTATATTTATCTTCCGTGATATAGTAATCACCCATTGAGAAGTCGCCTGTAAATGCATTCTCTTGAGCATAAACTTTAATCCCTTCTTCTACAAAATATTCCTTTTTCAGAGCACTACCAAAGGGACCTATTTTCATTGCCGATGAACTGTTTTTTAGTAATTCTGTAACCTTACGCAGTTCCCAATCATCTGTGTATCCTTTGAATCTAATCGTAGGTTTTCCCATAGCATAATCCCTCCATTTTTCCGATCAGATCATTCAGTAAAGACGTGATTGTATCATCCGATGAAGTCAGTTCTTTCAACATTGACACAAATTCTCCCTGAACTTGTTCCAGTTCTTCGTCTGTCTTTTTCATATCTGATAAGAGTGCGTTTAAGTCGACTTCTTCTTCCTTCTCGAAGTTATCAACATATCTTGGAATATTCAGGTTGAAATCATTCTTTTCAATATTTTCGAAGCTTGCAAGGAATGATTCTTTCTCGACTGTCTCACGTTTGCTGTACAGCTCCATTACCTCATCGATATGTTCATCTGTCATTTCATTTTGTTTTTTCCCTTTGTTAAACTTCTTAGATGCATCAATAAACAGTACATCGCGTCCATCTCTGTGCTTTTTCAAAACGATAATACAAGTAGGAATAGAGGTATTATAAAACAGGTTTGCAGGAAGTCCGATGACAGCATAAATATTCCCAGATCGGAGCAATTTTTCACGGATTTTTCCTTCTGCTGCGCCACGGAAAAGTACACCGTGTGGCAATACAATTGCCATCGTTCCATTATTTTTCAGATGATACAAGCCATGAAGTAAAAACGCATAATCCGCTTTTGACTTTGGAGCCAGAACTCCGTAATCACTGAATCGTTCATCCTGCAAAAATCCTGCTGCCGCACTCCATTTTGCTGAATATGGCGGATTCATAAGTACCATATGGAAATCGGTCTCTTCTCCTGTCGGCCAGTCTCCATCTAAGGTATCACCATTGCGAAGATTTTGATTTTCCGGTGCAATACCATGTAGGAACATATTCATTCTGGCAAGATTGTATGTGGATGTGTTTAATTCCTGACCATAATATTTTATATATCCTGGTTCTTTTGCATATTTTTTCGCATTTAAGAGCAAAGATCCAGATCCCATACACGGATCGTATACAGACAGACCTCGTTTTTCTTCCTGATCTTTAATCGCTATTTTTGTCAGTATCTTGGATACTGCCTGTGGTGTATAGAATTCTCCTGCCTTTTTACCTGTTTCCGATGCGAACTGACCAATCAGATATTCATAGGCATTTCCCAGTATCTCAGCATCCGAATTCAACAAGTCTGCTTTATCAATTTCTTTTATTAAATTTGCAATGGTATCGCTCTGTTTCTGATCTCCTGTACCTAAACGATTCGAGTACAGATCAATGTCAGTAAACAAATCTGCAAATATCGGATCACTCTGTTCGATGTTGTTGAATCCTTTCTGTAATTGTTCCCGATGAAAAAAATTATTTCGTGCCTGATCCGCAAAATACGTATATGTAAGTTCCGGTTCAATCACATAATGACACTCTTCTTTTATCTGTTCTTTCAATTCATCAGCACTTTCATCTTCAAGTGCCTCTTTATAAGCTTCCAACGCCTCTTTTAACGTTTCTGGTTTCTCATCATAAAGTAAATCATACACTTTAATCAAAAAAGAATCTGACAGATATTTATAAAAAACAATTCCCAATAAATAATCCTTATATTCATTCGCATCCATTTTCGAGCGAAGTATATCTGCACCACTCCATAATACACTGATCAAATCTTTGCTGTTTTCCTGTTCTGCCATATTGTAATTAGCCTCCGTATTTATTTTTGTTATTGTATTTCATGCGATCTCCTGACCATTTTTCCATAATCATTCCGATCATTTTCTTTCTTCACAATACTTCTTCAGCTCTTCTTTCATCTTCTCATACCGCATCCGCTTCTCTTCCTTCGCAAAATGCACATCCCGGAACTGTTCCGGATTATCCTCGTAATCCAGCACTTCCTCGCCGAACTGCTCGCTGGTAAGATCAAACTTACAGTCTCCGATCACATTATAGCAATGATAATTTCCGCCTGGTCTGAGGATTCCGTACACTTTACCGCCGAAGATATCCTGCGTCAAAAAGGCTGTAATCGAGCACTGTCCCAGTGTCATATTTTCTTTTGTCCAGTTCTGTCGCATCCGCGGTGCGCAGGTGTCCGCACACCAGACATGTGATAATGCATCGTACAAATCAACGGGTGTCTCGATGCCTTTATATTCATCTGTCATCGCTTTTGCATCTGCATGTTTCCAGCCCCAAAATCTGTATTTCATACTTGTTTCCTCTCTGCTACTCTGTCATAATTTTCACTTTCTTACCGGAAAATGCAATTCCGAATTTTAGAATTTTTCCAATGCCTTCTTCCCGCATTTCCGTATCATATCTTTTATTTTCCATCTGATGCAGTGCTTCTTTTGCAAGGCGTTCCAGCATCTTCTCATCCAGACCGTTTTTCCACTTCAGTTCCATCAGAATTCCCGGATGTTTTTCTGTTCTGGGAATCAGACTGATATCGTATCTTCCGTCTCCCGATTCTCTGTTGGATTTTATTTTGTACTGGTTGTCCATCAATGCGATGAGTCCGAGAACCAGTCCATGATAAAATCCCTCTGCTCCGGCATCATAAAAACTGATCGAGCGATCCAGATATTCCGCAATTGCCTTTTGCAGTCTGTCAGAATCGCTGCTGTAGAGACTCTCCGCAATTTTATTTGCCGTCGTTCTCGTGATGGCTCCGACCTGCAGCAGATGAGACAATATTTCACTTTTATAAACAGCTGCGATTTCCCGGTTCGGAATGGATACTTCACACAGCCAGGATCCATCTGCCTGCAATTCTTTTCCCGGTGCTTTCAGATAACCGGCTACCAGTAACAGGCTGTAAATATTTGCGGGATCCTCCGAAAGAGAACGATATACAACATTCTGATCAATCTTCGCAACCACCTGTTCCTCTTGCAAAAGCGAATACAATCGTTCGGTAATATCATCCGTTGCATTCTTCAGAACATCTTCGAGGATTTCATTTTTCCCGGTATTTACCCAGTATGCCTGTGGGATATATCCTTTTGCAATATAATTAATTACGGACCATGGGTTGTATATCTCTTCTTTTCCAAAAAGATACCCATTATACCACTCTTTCAGTTCCTGGTATTTTCCCAGAGCACCATAATATTGCAGCATCTCACGTACTTCTGCATCCGTGAATCCGAAATATTCATCATATTCTTCATCCAGTACCGAATTCACCGTCAGATTATTCAACCCACTGAAAATGCTCTCCTGGGCAATCCGCAGAATCCCGGTAAGGAATCCATAGGAAAGATAGCGGTTATCTTTGAATGCTCCGGAAAAAAAGTTTCTCATAAATCCAATGATTTCCTGATAGAAGTTCTGCGAGTACCCTTCCTGAATCGGCGTATCGTATTCGTCGATAATAATAATCGGTGCGGTTCCGTAATGTTCCGTCAGCATCTTTGACAGTTTTTCCAGAGCACTGCTCAGATCAACTTCCGACGCTGTTCCATCCAGAATTCTTATAAAATACTCTTTTTCATATTCCGCGAGTCTGTCTCCGGAAAGAATATTTTCATGCCTTCCGTATTCTTCCTGTAACAGACTTCGAATCTTATCTCTTGTTGCTTCCCAGGAAGTAAATTTTACATCTTTAAAGGTAAGGAAGATAACCGGATATTTTCCCTGATGAGACCGATAGCTTTCTCCACACTTCCAGATCTTTTTATCTGTGAAAAATCTGCCGGTATCTTCATCTGATATCTCAAAGAACACTCTGAGCATATCCATATTCAGTGTTTTTCCAAATCGTCTCGGTCTGGTAAATAAAGATACCAGGGGTTTCTGATCCAGAAATTCTTTGATCATCATTGTTTTATCTACATAATAATATTCTGCCTGCGCCCGGATATAATCAGAAATCCCGATTGGAAGTGGTTTATATTCATTCGATGTCCGTTTTATATATTTGCCTGACTGCACTCTTCCATCTGCCGGTTTTTGTGCGTCATCCGGAATCTGCCAGCTTTTCCCGATTTTTACAGCACCCGGAATCTTACCCGCCTTACAGAACGCGCTTATGGTACGTTCTGTAACGTTCCAGCGTGCAGCCATTTCTTTACAGTTCTTCATATTTATTCACCTCCGCTCTTTTGCATCGTGTGTTTTCTTTATTATATTCCAAAGATAACATGTTATCAATTATTTTTGATATCTTTCCGAAATTTATCATTCATCATTGATATTTTTCTTTTTTATATCATGCTTTTCCATACAAAAAAGCAACCATCAGATATCACTTGTATTTTCTATCCAATGATTGCTTTTTACTGATTTCTCTTAAATGATTATTTCACTTCCACCAGTTCAATCTCAAAGTTCAGTTCTTTTCCAGCCATCTC
>OLNR01001356.1_pt1 | contig 14682 bp, 15 predicted proteins | sample 1672231 | NCBI WGS metagenome assembly OLNR01 (sample SAMEA3136662, study PRJEB25190) | human gut metagenome
GAAAATCCAGATTTTCTACCGCTTTATCGGCCCATTGGATGCCATCGAGTAACAATGTCAGAAAAGTCACCTCCGAGAACTATCCTACAGATGCCGGACGTGAGGGCGAGCTTATCTTCCGGCTGGTGTACCAGCAGGCCGGGTGCAAAAAGCCCGTTTCCCGCCTGTGGCTTTCCAGCATGGAGGATGCAGCCATCCGGGAGGGGTTCGCCCGCCTCAAACCGTCAACTGAATACGATGCGCTGTACAATGCAGCGCTCTGCCGGGAACGCGCCGACTGGATGGTCGGAATCAACGCAACCCGGCTTTTTTCATGCCTGTACGGCCATCCGTTGGCGGTTGGCCGGGTCATGACGCCTACGCTGGCCATGACAGTCGTACGCGAAGCTGCGATTTCGGCCTTTGTTCCCGAAAAATTCTATACGGTCGCACTGGCTCTGGCCGAGGGCAGCACTGCATCCAGCAAGCGTTTTTCGCAGAAAGCAGATGCCGAAGCACTGCTCTCTGCCTGTCGAAAGGAGGCAAGCACCGCTGTGCAGAAAGTGGAGCGCAAAGAGAAAGCTGAAAATCCGCCTCTACTGTATGACCTGACCACCCTCCAGCGAGACGCCAACCGTCTGCTGGGTTTCACGGCGCAGCAGACCTTGACCTACGCGCAGTCACTCTACGAAAAGAAGCTCATCACTTATCCCCGCACTGACAGCCGCTTCCTGACCGAGGACATGGCTGCTTCTCTTCCGGATCTGGTGACAGAGTCGGCCAAAGCCTTTGGTGTAGAGGACACCATTCCCGTCCATGCACAGCAGTTCATCGATGGCAGAAAAGTCACCGACCACCATGCGCTCCTGCCCACCGCAAGCATGGCGAAAGCTGACCTTTCCGCTCTGCCTGCCGGGGAGCTGAGCATCCTGCGGCTCATCTCGGTACGGCTGTTCTGCGCTGTGGGCGAACCTCATCGCTATGCCGAAACCACCTTGACCACCACCTGTGCAGGCGAAGAATTTACCGCCAAAGGAAAAGTAGTGCTGTCGGAGGGCTGGAAGTCCGTCGAGCGCACAGTGCTTAGCGATATTCTCGGCAAAAAGAAGGAGCCACCTATTCTCCCGGATGTACAGGAGCAGAGTGAGTGCGGCATTTCCGGTACAGAGCTGAAAGAGGGCAACACCTCACCTCCGCACCACTTTACCGAGGATACGCTCCTGCATTCTATGGAGACTGCCAGCGCAGAGTCCATGCCGGAGGGCGTGGAGCGTCAGGGCATCGGCACCCCGGCCACCCGCGCTGCTACCATCGAAAAGCTGGTGGCAAAGGGCTTTCTGGAGCGCAAGGGCGATAAAAAGACTAAGGCACTGCTGCCTACCGATAAGGGTAAGGCCCTTATTACCGTGATCCACACTAAAAAGTCTTTTGAGCATAAGGAAGTCAAGGTTTTCAATTACGTCACGGAAGGGACATTTGACTCGTACTTGTTTCAGACCCTTGAGAATAAACAGCGATTCATCAGCCAAATCATGACCTCCAAATCTCCTGTTCGCTCCTGCGAGGATGTAGACGAACAGGCGCTTTCCTATGCGGAGATCAAGGCATTGTGTGCCGGAAATCCGCTCATCAAGGAGAAGATGGATTTGGATGTTCAGGTCGCAAAACTCAAAGTTCTGAAAGCCGACCACCAGAGCCAGAAATTCCGTCTGCAAGACAAGCTGCTGACCAAATTCCCGGCCGACATTCAGGAAACGAACGCCTATATTGCTGGGGTGAAAGCGGACGCACAGCTTGCTGCCACCCACCCGCAGGTGCAAGAGGGTTTCTGCGGCATGACCATCAAGGGCGTGACCTACGATGAGAAAAAGACCGCCGGTGAGCGTCTGGTGCTTGCCTGCTCCGAACTGCCCAACGCCGAAGAAAAAGTCATCGGCAGCTACCGGGGCTTTGAACTGTCCCTGCGGTTCGACACCTACCGCAGTGAGTATCAGGCTATTTTGAAGGGTCAGCGGAGATACCCGGTAGCACTGGGCACCGACCCTCTGGGCAACATCATCCGTCTGGATAATGCCCTGAACAACTTCCCGGAGCGCATCACCGCCGCAGAAAACGAACTGGACACCCTGCATCAGCAGCAGGCAGCGGCGCAAATCGAAGTGGAAAAGCCCTTCCAACAGGAGGAAGAACTGGCAGAGAAGTCCGCTCGGCTTGCAGAGCTGAACGCTCAGTTGGATGTGGACGAAAAGAATCACGAGCCGGAACGGGATGAGGAAAAAAAGGCGGATGAACCTCGCCGTCCCTCGGTGCTGGCGGCTCTGGAAGAAAAGGCAGACAAGTCCGAGCCTGTGAAACCGTTCAAAAGCTATCTGGACAAGGAGGGTGATGCCCGGTGAGGGAAAAGCGGGATGAAATCATTATCTTGAGAACAACAAAAGCTGAGAAAAGCCGCATTTATGAAAAGATGTTGGGCATGGGCATCCGCAGCCTGAGTGCCTATATCCGTAAGATGGCACTGGACGGCTACTGCCTGAACCTTGACCTGCCGCAACTGCGACGCATGGCGTATCTTTTGCAGATGTGCAGCAACAACTTGAACCAGTACGCCAAAGCCGCCAATGAAAATGGTCGGGTCTACGCCGCCGACATGGAAGATCTGCGGCAGCGGCTGGATGAACTGATTGACATTGGCAAGCAAATTCTTTCCAAGCTGGCAGAGCTATAAAAATTCCCGCAGTTGGAGGACTGCGGGTGTACATATAATGCTTGACATCCTTGCAACGTAGTAGTCGATACCTTTATAATAAAGTCGAAAGGCGGTGCTTGCTATGAGGTTCGTTTTTAAGATGATTGTTTTCCCGTTTTGGCTGCTTACAGCTTTCCTTGCGCTGATGCTGAAATGGACGCTGAACCTGTCGGCGTTCGTGCTGGCGCTGCCCATGCTGTATATTTTCGGCTGCGGCCTTTATACGCTGTACTGTCGGGAGTGGCTACAGTTTTTGATTTTGCTGGTGGCAGAGTTTGGCTGCTTTGTGTTGATCTTCATGGGTGCTTTGATTGCAGATGCAGCAGAGCGTTTTAGTGGCTGGGTTGCCGGATTGTGATATTTTTTATCTTGATGCCGCCGATGTGCGGCATTTTCTTTTTTAGGGGGGTGATGGCACTGGCAGCGACACGGTTGATCCCCATGCGGAAAAACAAAGGCAAGTCCATCGGGGCTTGTCTGCACAACCATACCAGCTATATCCAGAACCCGGACAAGACACAGCAGGGCGAACTGGTCAGCAGCTACCAGTGCAGCCCGCTGACCGTGGATGAAGAATTTCTGTTGACGAAACGGTTGTACGAGCAGACCACCGGGCGCAGCCAGAAAAGTGATGTTATCGCTTATCAAGTGCGGCAATCCTTCAAGCCGGGTGAGGTTACGCCGGAGGAAGCCAACCGCATCGGCTACGAGTTTGCCGAACGTTTTTTGAAGGGCAAGCACGCTTTTATCGTTGCCACCCACACCGACCGGGCGCACATCCACAACCACATTATTTATAATTCCACTGCCTTGGACGGAACCCGGAAGTTCAAAAATTTCTGGCTTTCCACCTTTGCAGTACAGCGGTTGAGCGACCTGATTTGTCTGGAACATCAACTCTCCACCATCGAGTACAAACCCTACCGGGAGCGTCAAAAGCGCATTGTCTACCCGCCGAAAGAAAGCAACCGTGACCGCCTGTGCGGAATCATTGACACCATCCTTGCAGAGCAGCCGAAGGACTTTGAAGTTTTTCTGCAAAAGCTGGAGCAGAATGGATATGAGGTGAAGCGTGGCAAGCATACAGCGGTGAAGGGCAAGGGGCAGAAACGCTTTATTCGGTTCCGAACGCTGGGCACCGGGTACAGTGAGGATGAAATCAAGGCGGTGCTGGAGGGCAAAGCAGAGCACCGCCCCTATCAGAAGCAGCCGCCCAAAGAGCAGCCCTTCCAGTTGCTGGTGGACATTCAGGGGAAAATGGCAGATGGCAAAAGCGTTGGTTACAAAAAGTGGGCAACGAAGTTCAACCTGAAAGAGATGTCCAAGACGCTGCTGTTTTTACAGGAGCAGAAGATCAGCAGTGCCGACGAACTGCGGGAACGAGCAGCGGCGGCGACGGAACTCTATCATGCTATGTGCGATTCCATCAAGGCGGCAGAAGCGAGGTTGACGGAAATTGCCGTGCTGAAAACCCATATCATCAACTATGCCAAGACCCGTGAGGTATACGCCGCTTATCGGAAAGCCGGGTACAGCAAAGCATTTCTGGAAGCCCATCGGGAGGAGATCACTCTGCACAGGGCGGCGAAAGCTGCTTTTGACGAAGCCGGGCTGCAGAAGCTGCCGAAGGTCAAGGAGTTGGATGCGGAGTTTGCAGAGCTACTGACCAAGAAGAAAGCCGCTTACCCGGACTACCGCAAGGCACGGAACGAGATGCAAGAACTGGTTCGGGCACAGAAAAACGTAGAACGATTTTTTGCAGAGGAAAAAGAAGCCACCGAGAAAACCCGGACCCGCTAAACGAATGTAATCGAAATTATATTAAGCGCCTGCGCAGAGATGCCCACTCCCTGAGAACCGCCTCAGACGAGTGGGCATTCTTCTTCCTGTATATTAGATTTACCCTTGTGGTCACTCAAATCGTCACCAAGTCATGGATCAAAAATCATCATTTTTCATTTGTCCCAAAGTAAGTGCATGGTTTCTGCACACTTTTTGCACACCGGCGGGAAAGCCGTGTTTTTCCTTGCATTGTCTGCATTCTGCGCATCGTGAGCCGAACTTAGACGGGCTTTGCATAACGACAACTTCAATGCTATAATAAAATCAAAAACTGCTGTTGAAAAGGGAGGATGCCTTGCCATGATGCGCAAGGACGACTACCCAAGGAGCCCCAAATGAAAAAGAAAATAGAACCAGCTGAACTGACACCGTCAGAGCGAGAAGAAATGATACGGCTCAAGGCGAAAAAGCAGCGCTCGTCAAAGAACTCCGTGAAGAAGGATATGCCTTGAAATATCTGCTGGCAGCGATGGAGCTGTCTAAGTCTACCTATTATTATGAGATTGGAAAACCAGATAAAATTCAGGAGCGAAATGCGGATATATCCTCTAAAATCGAGAGTATCTTCCAAGAAAATAAAGGAAGGTACAGCGTAAGACGAGTATATCAGGAATTTGCACGACGTGGCTTCCCGGTGAATCATAAGCGGGTTCAGCGTATTATGAATCGGCTGGGGTTGGCCGGAAAACGTCCCAAGGAGAAATACCACTCTTATCGGGGTGAAGTGGGCAAGGTAGTCGCCAATATCATCAACAGGGACTTCAGCACAGACAGACCCCTGTAAAAATGGACAACCGATGTGTCTCAGTTTACGCTCTCCTGGGGAAAGTGCTACCTTTCTCCAATCCTTGACATGAATACCAATGAAATTATCTCTTATAATCTTTCTCTCAGCCCGAATATGGAGCAGATTAAGGATATGCTCCATAAGGCGTTTGAACGCTTTCCCTCTGTGAATGGACTGATTATGCATTCGGATCAGGGCTGGCAATACCAGCACGCTACCTATCGAAGTGAACTTCGAGAACATAAGATCATTCAATCCATGTCCAGAAAAGGGAATTGCTACGATAATTGCATTATGGAAACATTCTTTGGAAGACTCAAAAATGAGATGTTCTATGGGTGTGAGAAAGAATACACTTCTTTTGAGGTCTTCTCAAAAGCGATCTCGGACTATATTGATTACTATAACAACAGAAGAATTCAAGCCAAAACAAAATGGATGCCTCCCGTAAAATTCCGGGAAGCATCCATGATGTGAAGCTAATTGTTCAATTCAAATAACGGTGTCCAGAAAACTGGGTACATATCATTTTCACAGTCTGCTTCAGGGGGATTTCTTTTATTGTTTTGTCATTTTCCGTAGGCCAGGCCAAATTTGGCATAGGCTTCGGGCATTTCCTCCGGGCGAAGCTCTCTGGCCGTGACAGTGCCGTTATGGATTTCCTTATACAGGTTCCCGTCCAGGGTTCGGCGGCCGTCCAGGGTCTTCAGAGCGAACATCTCCTGCTTGTTGAACGGGGATTCCGGATGCTTTTCGCAGTAGAAGTTCAGGGCTACAAAATCTGCCACCAGCTGGGGTTCCTCCGTGAAGGAATAAAACTTGCGCCAGCTGCCCTTGTACAGATCCCAAAGCACCCAACCCAGGAAGTCCTCCTTTTCCAGCCGATAGCTCTCGCCGAACTGCTCCTGCACCAGACCCTCCACCAGGCGGATGGGCTCCCGCTGGGCCGTTTCGCCGATGCCCACATCGCACAGCCAAACCCCGTCGGTGGCCTGCACACGCATCACCCGATGGCGGCGCATGGGCGGCGTGGGTTCCCCCCGGAGATAACGGGCGGCGTAGTCCGTTACTCCGTAGCCAAGGCAGCGCAGAAGATTTCCGAAGCTCCCGTTCAGCTCAAAGCACAGACCGCCCCGGCCCTCCGTGACAATTTTCCGGAAAAGGGCATCCGCCTCCAGAGAGGTGGGAATATCCCGGAGAATATCCAGATTCTCGTAGGGAACCTCGGTGCAGTGCGCCAGATGGAGCTTTCGCAGCAGCGCGGAATCAGGGACAATTTTTTCCGGCATTTCCAGTCCCAGCCGATGAAAATACGCATTTACGTCCATTTGCTGACCTCTTCCAGAATTTCCATAACCGTGAGCAGCTGCTCCCGGGAAACATAGGGCGTGGGAACACCCTCCCGGATGCACTTGGCAAAGTGCTTTAGTTCGTTATAGTACCATCCGCAGGGCGGTACATTGATGCCGGTGGAGATCTCTACCTCGTCCTTGGTATCAAACACTCTGGGCGGTGCGTCAAAGGTGTAGGCTGTCATGGTTTTTCCGTCGTTGATGACCACCGCATTCTCAAAGTAGACCCGCCAGCGGGCGGTCCAGGGGCTGTCGGCGTTGAACCAGGCGGCCTCTCCGTTTACATGCTTGTCACCGAAATCGTAATCGATCCGCAGATGCTCCGCGTAAGTCTTGCCCCGGCCATGGCAGGTGTTGATCGTAAAGCGCTCGGGCTTGCCGAACAGGGAGACGATCACGTCCAGATCATGGATATGCAGATCAAAGGGCAGCAGCCCGGACTTGCTCTTGTCAAACAGCCAGCCGCCGACGGCCCACCGGGGTGCTGCGGACAGACGTTCAAAGCTGGCATCCAGAACCTTGCCGTATTCTTCGGATTTCACCAGTTGACGCAGAGCCTGGATTTCTTTGGTAAATTGCAGCACCTGAGCAATGTACAGACGACAGCCCTTGGCCTGGGCGGTATCCAGCATTTCCTTCGCATCCGCGTAGTGCAGGGCGATGGGCTTCTCGCAGATGGTGTCCATGCCCAGATTCAGGCTTTCCATGACCATATCGTGGTGTAGGAAGGTAGGTGTGCAGATATCCACCGCGTCCAAGTTGCAGTCCTGAACCATCTGAGTGATAGAGCGGTACAGAGGAACGCCCCACTGGGCGGCCGTGTCAGCCGCGCTGGGAGCCGTATCGCACAGCGCGACCACGGACGCGTTTTCCACCACTTGCCAGTTGGCAAAGTGAACCCGGCCCATGCCGCCGCCGCCCACAATGCCGATTCTCAGATTTTTCATAATGACCTCCATAAGCGTAGGGTACTGTCTGAGCTCACAGGACGAAGCCGTGCTCTTTCAGATACCGGGCGGAATCCAGCACCGCCTGGTTGACCTCGGCCAGATCCTTGGGCCCCGCGGCGGTGAATTCGATTTCGATGGAGAAGGGGCAGCGGTTTTCGGCCTTGTCCAGCATGGAAAACAGTTCCGGGAAGGGAACGTAGCCCTTTCCCAGAGCGGGGAAATCCCATTCCTTCCGGCCGCCGGCCTTGTCCTTCAGATGGATATAGCCAACCCGATCCATACAGGCCCCCAGATCCTGTACTACGTCCACGTCACCGTAGAAAATAGCGTTGGCAGTGTCGTAGTTGATCCGCACCCGGTCAGAGCCGACCAGGTTGACGATCTCCTTCAGAATCGCGCCGGTGCCATGGTCGCCATGAACCTCCAGCACCAGAATCATGTCATATTTTTCAAGATAGGGAAGGAATCCTCGGATATGCTCCGCTACCACCGCATTGGAGGCGACGGCATTGTCCTTCAGGTGCGCTTCGCCAACGGACGAGACAATATACCTTGCCCCGAAGAAATGGGCAAGACGGATATTCTTTACGAAATCCGGGATTCGCGCCGTGTCCATCAGATTGGTGTGCCCGCTCATGGCGAAGGGGATCAGGCCTGCCTCGTCCAGCTTGTCCTTCACTTCCAGCAGCCGCTGGAAGCTCTGATCCGGGAACACATGCTCCGTCCAGCCCTTCGTGGCGGTCAGCTCAATGTAATGGAAGCCCGCGGCCCGGATGCCGGTAATGGCCTCCTCAATGGAATAGCCATGGTAGCAATTGGAGTTGACCGCAATGATTCTGTCCGTCATGGAATCTCCCTCCTCAAATCAGGAAATTATCCAGATACCGCTTGCTCAGGCGAATGGAATTGAGAATGTCCTCCCGGCTTCCCTCAAAGGCCTTGTCCTCCACTTCAATGACGGCGCAGCCGTTATAGCGGATGTCGTTCAGGGCGGAGACAAAAGCAGACCAGTTCACATCTCCCAGGCCGGGGATTTTCGGGGACATATAGTCCAGCGGATATGCCAGCACGCCGCACTCGGCCAGCTTTTCGGGATAGAGCTTGATATCCTTAAAGTGGACGTGGAAAATGCGGTCGGAGAAGTCGTAGATGGTCTTCACATAGTCCAGCCCCTGCCAGACGTAATGGCTGGGGTCGAAATTCAGGCCGAAATTGGGGGAGGGGATGATCTCGAACAGCTGCCGGTAGATTTTCGGGGTGCACATCAGGTTCTGTCCGCCGGGCCACTGATCCGCGCCGAAGAGCATGGGGCAGTTCTCGATGGCGACCTTCACGCCGCACTGCTCGGCCAGAGCGATGATGTCGGGCCAGATCCGCCGGAACAGCTCGATGTTCTCTTCGAAGGTCTTGTGCTGATCCTTGCCGATAAAGGTGGTGACCATGTTTACGCCCAGCTTGGCGGAAGCCCGGATGACGGCTTTCAGGTGGGAAATCGCCGCTTCCCGCTTTTCCAGGTCCGGGTCCATGGTGTTGGGATAGAAGGCCAGAGAAGAAATCTCCAGTCCCTTGGACGAAGTCAGCTTCTTGACATAGTCGGCGTAGGAATCGTCCTGGCAGACACGCTCGCAGTCAATGTGACTCACACCGGCGTAGCGGCGTTCCGCTTTGCCCGCGGGCCAGCAGGCTACCTCCAGACATTTGAAGCCCATCTGGGAGGCGATGTCCACAACTTCCTCAAAGCTCCATCCGTCCAGAATGGCGGTGAGCAGACCGAATTTCATCATAACGGTTTTCTCCTTATCTGTTTTCGGGGATTTCCACGGCCGTTCCCAGCTCGGAAGACCGCAGAGAGGCAAACACGGCACGCATGGCAGTCAGGGCACTGCGGCCGGAGATCTCCGGCTCCCTGTTGTTCACCAGGCTGTCCATCCACAGGTCGATGACACCGGACTTGGTCTGATTGTCATTGGTCTGAATGGCTTCCACATCATAGCTAATCTTGCTGCCGTCGGTCAGGATCACCTTAATGGCCGCGGCGGGATCGTCATAGATGCGCATAATGCCCTTGGTGCCGTAGAGAATGGTAGAATTGTCCTCCGCACCGTAGTAGGTCCAGCTGGCGGTCATGGTGCCCATGGCTCCGCCGGACAGCTCGTAGACGCAGATGGCGTTGTCGTCCACGCCGATCAGATTGCCGGAGGCATCCTTCTTGTCCAGGGTCGTCACTCTGGCAGTGGTGCGGATTACCCGCTGACCGGTGAGGAACTGGATCAGGTCGGTCTTGTGGATGCCGAGATCGGCCATGGCACCCATGGCAGCCCGATTCTTGTCGAAGAACCAGGTGTTCTTGCCCGGGTCAATGGACCAGGTTTCCGGGCCGCCGTGGCCGAAGATGGTCCGGAAGGTGATGATATCGCCGATCAGACCCTCCACGATCAGCTTCCGTGCCAGGCTGTGGGCCTTGGCAAGACGCTGATTGTGGCCGATCATCAGAAATTTCCCGTTTGCGTCGGCGGCCTGAACCATGGCTTCGCAGTCGGCGAGGTTGGTCGCCATGGGCTTTTCACACAGAACGTGCTTGCCCGCGTTCAGAGCCGCGATGGTCAGCTCCGCATGGGCAAAGTTGGCGGCGCAGATGGACACGGCCTGGATTTCCGGTTCTGCCAGCAGCTCCTCTACGGTGGCGTAGGCACGGCCGCCATACTTAGCCGCCAGCTCTGCCGCCCGCTGCTGATTGATGTCGTAAAAGCCCACCAGTTTTGCTTCCGGATGGGCCGCGTACTCCGGAATGTGGCGAACCTGTGCGATTTTGCCGCAGCCGATGATACCGATTCCAAACATAGCTGATACCTCCCGATTGGTTAATTGCTGTCCTTCTTCTGCAGAAGAACGGCGAAGATGATGATGAGTCCCTTGACGGCCTCACACAGGAAGGTAGGCACGCCGACGGTATTGAGGATGTTGTTCATAACGCCGATGATGAGCATTCCCACGAACGCGCCCACCAGGCTGCCCTTGCCGCCTGCCATGGAGGTTCCGCCCACGACGACTGCCGCAATGGCATCCATTTCATAGCCGGAGCCGGCATTGGCGAAGTCCATGGAACCGATTCTGGCAATGTAGATGATGGCGCCGATGGCGCACATCACGCCGCCCAGCGCATAGACCTTCATCTTGACCCAGGCCACATTGATGCCGGAGAGCTTGGCGGCCTTTTCATTGGAGCCGATGGCGATAGTCTGGCGGCCGAAGGCGGTCTTCCGGAAAATAATGTGCATGATCACAACCATGATGACCCAGTACAGGATAGGCAGGATGATCTGATTTCCAATCCGGGCGGAGGCGATTGTCTTGAAACCCGCGGGGACGGAAGGATTGAAGGTCTGGGTCATCTGCTGGGTCACGGACCGGAAAATCTTCATGGTACCCAGGGTGGCGATAAAGGGCGGCAGCTTGCCGTAGGCAATCAGCGTGCCGTTCAGGCCGCCCATCAGCACGCCCATAAGGATCGCCGCGAGAATGGCAATTACATAGGCAAGGGGGCCGGTGATGCCCATAGCGGCCAAAGGGCCGTTGGTCTCATCGAGCATATAGAGCAGCCCCGCGCCGATGGCGCAGAGGGTGGAGCCTACCGAAAGATCGATGCCGCCGGTAATGATGGCAAAGCACATGCCCAGAGCGACTACGCCCGCGTAGGCGTTGTTCCGGAGAATGTTCAGCCAGGCGATCCACATTTTGCCGAACATGCCCGTAAAGGAGCCTGCGTTAAAGCCCTGCACCGCGGCCTGAATCAGGATCATCACCAGCAGGGCAAACAGGGTGGACAGAAAGCTGTTCTTCGACCAGATTTCCCCGACGCTGCCGATGGTTCGCTTGCTTGTTTTGTTGTTCATGGGTTACATTGCCCCCTCTTTCTCGGATTGATTGCCACCGGTGGCAAGATACATAATGTGCTTTTCGTTCATATCCTCTCCGGATACATGACCTACGATCCAGCCGTGGTACATCACAAGGCTGCTGTCGCAGACGCGGATAATCTCCTGAGCCTCGGAGCTGAGAACGACGATTGCCACGCCCTCCTGGGCCAGGCGATGGATGATGCCGTAGATTTCTTCCTTGGCGCCAACGTCAACGCCCTGGCTGGGATTGTCCAGGATCAGCACCTTGGGGTCGGACATGACCCACTTGGCCAGGACTACCTTCTGCTGGTTGCCGCCGGAAAGACTGGTAATCAGGTCATACTTGTCGCCCATCTTGATCCGCAGCTTTTCCTGCTGAACCCGGAAAGCCTCCTGCTGCTGATTCTTGTTGATGAACAGTCCCTGAACGAATTTGGGCAGCTGCACAATGGTGCCGTTGTCCAGAATGGACATATCCTTCAGGATGGCGTTTTCCTTACGGTTTCTGGGCAGATACGCCAGACCTTCCAGAAGCGCCTGGTGGGTGTCCGTCAGATGGACTTCCTTTCCGCCGATTACTACCTTGCCGGTGTAACGGCCGCCCATGGCGCCAAAGACCGTCTGGAACAGCTCGCTTCTGCCGTCGCCCAGCAGGCCGGTGATTCCCAGCACCTGACCGGCCCGGACGGAAAGGGAGATATCCCGGAAATGCTTCCCGTCGCTCAGATTCTCCAGCCGCAGCATTTCATCGCCATAGTTTTGATCCCGTTTCAGGGATTCCGTCCGGATTTCGTGGCCCACCATATACTCGGCCAGCTTCTTGGAATTGGTATCCTTCACCAGACCCTGGGCCACCATACAGCCGTCACGCAGGACGGTATAGCGGTCGCAAATTTCCATGACCTCGCCAAGCTTATGGGAGATGAAGATAATTCCGACGCCCTGCTCCTTCAGCGTGCGCATCATGGCGAAGACCCGCTGAATTTCCGGTTCCGTCAGAGAGGTGGTAGGCTCGTCCATAATGATAATGGAGGCATCCTGCATCAGAGCCCGGGAAATCTCCACGATCTGCTTGTAGCTGGCATCCAGATCCCGAACCATGGTATTGGGATCCAGCTCCAGATTCATGCGCTCGAACAGCTCCTTCGTCTTTTTCCGCATCAGGGCCTTGTCCAGCAGACATCCTTTGTGGGGCAGATGGGTCAGGAACATATTCTCATAGATCGTCAGATCGTTGATGAGATTCAGCTCCTGGTGGATGAATCCCACGCCGGCGTCCAGCGATTCCAGAGGCGTTGTAAAATGTACTTCCTTCCCGTCCAGGCAAATGGTGCCGCTGTCGGCGGGAAGAACGCCGCCCAGAATATTCATCAAGGTCGATTTGCCGGCACCGTTCTCTCCCAGCAGCGCGCAGATTTCCCCGGTTCCCAGGGAAAAGTCCACATCCCGCAGTACACGGTTCGCACCGAAGGATTTGCTGATTTTTTGCATTGAAAGATTCAAACGATCACTTCCATTCTTTTGCTTGTCAGTAAATTCCCACAAGAAAGCGCTGGAAAGGCGGCTTCGGTACTTTTTCATAGGAAACACGCGGGGCTATGGCTACCCAGCCATAGCCCCGCGTAAAGTTTTAGATGCCGCCCTCGACTCTGCCGCAGCCGACAGGCGCGGAGATCGGGAAGATCCGCTTAGTAAACGGTGTTCTCGGGATCCAGGTAGTCAGCCACGTTATCCGCGCTGACGATGGTGGTGGGGATCACAACGACGGACTCGGGATGGCCGCCCTCCAGCACATCAATAGCGGTGCGGATGGCATCCTGAGACATTGCGGGAGAGTACAGAGCGGAAGCCAGACCCAGATCCGCATAGGTAGGATCGTTAATCATCCGGAAGTACTCCTGGCAGCCGCCGCCGCCGGTGATGGCCTTGATGTCCTTACGGCCGGCTTCGGTGATGGCCTGGATCGCACCCATAGAGGTCTCGTCATCCATGGAGAAGACGGCGTCGATCTGGGGGTGAGCCTCCAGAACGTCGGCCATGCCGGCCAGACCCTTGTCGCGGGCGAAGGACTCCAGCTGAACCTCGAAGATGTTGGACTCGTCGTAGCTGACTTCCTTCAGGTAGTCATAGAAGCCCTGCTTCCGCAGCTCGCAGACGGAGCCGGAGGAGGGAACGTCCATCACAACGATATTGGCGGCGGGGCCGACCTTCTCGGTGATGTACTTGGCAGACTGATAGCCCATGTCGTAGTTATCGCCGGTAACCTTGTAGATACCCTTGCAGTCCACATCCACGTCAAAGTTCACAACGGGGATGCCGCTGTCGATGATGTTCTGCAGAGCGGTCTCCATGCCGGTCCACTGGGGCCAGGAGACGATGACCGTTGCGCCCCAGGCAACCAGATCGTCCAGAGCGGTGGTCATGGAAGCGGCGTCCTTGGAAGTGGTGATCATGTATTCCAGGTTGTTTTCCTTGCAGTACTTTTCAGCGTAGTAGGCAACACCGGCAACCCAGCCGTGAGTAACGTCGGGCGCGGCGATGCCGACCTTGATCTCCTTGGCAGCGGGAGCCTCGGTCGCGGCCTGGGTGGGGGTGCTCTGTGCGCCGCAGGCGGTCAGGGCAGCAGCGGCGGCTGCGGCACCACAAACAGCAAGGAACGAACGGCGCGTGATCTTTTTCATAATGTTTTCCTCCAGTTCTATTCGATTCACGGCTATGTGCCGTTGCATACGCAAGTACCAAATTCAAGACACCGATACTTGTAGAATCTATATATCATAAACAAATCAAGAGGATGGATGGGACTACACCCTCTACCACAGCGATTATTCTGTGATGGACGGTGGGCAGCTGGATGCCCCGGAACTGACCATTCAGGAAGCCCGTGAGCAGATTCTGGAAACTCACCACATGGAAAAGGGGCGACGGCTGTTGCAGGACTACGATGCAGTCATGGATAAAGTTGCGGAAGCCGAGGAGCTGAGTGCAGACCATCGCCCTTCCACACTGGAAAAGCTGGCAGAACTGGCAAGTGATACGTCTGCGCCAAAATCCTCTGCACGTTCTGCACCGGAACTGTGAGGTGGACGATGCAGCAAAAATGGAACCAGAATTTTGACGGTGAACC
>OLNR01001364.1_pt1 | contig 14609 bp, 8 predicted proteins | sample 1672231 | NCBI WGS metagenome assembly OLNR01 (sample SAMEA3136662, study PRJEB25190) | human gut metagenome
TCTTACCTGCATCTTTTGTAGCCTGACGCTGAGCATCGTTGAAGTAAGCCGGAACTGTGATAACTGCCTCTGTTACTTTCTCACCAAGATATGCCTCTGCATCCTTTTTCAGTTTCTGAAGGATCATTGCTGAAATCTCCTGTGGAGAATATTTCTTGTCATCGATGGTTACACGGTAATCGGTACCCATCTCTCTTTTGATAGAGGAGATCGTTCTGTCTGCATTTGTAACTGCCTGACGTTTTGCAGGCTCACCTACCAGACGCTCTCCTGTTTTTGTGAATGCTACAACGGATGGTGTTGTTCTTGCGCCTTCTGTATTTGCGATAACTGTCGGCTGTCCACCTTCCATTACGGCTACACAGCTGTTTGTTGTACCTAAGTCAATACCAATAATCTTTCCCATGATTTTTTCCTCCTGTTTTAGTCTGTATCTGTTAAAATAAAGTTTGTTGTCAGTTAGTTCGCAACCTTCACCATACTGTGGCGTACTACGAAATCCTTGTAGGTGTAACCCTTCTGGAATTCTTCCACCACGATGTTCTCTCCAACCTCTTCATCCTCCACATGCATCACTGCATTATGGAAATCCGGGTTGAATTCCTTTCCCACTGCTTCGATCGGCTTCACGCCAAGCTCATCCAGTGTTGTGGTAAGCTGCTTGTAGATCATTTTCATTCCATCTGCAAAAGCATCGCCTTCCTGTGCCTGTGCAAGACCTCTTTCAAAGTTATCCACAACCGGCAGGATCTTTTCAACGATCTCTTTTGCTCCGATGATGTACATACTGGATTTTTCTTTTTCCGTTCTTTTACGGAAATTATCAAATTCAGCCATGGTACGCTTCAGGCGATCGGTAAGTTCCTCCACCTTCTGCTCAGATTTATCTTTTTTCTTCTTTCCGAAGAAGGAAGTTTTTGATTTTTCTTCTTTTTTATCCTCTGAGGCAGCTTCTTCGCCTGGAGTATTGTTTTCTTCCTCCGGCAGATCTTCTCCCTCCGGTGTCAGGTTTTCTTCTTCCTGATCTCCGTCAGTTACGGGGATTTCCTTCTCCGCTTCCTGCTCTTCGGATGTTTTCTTTGTTTCCTCCGACACTTTTTTTCTACCGCCTTTCTAAGTTTTCTTCTTTTTCAAAACGTCATCCAGATGATTCTTCAGTTCCTTCAGACTGTCCACTACATTCTCATAATCCATTCGTTTGGGACCGATGATCCCGATGGTTCCGTACATTCCGTCTCCCAGTTCATATCTGGCAGTTACAATGCTGCAGTCCTTCATGGTCTGGATTGGCATCTCATCACCGATGTAAACCTGGATTCCTGTATTCTCTCCATCTGACATCTGTTCTTTTACAAGATCGGCAAGTTCATGCTTCTCCTCAAATGCGGAGATCAGCTCCGTTGCCTTCTCTTTATCGGCAAGCTCCGGATACTTGAAGATGTTAGTTGCACCTGAAGTATAGATCTCCATATCTTCCTCTTCCACGTGAATGGTGGCGGCCACTGCATCCAGAACCGTTGCCACCACACCGCTGTGGCTGCCTGCCTGTTCCTTCAGTCTGGCGATCATCCCAAGGTTGATATCCTGGATCGGGATCCCATTGAGATTGGTGTTAAGAAGAAGATTCAGTTTCAGGATCGTCTGGTCGTCCATTTCCTCATCCAGATTGATGATCTGGTTCCGGACTGTGTTGTTGTCACTGACAACCACTGCCACAAGCTGAAGTTCGCTCATTCTCGACAGCTGGATGAACTTGATCTTGTTGCCGCTGTACTGCGGAACGGAAACCATGGTAGCATAGTTGGTATTGGAAGCAAGAACCTTCGCAACCTTCTTAAGCACCTTATCCATCTTATCTGTCTTCTCAATGATCAGATCTCGCAGCTCTGCGACCTCCGCTTCCTTCTCCTTCATCAACTCATTGACGTAAAGTCTGTAGCCCTTATCTGAAGGAATCCTTCCTGCTGAGGTATGAGGCTGGACGATATAGCCCATATCTGTCAGGTCTGACATTTCATTTCGGATCGTTGCGGAACTGACATTGAGATCCGCATACTTGGAAATGGTCCTGGAACCAACCGGTTCTCCGGTTTCCATATAGGTCTTGATGATTGCTTTTAAGATTTTTTGCTTGCGCTCATTCAACACCTCTTCCATGAATCCATCTCCTTTCCTTTTTATTCTTTCCTGACGGATGTTGATTCTTTTTTTACATCTGTTAGCACTCATTTTAGTGGAGTGCTAACATCTACAGTCTTTAAGATATCACCATGTAAAATATTTGTCAATATGTTTTGAAAAAAAGTTCTTATTTTTTCAAAACAAAAAAAGCATCAGTACGATGCTTTTTTGTAATACTGGTCTATGCAGTTCTGTGCCCCGGCAAAAAATTCCGCTTCTGTTTTCTGTCCCAGCATATATTTCTGAAATTCCGTTCCCATAGACGAAACGGCTTCTATAGAATCGGCACACAGTGGTCTTGCTTTCAGCTTATAATCTTTCAGATATTGCCGGATCATTTCAATGCCATCCAGATCAAAATTCTTATCCTCGATCACATCCAGTCTTGCCGGACACATTTTTGTCAGCTGTCCGTAATTTTTACTGGCCTCATATCCGGACACATACTGAAGGAACTTCAGAGCTGCTTCTTTATGATCAGAATTTTTATTCAGTACATACTGCCAGGTTGCGATATTGGTCACCTTCTCGTCAAATTCCGGAAATGGTGCCATATGGATCTTATCTTTTCCATACACGCCTGCATTCTGAAAAGTACTCAACACACCGGTATACATAAACATACATCCATACTGGCCGTTTATAAATTTTTCATTCAGCTGGTCATGCTGGTCGATCAGATTCTCCTCTGATATCATCCCTGTATCCAGCATTCGCTTCATATATTCTGCCGCTTCTCTTGTTTTCGGATCCGTCCAGTCTGTATAATCTCCTCCGAAAAAATCGACATACTCGCTGATACTATTATATATGTAAGAAATCTCCCATGCATCCCCATATGCATATTTTCCCGTATTCTGAAGCTTTTTCTGAAGGATCTCAAGATCACTGAGACAGGAGAGTCTGTCCAGACCAGCCTGATCCAGCAATTCCTGGTTCACCCAGAATGCCATGATATCCATCCTGAACGGTACCGAAAAAATATGTCCGTCTGACATGCATATTTCTTTCAGGTATTCCTGCAGAAAATTCGCCGCTGTCTCCTCTGTCATAACCGTATCTTCCAACGGAAGAAGAAATCCCTTATGTTTAAATTCGGATATCATCTCATCATTTACTGTGATCAGATCAACAGAATCATCTCCTGATGTCAGAAGAGTTGCTATTTTGGCCTGGCGATTGTCCGCATTGGCCGGACATTTTTCAATATGGATCTTTATTCCAAGATCTTTTTCCGCCTGGCTGATAAAAGAATCAAAGCCTTCTGTGCCTGCATCCACATGAAGGATCGTCAGTTCCTGTCTGTTCTCCGGCACAATATCAGATGCAGCCTCCTTCTTCTGGACTCCACATCCTGTCACTGCCAGAGCCAGGGCAAATACCCCGCAAAATACCTGTTTTTTCAATCTCTACCACCCTTTTTATCTGGGCCATCTATCCTCTTTTGACATCAACGGCTGGAACGGTGCATGAGGAAGTGTCTGATACCAGTACGCTACACTTGCCACATCATCCTGTCGTTCAAACAGGCCACGGTATCCGACGCCTATCTGCTGAATCGTAACGCGAAGATCCTCTTCAAAGCAGATCGGATCCTGTAAATGCCATCTGTAAAAGCCTCTCATTGGCGGGCAGTCATCATTATGATAAAAATTGTGGATCAGCTCGTCATGGGCAGAATAATACGGATATCCCAGATACGGCGTGTTATAATTCTGTTCCACGGTTTTTCCATCCACCTGTTTGGCAAAGCTCCAGGAACCACCAAAGTAATCTTCCGTTCCTGTTCCACAGATGGTCGGATACTCCTCATCTCCGTCAATATAAAACTTCATTTCTCCCTCGCCCCACCAGTAACGTTCCAGTGTGGTAAGTGCCATGTAGGTTCCTATATAATGGCCTTTTCCTTTTACTCCATCCAAAATTGTATAATCTTTTGTTTTTTCTGTCAACCGTTCCCTTCTCCACTGCGCATGGAAATAAGCAATATCGTCCGGAAGCTCATCATACAGACAGTAATCTACCTGATAAAAGAAAGCCGGGATTTTATTTGCATGCTGGTTTTCCAGTGTGATCTTTGCTTTCTTCTTAAACGGCATCGGGAAATAGCAGTTAAAGCCCCTGTTTGGAACAACAGCCACCGGAACAGAATTTACAAAACATTCCCTTCCGAATCCGCAGCAGAAGAAATCACCCAGAGGACTTTCCACGGAAGGAGTTTCCTCGTCATCCCAGTACATACGGATCACAAGATCTCTCAGTACAAAGCAATCTGCCTCTGTAGTCTTGTTATCAACGGTGATCCAGATATGATTGATCTGTCCCGGTCCTTCCATTTCTGCCAGAGTTACCACAGCTCCCGGCTCAATATCCCTGAGACACGGGCTTCCTTTTCTGGACGGTCCCAGATGACTTGCAGCCATACCGCCTCTGCCTTTTTCTCCATGAGGATTTTCTGCGTTGATCGCACGGCTTTTTCCATGCTTTGCAAGTGCGATCCCTCCCAGTCCGCCTGTAAATGCCTGATACATATCTGTTTTCTCCTCTCTTTTGGAAATTAAAAATATTATATTTACGCTTTTACTCCACCTGCCATGATACCATCCATGATCTGTTTCTCAAAAACAGCTACAAAGATAATGATCGGAAGAAGGATGATCCATCCCATGGCGCTGACCAGATCCCACGGAACTCCATACATGTTGTCACGTAACGGAAGCTGTACGATGGAAACAGAAAGTACCTGAATACCATTTGAATAAAACAACGGTGTGAAAAAGTTATTCAGACAGGTAATAAAGTTGATAATGCAAACCGTAGCGATTGCCGGCTTCATCAGCGGCAGAACGATCGTAAACAGTCTCTGTGAAAAAGATGCGCCGTCAATAGCAGCTGCCTCCTCCAGTGAGATCGGGATCTCACCGACAAAGTTTCTGAGGATCAGAACCGTAAACGGTATAACGGTACTGATATAAAGAAGGATAAGTCCCGGATATGTATCATACAGCTTTACCTTCTGCATAAACTCATACAGCGGGCGGGCTGTGACAACCTCAGGGATCAGCATGGTAGCCAGAACAAACGCAAATGCAACAGAAACTCCCTTTGAGTTAAATCTTGAGAAGCCATAGGCAGCCATTGCACACAGCACGGTACTGATCACAAGTGTAATGCCTACGATCAGAACTGTATTTCCGATCTTTGAAAGCAGTCCTACATTCTGTATCAGAAATTTATAGCTTTCCAGTGTGGGATGATCCGGAAGATAATCGATCGGTGTTTTAAACAGTTCTCCTGACGGTGTGATCGAAGAAATAAAGATCCAGTAAACCGGGAACAGGATCAGAAAAGCCACAACTGCAAACAGAACCCATCTTCCAACGGCTACCACTCCATGATAAACATTATATTTTCCTGTATTCTTCACGATAATTCCCCCTAACTGTCAAACTTATTCATAACACGTATATTCAGCCAGCTGAAGATCGCCATTACAACAAACAGCAGCATAGCCAGCGCCGAAGCATATCCTACGTTTAGATTTGTAAATGCTTCTGTTGTGATTCTGTATGCGATCAGCGCAGTATCCTCTCCAGGGCCTCCAGATGTCATGGAATAAACCAGATCGAAGGTTGTCAGTCTCCAGAGTGTGAACGGAATACATAAAGTCAGGACATTTTTTGCGATCAGCGGAAGTGTGATCCGGAAAAAGCTCTGGATCCCGTTTGCACCGTCTACCTTTGCTGCCTCATAGATATCGCCGGAAATAAACTGAAGTCCGGAAAGTACAAGAATTGCAAAGAACGGAAGGTCCTTCCACAGGTCCATTGCAATTACCGCTGCTCTTGCAGTACCTGTATTGATCAGCCAGCTGTTCTGGTAACCCGGTACAAACCAGCGGATAAAATCATTGATCAGACCATAATCATTGTTAAATGCCCATTTTGCAGCCATACCGGCTACTACTGCAGGCATAGCCCACGGGATCAGCACGATGGTCCTCAGAAAACGGCGGCCTTTGAATTTCATATTCAGGATCAGTGCCAGGATAACTCCGAGGATCACATGAAAGATCATGGAAGCAACCACAAATATTGCCGTAAAGCTGATCGATGTGAGCACTTTAGGATCAGAAAATACCTTCAGGTAATTCTTGAAGCCTATAAATTCATTGATACCTGCAAGGATACTGATATTAAAGAAGCTGTTTTTCACAGTCATCAGAATGGGATATACTGTTGTAAAACCTCGAATCAGTACAACCGGCAGGATCAAAAGCCATGGTATCCACTTCATATTTTTTTTGCTTATTGTCATGGAACTTTCCTCCCTGTTCATCAAGCAATGTAAAGCAGACTTTTACCTCTGCTTTACATTGCTGTTTTTTTATATCTTTTACTTATACATATCTACCACATCCTGAGCCTTCTTGCAGAACTCATCAACTGTAATCTCGTCTTTCATACAGGACTGGAAGATTGTTCCCATATCGCTGATAAATTCCATTGTCTGTGCCACCATCGGACGTCCCTGTACATTGCATTCATTTGCATATCTGCTGTACATTTCTTTTGCCGGGTCAGAATCCGGAACTACCTTCTCTGCAACATCCTTTCTTGCAGGATATCTGTCAAATGCTTTATAGGAAGCTTCCATTCCGCCTTCATCAGCCATATACTGGAGGAATTTCACAGCTGCATCTTTATTCTTGGATGCTTTGTTGAGAACATAGCTCCAGGAATCTGTAAAGATCGCACGCTCTCCCTTGCCGCTGAAATCCGGTACCATTTCCATGTGGATCTTATCTGCGCCAAGCATATCTGCCTTTGCATAATCTGTTCCAAGGCCCCACATGAACCAGCATCCGTATTTTCCGTCATTGATCTTCGGATTCATCTGCTCATATTTATCAGCGATCTGCTCGATGGATGTTTCTTTATCAGCAACCAGATCGTGGAGGAACTGAACTGCTTCCTTGTTTTCCTCTTTGGTCCAGTCAAAATAATCGCCGCCGAACATGTTTACAAACTGTGCAAGCTCGTTAAATGCATAGGTTTTCTCCCAGGAACCGCCGTAGCCGAATCTTCCGTCCTTGGAAACAGCCTTCATATACTTCATGAAATCCTCTTTTGTATCAATGGATTTGATTCCGACCTCATCCATGATCTCCTGATTTACCCAGAATGCAAAATATCCTGTATAGCCTGGAACACCGATAATGTTTCCGTCCTTATCTGTGATCATATTCTTTACATATCCCTGGGCAAACTGATCAGCGATATCATCTGTCATTACTGTATCATTCAGTCCTTCCAGCCATCCGGAATTTTTAAATGCCGCACTCATCTCATCGTTGATCTGAATGACATCCACGGAAGCATCTCCTGTGGAAAGCATTGTGGTGATCTTCTGCTGACGGGTATCTGTATCTGTAGGTGCCGCAATTACATTAATGTTCAGGCCCGTGGCATCTTCCACATTTGCAAGCCAGTCCTCAAAATCCGGGTCTGTGGTGTCGATGCTGTATAAGGTAAGATCATATTTCTCCTCTGCGGAAACAGTAACCACGTTACCTGCCATACCCACAACCATCGCTGCTGCCAAAACTGCACTCATTACTTTTTTCTTCATATCTTTCTTCCTTTCTGGACATTTTCGTGTTTGTCCACACCTGTTTTTGATGGTTTAAGGATACCAGAGAGCCCCCTCATTCTAAATACAATATTTTATGATTTCTTTATATTATTTTTCGTTCTCTTGTATTTTTGTTGTTAATTTTTTATAATCCTTTTATATAATCTATATTTGTAACGGCTTTTTTTCACAGCTGGATTCGGTTTCATTAATTTGTTTTCGACATAAAGGAGAGTATGTACTATGAAATTCCACAAATGTATCCCACCCATTTTTTCCTCATTTCGCTATAAGCTCCTGCTCGCATTTCTGATCGCAACTATGGTACCTCTGATTTCCCTGACCTTCATCAGCTATCACATTTCCTATAACATTGCCAGAGATCGTATCATCGATTCTGCCGTAATGACTGACAAGCAGCTGGTCTCTCAGCTGAACGACCGCCTCGGTCAGGTTGAAAATGTAGCAGATACCATACAGTTTCAAATGTACTCCCTAAATCAGCCTTCCTCTAATAAGGTAGATGCACTGAAAAAATTCACCACTGTAAAAAACAATATTTCGCTGTATAAATCCACATTCGATTTCTTCCATATATATGTTTTTCTGCAGCCCGATCAGCTCAGTTCAAAAGAAGACCTGTACTTCTTTTCCACAGATGAGCTTTCTGCATATGGTCTGGATAAAAATATTGTTTCCGGTTCAGGCTTTTCCTCTGTCTGGATACCGGTTTCCAATATGCCTCTGCCTAAAATACTGTCCACAAAAAAATCATCTGCCGATGTGATCCTCTGCGTCCGGGCACTGAAAAATCAGGCCACCGGTATTCTGGAATACGCCTACGGCATTGCTCTGGACACCTCAGAGCTTACCACTTATCTGCAGCCTGCTGCTTTGGATTCCCGCATATACAGCTACATTCTCACAGATCACGGAGAGATTGCAGCAAAAAATACATCCTCACTGAATTTATCCGGAATTTCCAAAGCACAGTTTCAGAAACTCAAAGGAAATGCAGATTCTTCTTTTCACAGCGGCGACAAATATTATAACTGCTGCACCTTAAGCAATGGCTGGCTTCATGTTACCGAAATCCCGGAAAGCTATATTCAGGGCAACACGCACATCCTGATCCGTGCCTTACTGATCACTGTCCTTATTTTCTTGCTCCTTACTGTTATCATCGTTATCCTGTTTTCCGAAAATCTTACCCGGAAGATCACTGCACTTTCCTATGCAATGGAAGCCTTTCAGCTGGGATATGACCCGGAACATCTATCTATCGTTACTGTTCCCCACCCGGATGATCCTTCCAGGTATGATGAGATTGACAGACTGGGCATCACCTTTGAAGATATGCAGCACACAATAGCCGGAAACCTGAAGTCCATTGTAAATCTTTCCGTAAACGAAGAACGTCTGAAATACCAGCTGCTCCAGTCACAGATCAATCCGCATTTTCTTTACAATATCCTGGGATCGATCCGTACCTGCCAGTCCCTTGGAAAGCTTGACATTGCTGATCAGATGATTGCAAATCTGACTGCCTTTTACCGTCTTACCCTGCGTAAATCAAAGGAACTTATTCCTATTAAAGATGAATTGGAAATTGCCCGGCTTTATCTGGAAATGGAAAAGCTCTGTCATAAAGATAATCTGGACTGGGAGATCGAAGCAGAAGATGGAATCGAAAATTTCCTGATCTGCAAGTTTACACTTCAGCCATTTCTCGAAAATTCCATTCTGCACGGGATTTCTTCGGGCACACCAGCTGTTTTCATTTCGATCCATGTTCTTTATGGCGATGATACGGTTGTGATCTCCATTGAGGACAACGGTGCCGGCATGGACTCCGAAACCCTTGCACAGCTGCGCCATGCTATTGAGCATAATGTTATTGATTATGAGAAGCATTTTGGAATTTCCAACGTAAGTTCCCGTATTTCCAACCCATTATACGGAAACGGTTCCGTAAGGATCCGCAGCAACCCCGGAAACGGCACATACGTCACCATTGAATTCGAACAGATGGAGGAAGATATCGATGAAAAAAATAATGATCGTAGATGATAATTACTTATCTGCAGAAGGTATCGAAAAAAACATAGACTGGGAAACACTGAATGCAGAGATCATCCATGTCTGCTACAATGGAACCTCTGCTATCGAAGCCATGAAAAAAGAGCCTGTAGATCTGATCATTTCTGACATTGAAATGCCTGATCTTGACGGCATTTCCATGAGCCGTCAGGCTCTTGAGATCAATCCTATGGTGAAGATCATCCTGATCAGTGCCTATGATAAATTTGAATATGCAAGACGTGCTCTGCTCCTCGGTGCTCTGGATTATATCGAAAAGCCTCTGGATTATGCCTATCTTATCCAGAAGGTAAAAAACGCTTTTGCACTGATGGAAAAGGAACAGAAAAATCTCCAGCTTCTGAAACAAAGCAGGCCTCTTCTTACGGAAAAATTTTTCCGCGAGATCACACACCTTCCGTCTTCTGAAGCAGCCTACCGACTGAAGCCTTATCTTAAGTATCTGAACCTGGAGCTGAATTATGATTTTTATACAGTTGTTATTCTGGAGCTTGAAAATGCTCCGGATCTAAAAGCTGTTTACGGGATTGAAAAGTTTCAGATGGAGCTTTTCAACCTTCAGGATCTGATAACTGAGGAAACCGCTTCTCTTGATTTTGTGTATCTTCTCCCGGATATGGATGGCTATCTGTGCATTCTGGGACACAGCGGCTGTCAGTCCAACAGCTTCCGCCAGCTTACCAGCGGACTTATTTCCTCAATCGCAGATGCCTGCCAGCCGCTGGGGCTTTCTCTCAACGCAGGTATTGGAACAATTGTCCAGGATTTCTGGAACCTGAACCATTCTTATAAAAGCGCCGTACATGCGCTGGAATACAGATTCTTTTTCCCGCATCAGAATATCTTTGACGGAAGAGAGGCTCTGGGTTCCGATCTGTCTGTTGCAGATTTTTCAGATACAAAGGAAGATGAACTGATCCGGCTTCTCTGCAAAAAGGATACCGCTGCCATAGATCTCTGGTTTCAGAATTTTTCCGACTGGCTCACTCAGAAATTTCGCACAAAGAATTTCGCTTTCATACAGATTTATTCTCTTCTTGGCCGGATCCTGAAATTTTTCTATGAATTAAATCTGGATACGCATGACCTTGAAGCTAAAATTTTGTATGTTTACAATCACATAAATGAGTTTCATAATACGGAAGAGCTATGTCAATGGCTGAAGGATCTGTGCCATCTTTTATGCCGGAAGCTTGATTCCTCCATGAATGATTATCACCAGAAGCTCTGTGAACTGGTGATCTCCTATATCAACGAACACTACACTGACAATACGCTCTGCCTCAATGACATTGCTGCCTCTGCCAATGTAAGCCCAGCTTATTTAAGTGCTCTTTTCAAAAAAAATCAGGGGATCAGTCTCAGTGACTTTATCACATCTCAGCGAATTTCCGCAGCCGCCCGTTATCTGACTACGACTACTATGAGTCTGAAGGAGATCAGCCTGAAATGTGGTTATGCCAATCAATATTATTTCAGCACCAGCTTCAAAAAGAAAATGGGGATCACCCCTTCCGCCTATCGGGAACAGCATACATAACTTCTTCTCTTCTTTATAACAAAGTTACTGTCACAAATGCCAATGCCCTTCTCCGGAATTTTACTTATAATCAATTAATAAAGAGAATCATCATATTTTTTCGAAGGAGGGATCGCTATGAAAAAATGGAAAAAAATCCTGATATCTCTGATGACAGTCTTTGTACTGGCCATACTCCCGGCAGAATCGGCAATTCTGCCTGGCACAGTCTGTGTTACAGAGGCCGCTCCCAGGATCAGTTCTTCCAAGCTTACCATGATCAAGGGGCAGAGCAGAACACTGAAGATCACCGGTCTCAAAAAAGGGCAGAAAATCACCTGGAAGAGCAGCAATTCCAAGATCGTCGCTGTAAACAAAGCTGGCAAGCTTCAGGCTAAGGCTAAAGGCTCTGCCACCATTACAGGAACCGTTTCCAAAAGGAAATACACCTGCAAAGTCACTGTACATGCCCCGAAGCTGAACAAAACCGCAGTAACTCTGAAAGTCAGTCAGACATATCAGCTGAAGCTTAGTGGTACCAATCAGAAGATCACCTGGAAGAGCAGCAATTCCAAAATCGTCACTGTAAACAAAGCAGGCAAGCTTTTTGCAAAATCTGCAGGAAATGCTACAATTACTGCTCAGGTAAACGGAATCCGCTTTGTCTGCAAGGTTAAGATACAGAAAAAAGCTGCTCAGGCAAAGCCAGCTCCCACCGCTGCTCCGGCAAAACCAGCCCCTACTGCTGCTCCGGCAAAACCAACCCCTACCGTAGCTCCGAAGCCCGGCATAAAATTAAAAAACCACATTCTGAGCAAAGGCAAAAAGGCCAGTGATGGAAGCGTAAAAATCGAGCTTAACACACACGATGAATCAAAAAAAATCGATATGGATTTAGGCGGTTTGGGTTCGTCATCTTCTTCTATGCAGGTTTCCGTAGATGAATATCGAAGTATCACATACATTCCAAAAAACAACAGTTTTAAATTCTATTTCCGGTTTTCCAGCCATGATGATTTAAAAAGTGATATTACTTTGACTTTCCCGATGAATTCTACTGCGGCTTCTTTAAACTTTTATTTTTACATGAGCATACTTCCTGATGATGAATCCGGTACACTGATCGCCACTATGAGCAGCTCCGCTCCGCTTTCCGCCATCAGGAATGAATCCTCTAATTTATCCTTCCACTTCCAGAAGCTTACAGATCCTTATGAAATCCTGACACAAAAAGATGCTTCCGAGCTTGCCAACGACACTCTGGATATGGCTGTTCCATATTGGGCTGATCTTCTCAAGGGCTCCAGCATCACCCTGCGCTCCCTGGGCTTTTCAACTACAAAATAAGCTTTTCCCAAAAACAGATCGAACATACCCGGCAACACCCCTGGCTGTAACAGCCAGGGGTGTTGTACTGTCAGCTGCTTTGCAGCCTATTCCGTTAATTCTTCCAGATTCTTTTTTAATTCGAGCATCTTGTCTCTCAGCTCAGCAGCCTGCTCGAAATTCAGGTCTGCTGCCGCAGCACGCATCTGCTTCTCTACCTGAGCGATTACCTTCGTCAGTTCTTTTCGGTTCATGGATTCCGGATCCTTTTTAAGCTTCACTTCTGTCTCTGCCACCTTCTTCGAAACAGCGATCAGATCACGGACCGCCTTCTTGATCGTGGTTGGAGTGATGCCATGCTCCCTGTTGTAAGCCTCCTGTATCGCTCTCCTTCTTTCTGTCTCCGAGATTGCTTTTTCCATGGATTCTGTCATGTTATCTGCATACATGATCACATGGCCTTCGCTGTTCCGGGCAGCACGGCCGATAGTCTGTACCAGGGATGTTTCCGAACGAAGGAAGCCTTCTTTATCTGCATCCAGGATCGCTACCAGCGTGATCTCCGGAATATCCAGACCTTCTCGCAGAAGGTTGATCCCGACTAGCACATCAAACACATCCAGGCGCATATCGCGGATGATTTCCGCACGTTCCAGAGTGTCAATGTCTGAATGAAGGTATCGGACACGGATTCCCAGATCCTTCATATAATCGGTAAGGTCCTCTGCCATACGTTTGGTCAGGGTCGTGATCAGGACTTTATTTTTCTTTTCAATTTCCTTATTTACTTCTGCTACAAGATCATCGATCTGTCCTTCGATCGGACGCACCTCCACCTTCGGATCAAGAAGCCCTGTAGGACGGATGATCTGCTCTGCGCGGAGAAGCTCATGGTCATATTCATATTCTCCCGGTGTCGCAGATACAAACATTACCTGGTCAAGCTTGTTCTCGAATTCATCAAAGCTCAATGGACGGTTATCCTTGGCAGACGGAAGTCGGAAGCCGTAATCCACCAGTGTCTGTTTACGGCTCTGATCACCGGCATACATACCGCCAACCTGGGGAACTGTCTTATGGGACTCATCTATAATAAGTAAAAAATCATCTCCGAAGTAATCCATCAGTGTATACGGTGGCTGCCCCGGTGCAAGCCCTGTCAGGTGTCTGGAATAGTTCTCGATCCCGGAGCAGAATCCCGTTTCCTTCATCATTTCCACATCAAAGTTGGTACGCTCCGCAATTCTCTGAGCCTCAATCAGCTTATCCTCACTTTTAAAGTATTCCACCTGCTGCTTCATCTCTTCCAAAATGGCATCTGCTGCACGACGGATCTGCTCCTGAGGCACAACGTAATGAGATGCAGGGAAAATCGCTGCATGGTTTTCCACACTTTTAATCTCTCCGGTAAGCACATCGATATCTGTGATACGCTCGATCTCATCTCCGAAAAATTCCACACGCACTGCCCGGTCTGTAGAATTCGCCGGAAAGATCTCCAGCACATCACCCCGGACACGAAAGGTTCCACGGTGAAAATCCATCTCATTTCTTGTGTACTGGATATCGATCAGCTGTTTGATAACCTCATCACGGTCCTTCTCCATTCCAGGGCGAAGAGAGATCATCATATCAAAAAACTCCTGAGGTGCACCTAAGCCATAGATACAGGATACCGACGAAACCACGATTACATCCTTGCGCTCACATAAGGCTGCTGTGGCGGAGAGACGGAGCTTATCGATCTCATCGTTAGTGGATGCGTCCTTAGCGATGTAGGTGTCTGTGGAAGGAACGTAAGCCTCCGGCTGGTAGTAGTCGTAGTAGGAGACAAAATATTCCACTGCGT
>OLNR01001365.1_pt1 | contig 14605 bp, 11 predicted proteins | sample 1672231 | NCBI WGS metagenome assembly OLNR01 (sample SAMEA3136662, study PRJEB25190) | human gut metagenome
TCACCGCCGCCACCGTCATCCCCGGCTTCAAGGAAACCGCTTGGGAAGAGGCGCTTAAAGAGTAGCGGCCCAGCGCACCCCGAAGCCCGACCGCCGGAGCCCGGTGGCTATACCGATAGGCCCTCTATCTGCTCCTGCAGCTCTTGACGATTGGCGACGCCGGCTTTGCGATAGATATGGCGAGTGTGCGTCTTCATGGTGGACTCGGCCACATACAGCTCGGCGGCGATGCGCGAGAGGGTCTGCCCACGCATCAGAAACAGCAGGATCTCCTCCTCGCGCCTCGTGAGACCGTAGAGCTTCGCCGCCTTCGAGCAACGGCGCATTTCAAGCTCCTCGCCTTCCAAGGCCGAAGGGGCCTCCCCCGCATCTTGGCGGGGCGCCACCCCCCACGTGGTCTCGAAGTCGCGGTCGGACACAAGCAGCATGGAAAGCGCCACCAGCACGACCACCAAAACGGCAATGGGGGCCGTCACTCCCACCTCGGGAATTGAGAGCAGCGACTCGCCCCAGGGCATGAGCGAGCCCAAAAAGGACCCTGCCGTCAACGCCGCCTGGGTAATGCCGAACAGCCAAAGCGTATTCACACCGTACCGATAGGCAATGGCGCAAAACACCACGGTAATGAAGATGGAGAACAGGGTGAACGCCGCATTGGAGCAAAACGCCGCTGCCACATTGGCACCGGGAACACCGACGAGCACAAACATTGTCCCCGCGATAAGCACGGGCACCGATACCTCGTAGAGGGCCTTTGGCTCGAAGGAGCCGAATCGCGCAAGAGCCACCGCCAGCACAGCCAGTGCCGCCACGCAAACGCCCAGCAGTACAAAGGCCCGGTCCTCCACCTCGAGAAAGCTGCGAAGGAAGGTGTTCGTCAGCGTGAAAGCACCCAGCAAAATAAGAGGACGCGGCGACATGACCCACGATTCGGCGCCCGTACTTTCACCCTGGCGCAGAGGCGCGCCCAGAGTCACACGGTTGGCCTGAAAAAGCATCGCCACGGTAACGAGGGGGAGCAAGGTTGCGATGACAAGCGTAACCGGGCCGATGCCCAGTGAGAACAACCCAAAGGAGGTAAGAGCCGAAGCCAGGTGTGCGACGCAGAGGAACACCAGACCGTGACGCATGTCGAACTGCGCATAGAGCTCCATCCAGGCAAGATAAAGCAGCGCCGAGCCCACATTGGTTATCGCTGCCAATCCGAAAGAGAGAACCGCGTTCGCCGCATCGTCTCCCAATGCAAATCCGAAGATGCGTCCCAGAAAGCACAGCCCCATGGCAGCCGCTGCAGCCACCAGAAGGCGAGGCCGGCCGATAAGGCTTCCGATGCGACGAGCCGTGAGGGCGACAGCTAGGAACGCCACCGCACGAATAAGCGTGGAAAAGCTACTCAAAAACGGCGGCTCCATTCCCTGACCGCCGGCAAGGCTAGACACCGTGGAAAACGAGAGCACCAGAAACAGCCCCGTACACCACAGGTTCTCGAAGCGTGCGCCCCACAGGCTGGGTTGAGCCGATGATTGATTCATGCGTCTTTGTCCTCCCTCCGTCATCATAGGGGAAAGTGTCGCAGCTTACCAGGCGCTTCCTCCAAGGGTGGACGAAAATCCCCCCTTATCCTCCCTTTTCTCCTCTGTTGGCAACCCCCTTCCGCGGGCCATACTGGCGAACCAGAGGGCATCTCCGGATGCCGCCGACCGTCACTCAAGGAGGGAATCTTATGATCCAGAACGTCTCACGCCGCTCGTTTCTCGTAGGCGCCGGCCTTCTCGGCTCGGCCATGGCCGCCACCATGGCCGGATGCGCGCCCAAAACAGGCGCCGGCATCTCGGCCGGCAATAGCGCGAATGCGGGAGGAAACTCTGGCCTCTCCTCTACGGGAGAACCGTCCTTTCTCGTGGCCCCCGAACCCATCACCGATATCATGGAAACCAAGGAAGCGGATGTAGTCGTCGTGGGGCTGGGCGTGGCCGGCGTTTCCGCTACCCGCTCCGCAGCGGAAAACGGCCTGAAGGTTATCGCCATCGAGCGCTGCCAGGAGCCCTCGGCCCGCTCTTCACAGTTCGCCACCTTCAACACCGATAACGCCCGCATGATGGGTATCGAGGACGTGGACACCACCGAGTTGGTGAACGAGATGATGGTCCAGTGCGGGCATCGCGCCGACTTCCGCGTGCTGAAGCAGTGGGCCGACCATTGCGGCGAAGCCTTCGATTGGTACGCCGGCGCCTACGAGGGCCTGCTGTGGCAAATTCCCGATGGCGAGCAGTACGATCAGGAGACCCAGTACTTCGTGGGCAACAACAATCGCTACGCCCCCTACCGCTACGGCGTCGACCACGAGCGCGTCTTCACCGGCACGCTGTCGTTCCGCACCCCCGAAGGAGGCCACAAGCCCATCTTGGCAGCCAACTTCCAGAAGGCCCTGGACACGGGCAATGTGGAGGCTCTTTTCAACGCCCGCGCGCGGCAGCTCGTGAAGGATGAGGCGGGACGCGTTACCGGTGTTATCTTCGAGGACGTCGCCACCGGCGAGTACACGCAGGTCAACGGAGCGCAGGGCGTAGTGCTCGCCACCGGTGGCTACGTGCGCAACGATGAGCTGCTCGCCCACTACCTGCCCTGGATTTACAATCTTAAGGACAAGTTCAACTTCACGTATCCCCACACGGACGTGAACGGAGATTACAGCGACCAGGGCGACGGCATGCTCATGGGCCACTGGGCCGGCGGTCATATCGAAGAGGGCCCGCACTGCGCCATGGCCCACGGCGACCTGGGAAAGATGGGCGTGGCGGCCTTTCTGCAGTTGAATGCCAACGGCGAGCGCTACATTAACGAGGATCTCACCAACGACCACTTCGGCTCGGCCGTGCTTCGTCAGCCCGGCACGCTTGTGTACCAGCTGTTCGACGGCGATTTCGCCGAGCAGGTGACTCATATGCAATCGGGTTTGGGCTCCTACACCAAGCTGGCACCGGAGGTTGTGGAGTCGGTGGACGAGTGGACGAGCGCCAAGGGCGACACCATTGACGAGCTCATCGCCAACCTCGGCGTGGACGACGCCGTCGCCATCACCATGAAATCCGAGATCGAGCGCTACAACGAGCTGGCCGAGAAGGGCCGCGACGAGGATTTCGGCAAGACCGCCGAGCGTCTTCTGGCGCTGAAGAAAGCGCCGTTCTACGCTATTAAATGGGAAGTGACCGGCGGCGAGGGCGGCGATGTGCATGATTCGCTGCGCTGCCTGGTAACCATGAGCGGCCTTTCCACCAATAAGAACGCTCAGGTGCTCGATGAGGACTTCCGCGTGCTGCCCGGCCTCTACGCCATTGGCAACACCCAAGGAGGCCGCTTCCTCGGGGACTACCCGGCCACGCTAGCCGGCGCAAGCCACTCTATCGCCATGACCTACGGATACCTCACCGGCAAATTCATCGCAGACAACGCCTAAGCGCTATTCCCGCCATCGGCCGAGCTGCCAACTCCCTCCCCTCTCGCAGCCCGGCCCTTCAAGCCGAGAGCCCGCCCCACGCGGGCTCTCCCCATTTTCGCCCGCACCGTCATTCGAACATCAAGCTTGGAGCCCGTAGAACTTCTTCAGCAGTTCCAAAGCTTCGTCGAGCCTCATTCCAAGACCTAGCTGGTCGACACGCAATCCGGAACTGCGAGCGTCCTTGACAAATGCGTCCATGTCGGCACGAATCTGCGGATGCAGGGACACTGATGCCCCTACAGGCAAAATGGTCAGCAATCGGAACACATCCTTCCGATGCTTCTTGAGGTCGCGCTCGTTTACATGTTCTCCCCGCCTCTTTCGACCTTGAAGATCAATATGAGCTCGCGCCTTAAGCGGAATAAGGTGCTCGGCATCCACAACGCTCAGTCCCTCAACTCTCGCCAGCCCCTTCGAAAGAAAACTGAAGTAGGCGTCGTCGAGCAGAATAGCCGACAAACTGGAAATATCTCCTTCCAGAGGCAACGGAACAATTTCCGAATGCTCCTTATGGAGGGGAAACGCCGGATGCCTTGCGAACAGCTCGATCATTGCAGGAAAATAGGGGTTCTGCGGTTCGGTAAACCGGTAGAAATGCACCTCGTCGTCATTGCGCCACCCGCATCTATAGCCGCCCCGCTCGATAAAGCCCCACATTGCCTCGCCGAAATCGCGACTGGGGCGGTCGGCGAGCAGCACCACATCTAAGTCCTTTGTCGCTCGGAACCGCAACCCCTCTTGAGAAAAGAGGAGGTCGCAAGCGCTTCCGCCAATGAGAGCATACGAGTCACCGAACTCCGCAAAGGCCTCGTGAAACAACGCCATGCCGTGCACGCTCATAGCCCGATCCTTCCGGCGACTTCTTCCAAGGCGTCATCCAGTCGCGGATCTTCTCCACTCCGATCTCGCAACGAAAGATACAGGGGCAGATCGCGCACAAACCCATTCGGCGCTTCAGGAGGGTATGACCATACTTCGATCAGGGCATCTGGCCCATCACCTTCTCCAACCTCCTGCGCATGCGCCGCCGTCATCAGAGCGTCCAACTCCTGAAAGCCGAAAACCGCATAGGTTCGCCACGGGTCGTCGCCGACCATAGTGGTCGCGCTCAGTGCCGTCAGGCCAGCCCTTGCCAAGCCTCTATCGAACCATACATCTGCTCCTTCGTCAGCCTTCAGATACACTCGGCGCCGGCAGGGCGATGGAAGGAAGGGCTCCAACGCCTGCCATGCCTCCCTCACCTGCCGCGGCGATAACTCGGCAACGAGGCGCGCCCTGCCCTGGGAGTCAAACACCTCGGGGGCAATCCGGGCAATTTCAGCGAAGTAGTTAGACGCGCTCGGAAGGCTCTTCCCGAGAAGATCGGCCACCTCACTGGTAGACTTCCCGGCCCACGACCGGTCGATAATATGCCCCGCCAGCCGCTGTGCCTGCGGAGTGAGAGAGTCCGATGGCTGCTGGCGCCCACCTTGTCCAGAAGCAAACGACAGACCGAGAAACGGAAGGAAGAACCTCTCCGCGGAGATGACCCACGCCACGCCCTCCTCGGTCAAGCGGCGCACCTGATACGAGCTGAGCGGCGCAACGACAACGCACGGCCGGAAAAGATCGGCCTGCAGCCGCGCGATCGCCTTCATAAGGGAAATTAACTGCGTGTCGTTTCTCGGCGACACGAAGAGGCAATCGACGGATCCAATCTTCCCCGTCTTCACCTCATACTGGGTCGAAAAGAACACAGGGAAGCCTTTGAGGCTCAGCGACCCCTCCTCCTCAACGGGGAATCCTAGCAGCTTCTTAGGCAAATTCATCTTCTATCTCCTAACTTTACTCAATTTTATCTATATTTAGAAATGAAGTAAAGTTAGAAAATTCTTGATGCTGTACATCTGCGCCCCGACCGCGCGAGTCCCGCCGGCTTACGGGGAAGCGCCGGCGGGACTCGCGGGACCGTCGATGAGGGGAGGGGGGGGGGCGACGGTCAAAGCTATGCGACTGCGCCGCCCGAAGACGGCGCAGGGATCGCTTGGGGAGACTACAGCGTGGGGAAGTACTCCTGCACGGCGTGCTCGGCCGCCCAGTAGCCGGACACGCGGGCCCACAGCTGGGTGGAGCCGGGAGCGCAGGACACGTCGTAGTAGGGGCCGAACAGGGCGCCGGCATCGGAGCCGCCGGCGTACAGGCCGGGAATGGGCTTGAAGTCGTTGCGGATGACGCGGGCGTACTCGTCCACCTTCAGGCCGCCCACGGTGTTGTAGAAAGCCAAAAGGCAGCGGAAGCCGTAGAAGGGCGGCGTGTCCATCTTGCGGAGGAACTCCGGCGCCTTCAGGAAGTCGTGATCGTAGCCGGCGTCGCAGTAGCCGTTGTACTTGTCCACCTCGGCCTTCAGCGCGGCGGGCTCTATGCCGAGCATGCCGGCCAGCTCCTCGATGGTGTCGGCCTTGAACACGCGGGGGTTCTCGCGCGTGAGCGCCGCATCGATCTCCTCCTGGAAGTTCGGCACCGGCTCGCCGGGCTCGTAGTAGTTGGCGCGGCGGGTGGTCACGCCCTCGTTGGTGATCTTCTCCACGAAGGCCTGGTCGATGATGGCGAAGACGTGCTGCTGCTGGGAGCCGATGTTACCGGACAGCGTCCAGTCCTTGATGACGCTCTCGTCGCAGAAGCGGCGGCCGTCTTGGTTCAGGAAGATCTCGTCGGCCTGGTTCACGCCGCACACCGTGAGCGCGCTCTTGTTGTAGTGGCCGGGCAGAATCCAGCTGCAGTAGTTGATGGCTTCGGGATGATGCAGAAGCGCGCCCAGCTCAAGGCCCATGTTCAGGCCGTCGCCGCGCTGGGTGCCCATGGAGCCGCGGGGAATGACGCAATCGTAGGACACGTTGGTGTAATGCTCGAACATCTCGCGATTGGCGGCGAAACCGCCGGTGCACAGGTCCACGGCCTTGGCATTCACCTGAATGACCTCGTCGGTGCGGCTCTTGCACAAAACTCCGGTCACGGCGCCGGCCTCGTTGGCGAGCAGCTTGTAGGCCCGGGCGTCGAAGAGGAACTGCACGCCCTGGTCTTGGGCCAACTGGTACATCGTGTAGATGGCGTTCAGGCCGCCGGAGGTGCCGTCCTCGCCGTGATCGTACTTGCCCTTCTCGTTGTAGGTGACGCCCTGGAAGTCGCGGGTCCAGGCGCGCACCTTCTCGCCGTCATCGGCGTAGCGGCGGGTGACGATGGTGTTGCTCGCGTAGCGGTGGTAGCTGGCCAGGCCGTCGTAGTAATGGTCGGCGGCGCCCACGTTCGTGAGGGCGTTGTCGGTGCCCATGGCCACGTTGCCGATGTTCTCCACATAGCGGGAATTGCCGCCAATGCCGTTCTCGGTGTTCACGTCTACGAGGATGACCTTGGCCCCCAGCTCGGCGGCATGGGTGGCGGCGCACAGGCCGGTGGTGCCGCTTCCGCACACCACGAAGTCGCAGTCGTAGGTGGCGGAAACGGCCTCGTCGGCGCCAGTCCCGTCGGCCTCGTCGGCATGGGCAACCTCGGGGGCGAGGCCGAGGGCGCTGGCGGCGAGGGCGGCGGCGCCCAAGGTGGTGGAGCCGAGCAGGAAGCTGCGGCGAGAAAGCTCTTGAGTCATGATGGTTCCCTTCCTTCCTGAGGTTCCTACTCGAATCCGTCCCAGCCCTCGGGCAGGTCCATGTAGTGGCACTGGACGCAGTTCAGGGTCGGCTGGCCGTGCATGGAATGGCACTGGCCGCAATCCACGTCGCCGCGATGGTTGTCGTGCACGTTGTAGGTGCCCTCGGGGTTGTAGATGGTCTTGTCGCCGTCGAGGATCGTGGAATCCACGATGTTCTCCCACTTATGGCAGCCGTCGCGCAGGCAGAACTCGCGCGTGGCCTCGTTGGGCTCCTCGGAGGGCCCTACCACCTCGGTAAACGATCCCACGAGCGACGCCACCCCCTCGTCATGGCAGCTCTCGCAGGTGTTGCCGAGGTTCTTGTGCATGGTGATGAGCGTGCCCGGATCCTCGGCCTCGTAGCTGGCCACATAGGGATCGTCCGGATGCGCGGCCATGACCGCCTCCCAATCGGAGCCGTCCGTCTCGCTCATGGCGGTCTCGTTCGGGCTGCACGCCGCGGCTACGCAGGCGATGGCGCCCATCAGCGCGAACGTCGTGACGGCAACCAGGATCTTCCTTGCCTTCATGATGCGTCCCTTCCTTCCTAGTCTCCCCTTGCTTCTCGTCAAGGTGCTCCGGCGGGTTCGTTTTCTGGGGCCGGCGCGAACCGGCAAAGGTGAGCCGAAGCACCCCGATTGTGTCATCGCACCGCGGCGAAATCACCTCCCGTTTCATGGTGAAATTCACTTCCCCCACCGACCCCATGGCCCCATAGAACTAGGGGGACGAACGTGAATTACCTGATCGCGGGCAAATTGCGCCTTACGGGGCCCGTTCTTCCGCTGCAGAGGATCCCCGTCCCTTCCCTGTTCCCTCCGCCTTGGCTTTCAGGTAGAATGGCCCCCATCGAGAACCCGGCGACGGGCCGCCGCGAGCCATCGGGGCCGGCCGGCGCGCTGGGCAGGAACTACCGCCGCAGAAGGGCGGCCCGTAGCGATCATCGAGGGGATGGGGCATTGTTCACATTGAGGAAAGGCCAATTCGCGCTGGCCGTCGTCGGGCTGGTCTTCAGCTGGGTGTTCTTCCCGCCGGTGATGATGACCGGGTTCTTCCCCGGAGCGCGGGCCTATTCCCTGGCTAACGAGACCCTCCTCGGCTTCTGCATCGCCCTGTTCCTCGTCGCCATTGCGGCCCGCCGGCCCCTCGAGGGCTTTATCGGGCGCCACCGGGGCGCGGCGCTGGCCCTCGTGGCGGCGGGGCTTGCGGGCTACGGCCTTCTGCTCGGCGGCCTGAAGGCGGGCTACTATTCCATGGCCCTGGCCCTGACGGCCACCTTCATCCTGGCAATGAGCTACGTGACCCTCATGCTCTGCTGGATCATGCTGCTCGCCCGCATCGACCCTCGGCAGACCATGGTGCTCCTGTTCGGGTCGGCCATCGGATACGCGGCCCTCACCATGGGGAACTTCCTGCCCCTGGAGGGGCGCCTGGCCCTGTGCGGGCTCTCGGCGACCCTCTCGGGCCTCTGCTGGTTTTTCATCCGGCCGCCGCGCGAGGGCGCGCCGACCTACAGCTACGAGGCCGCGAACCTCGCCCACGCCCCCTTCGTCATGCTCACGCTGCTGGCCGTGCTGCTCATCGGCGGGCGCGTGGTGACGGGGCTGTACTTCAACCTCGACAAGGAAGTGCCCTTCGGCGAGCTGCTCATCCGCTGCACCTGCATCGCCTGCGTCATGGCCTACTGCCTCGAGGCGGCCCGGCGGGGCGCCTCGCTGGAGCAGGGCTACCGCAACACGTGGATTCCCGCCGCGGGCCTGTTCCTGCTCGGCGCCATGATGCTCATCGGTCTGGAGGGGCCGGCCACCTACGCGGGCCTCGGCATCACCCACGGCGCCCTGAACTGCTTCGAGGTGCTGGCCTATCTCATCATGTTCCAATTCGTGAAGAACGACCGCGTCTCGCCGGTCATGGTGGTGAGCATCGGCATGATCGTGTTCAAAGTGCTGCCCATCGCCCTGCAGCGGTTGGTGTTTCCGCAGGTTATCGCGAAGCTGGGGCTCACCGAGGTGGATGTGGTGCCCGTGGTCATCCTCATGTCCATGGTGGTGCTCGTCTGCGTGCTCGCCTTCGCGAACCATCGTCTCACCGCCGCCGAGATGCGCGCGCTTTCCCAAGCGGAGGAGGCCGAGGGCGAGGCAGCATCGGGCGCGGGCGCGCCGGCCGGAAGCCACCCCAGCTTCGAGGACGCCTGCGCCCAGCTCGCCGACGAGGCGGGCCTTTCGGGCCGCGAGGCCGAGATCATGGCCCTCATCGCCCACGGCCACAGCCAGAAGCACATCTCGGAGGTGCTCTACTTGGCCCTGGGCACCGTGCAGTGGTACGCGAAGACCATCTATCGCAAGCTGGGCATCCACTCCAAGCAAGAGCTCATCAACCTCGTGAACGCCCGCGTCGAGGGAAGGGAGCGGCCCTAAGCGACCCGCACGGAGAGAGCGTAGCCGCCAAAAAGCAGAAGCCCGGCAAGGGCTTAAAGCGCCTGCCGGGCTCAAGGGGAGGGAAGGTAGGGGCTACTTGTTCGCCAGCATGCGGCCCAGGTAGCGGCCCTGGGTGTAGCAGCGGCCGAGCGAGAGGCCCGCGAGCGTCATGGGATAGTCGATGCCGCCATAGAAGCCGCCGGACACGTTGCCGGCCGCGTACAGGCCCCCGATGGGCTCGTCGTTCTCGTTCAGCACCTGCAGGTCGCCATCCACCACCAAACCGGAGGTGATGGCCGACACGCGCAGCCAGCGGTTCATGGCGTAGAACGGCGGCGTGTCGATGGGCTTGAGGAACTGCGCCGGCTTGCCGAAATCGTCGTCGCGCCCGCTGGCCACCAGCTCGTTGTAGCGCTTCACCGTGGCCGCGAAGGTGGTCGAGTCGGCGCCGATCTTCTCGGCCAGCTCTTCCAGCGTATCGGCGCGGAACGTGCGGATGAAGCCTTCCACCACGCCCATCTTCTCGCCCTCCACGTCGGGCATGAAGTTCTCAAGCTCCTCGGGCGTGTATAGCTTCGGGCACGGCCAATCGGCGCAAGCGGTCATGTAGTTGGCGTCGAACACCTGGGAGTACCAACCGGCCTCGCCGTTCTTCAGCTTGTCGCCGTCCTTCAGGAAATTGTTCAGCACGTCCATGGGCGCCGTCTCGCAGCAGAAGCGGTTGCCGTTCACATCCACGGCGAGGAACGGCAAATCGCACATGGTGGCCGGGCCGGCATCGAAGTCGTGCAGCATCTTGGTATGGCCCACCGGCTCGATGCGGCCGCCGGCCCAGCAGCCCATCTTGTGGCCGTCGCCGGTCTTGTTCATCTGCTTGCGGGCGAAGTTCTTGATATCGGGAAGGTAGAAGTCGCACATATCCTCGTCGTTCTGGTAGTCGCCCGTGGCAAGGATAACGCCCTTTCTGGCCGTGAACTGCACGTAGCCATCGGCGGTCTTCGCGGCCACACCGGTCACGGCACCGCTCTCGTCGACGATCAGCTGCTCGGCCGGAGTGGAGTAGAACACCTCCACGCCCGAAGCCTCCACGATCTTCGCCAAATCGAGCATGGCCTCGGTGTTGGTGTAGGGCTTCGGCCCGAAGAAGGCCGACACGTAGTTCACCTTCGCGCCATCGAAGTCGGTGTACTTCATCACCTGGGCATTGCCCTGGGAGATCACCTTGCCGCCGGCCTCGGTCACCTTGTCGATGATCCACTGCACGGCCTCGCCGGAATTCTGGGCCCACAGCTCCAGAAGGTCGCGACGCGGACGGTACTGGTTCACCTGCTCCAGCAGCGACACCACCGCCTCGACGCCGGCCGGGTCGCTCGTGGCCAAATCGATGCCCAGACCGGCGCTGCCCTGGGACACCGCCTGGTTCTCCTTCTGCAGCAGGGCCACCGTGGCCCCTTCCTCGAAGGCAGTCAGCGCAGCGGGCAGCCCTGCGGCACCGGCACCCACGACGACCACGTCGTACTCTTTCGTTTCGGCGAAATCGGTGATGGGCTCGGGAGCCACAAGCCACGGCGTGGGAACAGACGCCTCCGCCGCCGTGGCCGTCGCCTCCCCACCCGTAGACGCTACTGGCGTGCCCGCGCTCTGTGGCTGGCCTCCGCAGGCAGCGAGCGCTCCCGCACCGGTCAGGCCCAGGGCCGCCAGACCGCCCATCTTCATCAACGAGCGACGGCTGATGTTCTTCTCTCCCATGATATCCTCCTTTTGGTTTTCCTCGCGTCGGCGCGGCGCCGACAGGGAGAACCCTACCTGCCGCGGGCTTTCCGCACATCCACCCCCAGGGGCGTATTTGGTTGTCTATTTTTATACCCACCCCTTGTTTTTCCTGATCATAAGCTTGCCGCAAAGAGAAGCGGCTTGAGTGCCCCCGTTGCCCTTGGCTATAATGGAAGGGAACGGAAGGGGAGGCTTCTTGAACGCGCAACTGCCGAAGATACCGCTGGTTTTTCTTGGCCTGGGGCTCTATCGCGCTTGGATCGAGATCGTCTATGTGGGAACGTGGGTCCCCTTCCCCACTCTGCCCCTCGCGGGCCAGGACCTCTTCGATACGGCCATGGTGGGCGCCCTGTTCGTCTGCGCGCTTTTGCACCGCCTCATCACACCCCTTTTCCGCAAGCGCGCGCTCCTGTGGATCGCGGCGGCGGCCGTCACCGGCGGCTCTCTGGCGAATTTCGCCGGGCTCGCCCTTCCGGCACTCGCCCCGGCCATCGCGGCTCCCTCGGCCATTGTCTGCGGCATCGGCATCGCCGTGCTCATTCTCATCTGGTCGGAACTCTATGCATGCCTCAGCCCCTATCAGGTGGCCGTCTACTATGCCGCATCCATTCTCACCGGCGCGGCGGTCATTCTGCTGTGCCGCGGCTTCATCATGACCTACCTCGGCGTCATCGCCACGCTTTTGCCCTTGGCCTCGATGGCCTGCGTCCTTCGGGGCTTTCGCTTGGTGGCGCCCGCCGATCTGCCCGCGCGGCGGGCGGGCACCGCGCCGCTGCCCTGGACCCCCATCGCCCTCATGTCGCTGTACGCTTTCGCCTACGGGCTGCGCGAGAACGAGCTCACCGCCGTCATGGGGCCCATGTCGTCTGTCGGCGTCATTGCCGCCTCCTCCATCGTGCTCATCGGCATCACCTGCTTTCGGGACCGCTTCGACCTCGATGTGATGCAGCGCGTGGCCCTGCCCGCCATGGTGTGCTCGCTCGTCTTCGTGTCGGCCTACAACTATGTCGGCACCTTCTTCGCGGATATCTGCGCCTCGCTCAGTTACACGGCGTTCTCCATCCTCATTTTCTGCATCCTGTGCGACCTCTCGCGCCGCTTCGGCTTCAGCGCTGTCATGCTCTTCGGCCTTGAGCGGGGCATTCGCGCTATTTTCTCCCTGCTCGGCCGCCTTGTGGACAATGCCGTGCTCAGTCTGGGCGGTCACTCCGTGCTGTCGGATTTAGTGGTTGCCGGCGCCATCGCCGTGCTCGTCATCGCCTTCGCGCTCGTTCTCTGGCACGCACCGACCCAGCAGGCCCGCTGGAGCGTGCCGCGCATCGAGGCCGCCGGGGAAGAGCCGGGTTCTGCGGCCGAGCCCGACACCCGCATCCAGCGGCTCGTCATCGCCTGTTCGCTCCTGCGCCGGGAATACGAGCTCACCCCGCGGGAAGAGGACGTGCTTTTCCTGCTCGTGCAGGGCAAGAGCATCGCGGAAGTGGCCCAAAACCTCGTCATCGCGAAGGGCACCGCCAAGGTGCACGTGCGCCATATCTACGAGAAGCTGGGCATCCACACCCGCGACGAACTCAAGGCCCTCGTCGCCGAACGAGAGGTCCAGTAGGGAGCGACTCTCTCTAAGACCGAAGGGGCTCTCCCCAACTACCTGGCGGATGCCTACCTCAAAACATAGCGCGTGCTGCGACCGACTCCCCTAGCGACGATGAGCCCCTGTTTAAGAAGACTCCCCACGAGCCCCTTCGCCTTCGTCGGCCCGCAATCAAGCAGGTGCTCGACATCGCGACGGCTGAATTCCCCTTGGCTTCGGGCGAAAGAAAGGATGCGCTGCTCGTCGCTTTCAGGAGCACGTTCCTCGCCGCTCGCAGCGGCCTCATTCGCCTCGACGGGGGCCATTGATGCCGCCTCACCGAAATACACGGTCACCGTAACGCGATCGGGCTTGAACTCTTCCCGGGCCTCTGGCGGCTGGGCCCGAGCCTCTGCCGCAGCACGCCTCATCACGTCGAAGCCGCTTCCTGCTTTCTCGCAGGCGTTGATGAGCCCGAACATCTTCATGAGCGTCGGATTGCGCGCGTCGGACACGCCTCCCGCCAGCATGACGTCCAGGGCAATGCGAAGACCGCCGGGGTTCCCCATCTCCACCCTATCGGGATGGCGCAACGCCACCACGCCCCGCCGTCCGTAATAGTCGGCATGGACGAGCGCATTGACGAACGCCTCTCGAACGGCCGTGTGCATCTCGGTATCCTCGCGACGCTGAAGCGTTTCACTGAGCGCAAAGGGTCGCTTAACGCCGGCCGCCAAGCGAGGCAGAACCATGCTCCAGAAGTCGAATATATTGCCGCTCCACGTACCGTCGTTAGAGACGACCCTATCGTGCCAGCGCGCACCTTCGCCCATCTCCCGGTAATCGAGGAAGTACTCCGGATATTCCCGGATGATCTCGTATTCATGGCCGAACATCAGGAGGCCCGCGCGCGTCGGATGCATGTCTCCCTCGCCCGACTTGCGCCCAGCCGCATTGAGCTTAATGAGCAAATCCTCATGCCCGAGCTTCACCCAGGGATGATCTGGCCTGATCGCCTCCAAAGACAAGCGGAACCGGTCGATGGACTCCGTACTGAGCGCTTCGATGCTGAAATCTTCCAGCACGAGGGCATCGAGAGGTACGACACTGGCATCGCGCACCATAGCCAGTATTTCATCAGGAGAGCAGTGATAGTCTCCTTCCCCGTTGCGCCGGTAAGTACCGCGGTCGCGATCCTTCCCCACGTACACCGGGCGCGCCTGACGCGGAGCGCGGGGCACGTTGATGACCACAAGCCTTTTGCCCTCGACCTCATGCACCGTGACATCCTCGCTCGTGAGGAGGTTCGCGCTTACTTTGGAAGGGTTGTTGACCGCATCCCAGAACTTCTTGATCAGCCCATCGGGGTTCGCCAGCCCCTCCACCGTTAAGCTCCCGTACTCCTCCTCGCGCACCCCCAGGAGAATGACGCCGCCTCCGTGTTCGCGAACGCGGAGTAGGTCTCCCAGAGACTGGCGGGAATGCCGCCCTTCGCAAGTTTAGCTTCCAGGGTGCCGCTTTCACGCATCCGTTCGATATCGCTCCAAAGCATCGGCGCTCCTTCCCGCGCTGCCCGCCAGCTTTATGGTCGATCTTACTGTTCTCGGTCGTTTTTCGGTCGTTTTGGCCCCGTTGGGGGGTGCGGACAAAAAGTTGGACACTCCGGTGTCCGGATTGGAGTCCGCATG
>OLNR01001377.1_pt1 | contig 14501 bp, 10 predicted proteins | sample 1672231 | NCBI WGS metagenome assembly OLNR01 (sample SAMEA3136662, study PRJEB25190) | human gut metagenome
TGACGGACGGGATCAGGAACAGGAACTGCCATGCGATGGAGCTGAGCATGCCGGCTGCGAACACGCCGATGGATGCGGAAAGCTGGTATGCGGCGGTGAACAGACCGAAGAAGATGACCTTCAAATCGTTACGCAGGTACTTGGTGGCCACCACCAGGAAGGCGGAACCTGCCACCTGTTCGCCTGCGGTCTGCAGCACGCGTGCGATGATCACGGTCCACAGGTTTGCGGCAAAGAAGTAGTTTGCCACGAAACCGAAGATGGAGCCGACGAACAGCGTCACGAGACCGACGGTCACAAGCTTACGCAGGGAGACGAAATCGCCCAGGGAACCGTAGATGAAGCACACGATGCCGAGCACGATGCTCGGAAATGCGGTGATCAGGGACGCCTGGTTCGGTGCGCCGACGTCGGCGCCGACCTGCTGGAACACCAGGTTGAAGCCCTGCAGGCACAGGGTGCCGAGCACGAAGGTGATCAGCAGCGGGATCAGGGCGCGGATGGCCATCTTGTTGCTGGTCACCGGATCATCGAACGGATCGGCGGATGCGGTACCGGTCACGGCGGTTGTGTTGTTAGACATAATAAAAATCCTTGATTCTCTCGAATTGCGCGATATGCGATACGCGATTGCTTGGCCGGTTACGCTTATTCAGCCTTGGCTGCGAGGCCGGAGATGCGGGTCATGAATTCGTTCAGGAAGCGCGGCACGTCGACGCCGACGGCAACCTTCATGGTCTTGGCCGGGTCATTCAGGCGGGTTTCGTCGCCGATGGTGCGTCCGCGGGTCGGGCCTTCCACGTCGACCTTCATATTGATGTCGAGGGTGGTGACGAGGGTCGGGTCCACTGCCACGCCAACGGCGAGCGGATCGTGCAGGCCGCAGCCGCCCAGATGCGGGGACGTGGTTTCGTAAGCCTTGATGTAGAAGTCGGTCATGTCGGCCAGGAACTTGCCGGCCTTGGTGCCGAGATCGCGCCACTGCTGAGTTTCCTTGTAGGTGAGCAGGGTCTGCAGGGTCACGTCGAGGCCGATCATAGTGGTCGGAGCGCCGGAACGGAACAGGTAGTCGGCGGCTTCCGGATCCTGCGAAATGTTGGCTTCCATGCAGGCGTTGCAGTTGCCGGGTACGGTCAGTGCGCCGCCCATAAGCACGATTTGGCCGATTTCATCCTTGATTTCCGGTGCTTTCTTCAGTGCGGCTTCGATGTTGGTCATCGGGCCGGTCGGCACGTAGACGAGATCCTTGCCATAAGTCTTCACTGCGTCGATGATGAAGTCGACCGCAGATTCGGTTTCGACGGAACGGCTGGAATCGGGGATTTCCACATCGCCGATGCCGTTGTCGCCGTGGATGAACGCGGAGATTGGCAGTACTTCGAAGTGATCGGTGGTGCTGGAGTGCGGCAAACCCTGATACACCTTGACTTCCGGGTGGCCGAGCAGGTCGGTCACGGCCAGTGCGTTGCGCACACCCTGCTCGACGAGCACATTGCCGTAGGTACCGGTGATGCCGATCAGTTCAATCTCCGGGCTTCCCAGAGCATACGAAATGGCAAGCGCGTCATCAACGCCGGTATCAAGATCAAGAATCATCTTTTTCATGTGTGTGCCTTTCCTCTTTGACGGCCTGACGACGGTCCGCCACCATACGGGTGCATCGTCAGTTATACATCGAGCGCATTCTCGATTGTGTTGTGTTGACAAGATTTATGATAAAGCGTTTTATCAAGAACGCAAATTCTTCACCTATACACGGCGTGTTGCCTGTATTCCCAACGATTACAGCATATTGGAGATGCTTACGTCACCACATACCGAGATTGATCTGCACCACCCGTTTTGCACCAGTCTGCAGCATCTAAAAATGGCGGTTTACGCGCAGGCCGCCTGCACCAGTTTCGGCGTAAGCACTTCAACCTGCGGATCGGAAAGCCACGGACGGGCATCCCCTGATTCCGTACCGGACTTGGCACGAACCGCAACATCAATCCGCTTACGCAACATACCCCAACAAGCGGCGGCCAAATCAGTCACGCTCTGCTCAACGGTGGTCATACGCCAACCAAGACCGAATCGTTTGAGAATATTGTCGTAACCAATCACCTGCATATCCTCAGTAACATGCAACCCACGCTCCGCCATACGCTGACGGAAGCCAAGCGCCATCACATCGTTGCAGCAGAACACGGCCGTCGCCCCGCCATCGATGATCTGATTCGCGGCACGATAGCCGCTATCGAAACGGTAATCACCCTCAACACACAGCGAAGAATCAAAATGCTTCCCCGACTGCTCGATGGCATCCACAAAACCACGACGACGCTCCGCGGCACTCGACTCCGCAATATCGCCGGTGACAATGCCAATACGAGTATGACCACCTTCCAACAGATACTGGGCAGCCAAACGACCACCAAGATAGTTGTCAAAACCGACGGCATCGCACCAGCCGCACTGCGTCAAACGGTCGATCAGCACCACCGGGCACGACACGAGCGCCACATCCTCACACAGCTGCTCAACAGCACTCCCAACACACGACTCACGCGCCGGGATCAACATCACCCCATCCACCCCACGGGCAGGAAGACGCTGCAACAACTCATGCTCCGCAGCACGCGAATCATCGGAATTGGCCACAATCAGCGAATACCCCTGCGCGGCGCACTCATCCTCCACGCACTTGGCAAGCGCCGCGAAAAACAAGTTCTCAATATCAGGCACGATCAGCGCAACCAGCTGGGACTGCTTGGTCACCAAGCTACGCGCGCTCTGATTCGGCACATAATTCAGCTTCTTCGCCGCGTCGGCAATGGCCTTACGCTTCTCCTCAGACACGCGAGCCGGCCGATTATTCAACACCAGCGAAACCGTCGTCACAGACACCCCCGCAGCAGCGGCCACATCCTTCAACGTCGCACGATACGCCATTCAAACCCCTTAAAACGTTTCTCCTTCCAGCATAAATGCCACGCACTCCTGACGCGCCCAGCACCCCCATCCACAAACAAATTCCTTTCATAGCAAAATAATCCACACTATTTCCACCGGTAAATCGTTTTTCGGAAGTGTTTTTTGTATACTCGCAACGTTTTGCCCGAAATGAGAACCGCACAAGAAGAAAGGAACCAGCAATGCAGCCAACCACGCAGAAAAACAATGCGAGACAGCGCAAGACCATCGCCATCGTCGCCGTGATAGCAGTGGTTGCCATCGCGCTCGCAGCCGTTGCCATCATCGCAGTCGCCAATAAGCGCGAAATGACGCAAGCCGCCAGCGACACCTGCACGTTGAACGCGAAGGCGCTCGCCACGCATCAGCAAAACTTCGAAGAGGCTCAGAAAGAAGCCGAAGATGCGGCAAAACTCACCGTGGACGACGTGGCCGACGGCACCACGCTGGAAACCCTGAAGGATGCGATCACGCTGGCCGAAGCCGTGGAAAACGCGCCAACATGCCCCGCGAACGGCAATGCCAGCGACTTCACCAAGGCGACAGACGATATTCGCACGTACGCCGACAACCTGCGCAACATCACCAACGAACTCGACGCGGCCGCCAAGTCGGTGATCGCCAGCCAGGAACTCAAACTCGAGTCCGCCAAGTAAGCCGTCCGAGCCAGACGAGCCGACAGGGCGCCGCCCCCAGCTCCGCCACCCCTGCGTTCAACGGGGCCAAGTTGCGTTTTCAAACAACTTTGACCTCGTTAAAGATGACTTTCGCAACGTTTTCACAACCCGATAACCGCCCATACCGCAAATCGATACCCCCTTCCGCAAAAACCCGAAAGAGCTTATTAACGGGGTCAAAGTTACGTTTTGGACGACTTCACCCCCGCACAAGCGCTTTCGCACCGTATCTGGCTTATATATGGCAGATTCGACAGTCCGACCGGAGGCATTTCCTGACGAAGTCAGCTACTTGCAACACGTTATTTCCCAATCGCCACTTGCCGAACCCAATTACCAAGCTGCGTCGCATCCACCATGACGCACCGTCACAAACGTTCCCGTCCGACGCGCTTTACTGGCCTTGGGCGCGGTAGCGGGCTTCGGTGGCGGCTTTGGCTGGCTCCCACCAGGCGCGGTTGGCAGCATACCAAGCGATGGTCGCTTGCAAACCGGCTTCGAAATCGGTGCGCACAGGCTTCCATCCAAGTTCGGTACGCAGCTTGCTGGAGTCAATCGCGTAACGCCGATCATGCCCGGGGCGGTCACGCACCCAGTCGAACGCATCTTCGGCACATCCCATAAGCCGCAGGATCATACGCATCACGGCAATGTTGCTCATTTCACCATCCGCGCCGATCAGGTATGTTTCGCCGATCCGCCCGCGTGTAAGAATCTTCCACACCGCAGAAGAGTGGTCTTCCGTATGGATCCAGTCGCGCACGTTCTCGCCTGTGCCATATAGTTTCGGACGCACGCCCTCCATGATGGAAGTGATCTGGCGTGGAATGAATTTTTCCACATGCTGGTACGGCCCGTAATTGTTGGAACAGTTGGAAATCGTGGCGCGAAGCCCGTACGTGCGAACCCAGGCACGCACCAGCTGGTCGGATGCCGCTTTTGACGCGCTGTACGGACTTGACGGCTTATATGGCGTGCTTTCGGTGAATTTGCATGGATCGTCGAGCGCAAGGTCGCCGTACACTTCGTCGGTGCTGATGTGATGGAATCGCACGTCATGCTTGCGCGCCGCCTCAAGCAGGTGGAACGTACCCTCCACATTCGTGGTGATGAAGGGTTCAGGATTGGCGATGGAGTTGTCGTTATGCGATTCGGCCGCGAAATGCACGATCGCGTCATGCCCGGGCACGATACGTTCCAGTAGTGCAGCATCGCAGATATCGCCTTGCACGAGTTCGACTTGCGATTGCGGAAGACCGGCGATATTCTGCGGATTTCCGGCATAGGTCAGCTTGTCGAGCACGGTTATGCGCACGTCAGGATGGTTGTGTGCCACGTAGCGCACGAAATTGGCTCCGATAAACCCACATCCGCCGGTCACGATGATGTTGCGCGGCTTGAAAATCTCACTACTCACTATTTCAGGGTACCGGCAGGGTGGCATAGACATAAAGCGATTCCACAAACTGGCTTACGTATGGCAGATTCGGCAGCCCAACCGGTGGTATCTCAGTTACCCTTGATTTGGTGTATAAATAGCACTTCGCTTACCCTTGATTTGGTGTATTTACGACGGTGAGACACGGAGACTTTCGAACGAAAAGCGTACGAAAAACTGGCTTCCTGGAAGGAATCCTCCCAAGGAAGCACGGCCCTGCTCATCGAGGGCGCGCGACGCGTCGGGAAAAGCACCATCGCGGAGGAATTCGGACGACGGAACTATGCGTCGTATATGCTCGTCGACTTCTCGAAAGCCGTTGCAAATGATTTTGTTTTAGCTTGTCGCTAAAGCGAAGTCATCTGCATGGCCTCGTTGCCGAGACCAGCTCCAAGACTCACGCGACTCTCGCCGCCGCTTGGTTCGCGCTTCGCCGGATGCCGCATTGTCCCGCCTTTTGGGTGGGCCTGTCTTACGCTTCCTCCACGCGCGTTTAACGTCTCCGGGGCACTCCCGACGACTTGGATGTTGATGGCCGCGTTCAGGTCGCGGTCCATGTCAAGCCCGCACTTGCCGCAATGGTAGACGCGCTCGGACAGGGGCAGCTTGGCTTTCACCGTCCCGCAGTTCGAGCAGGTCTTCGAGCTTGGATACCAACGGTCGATGACGTGAAGCCTCGCGCCGGTGCGTGCGGTCTTGTAGGTCAGTAGGCGTCGGAACTCCGCGAACGCGGCATCCTGAATCGATTGGGCGAGCCCGTGGTTTCCCACCATGCCCGCCACGTTCAAGTCCTCGATGCTGATGTCCGCGTAGGTATGGGCGAGCATGGCGGTGGTCTTGTTGAGCACGTCCGAACGCAGGTTCGCCACCCGTGCGTATAGTCGGGCGACCCGCGCTCCCGCCTTGCGGCGGCGGTTGGAGCCTTTCCGTTTGCGGCTCAGATTCCGTTGGGCTTTCTTCAACCGTCTGAGGTTCGATTTGAGTGCGTGCGGGTTGTGTATCACGGTGCCGTCCGACAATGTGGCGAGCTCCTTCACACCCAAGTCGATGCCGACGCTCCCGCCTTTCGGCGGCGATGGAATCGGCAGGTCGGCGCGTTCGACGGTCAGGCTGGCCTGCCAGCGTCCACCACGCTTGGATACGCTCATGCGCAGCACCTTCGCGCCGTTCACTCGCTTGGACACGTTCTCCATGCAGTGCACGCGGCCTATCTTCGGGAGCCGCAGCGCATGAGGGTCACAGTCAATGAGACCAAACGAGCCCGTCGTGTACGCGAATCTGGGAACCGCCTTGTCCTTGGATTTGAAGCGTGGGAAGCCCATCCTGCGACCTTTCCGCCGCCCCTTGCGGGACTTGGAGAAGTTCCTCAGCGCGTCGGCCAATGATTCGAGGCCGCTGTTGTACGCCTCCTTGCTGTTCTCAGGCCACCATGGTTCTCCCGTGGTCTCGTCCACCGCCAGACCGTTTTTGGCTTGGTTCCACCACCTGCGCAAGGCATAGTACGACCATTCGGGGGTATCGCCGCGTTCGAGCACGTCCTTGACGTGCGCCAGCCCATTGTTGTAGGCGAATCGCGCCGCCCCGGCGTGCGATTCCAACAATCGTTCCTGCCGTGGAGTCGGGTCGAGCGCCACCTTGACCGCCTCAAGCATCGCGCGCCGCCTTCAACGCCGCGTCCGTCTTGCGCTTGGCCGCGCGACGCCCGTACAGCCGGGCGCAGAACGAGGTCAGCACCTCGGTCATGTCGCGCACCAAATCGTCATCCAGCTCCGTGTCATCCACCACGATGATTCGGCGTCCCTGCGCCTTCAGCGCGCTCTCCACCAGTCCCGCGTTCATGCGGGCGAGCCTGTCCCTGTGCTCCACGATCAGCGTGTCCACGGTCGGGTCGGACAATAGCCGGTTGAGCTTGCGCCGCCTGTCGTTCATGCCGGAACCCGTCTCTGTGACGATTTCCGGCTTCTCCACTCCCATACCAAGGGCGAACGCCTTCAACCGGTCGGCCTGACGTGTCAGATCGTCCTTTTGGTCAGACGAGCTGACACGCGCGTAACACACCGTCCTGCCGTTCGCCGTGGGGGTGACGGGTCGGTTCTCGTATTTCGGGTCGTGGATGATTATCGTGCCCGTGCTCATGCGCTCGAATGGGACGGGCATGCGGTTCTCTCGGCACCACTGCCATACCGTCTGCTCGTTGAAACCCTCTCGTTTCGCCCATTCCCTGACACGCATGACTCAAGTATATCATACGAAAACAATCGAAAGCAAGCAATTAAGTTAACTGGTTGCAACCCCCGATGACGTGCGGACTACTTCGTCGACCTGCGCAGCGACCGCGACGACCCGTCGAACCGTATGGAGATCGACTTCCTCATTGTCGAACCGTATGAGAACGCGGCGATGAAGTACAGGGTCAGCCCCATCGAGGTCAAGTCATCGAAACGCTACCGCACGGTCTCGTTAGACAAATTCAAGGCAAAATTCGATAAGAAGGTCGGCACCAGATACGTGCTGCATCCGAAACCGCTGGTCGTGGAAAATGATGTGGTCAAGCTGCCGATCTACATGGCAGGACTGCTATAGAAGGCTTCACGCAGACAGCGCTTTTTAGTGCACTACCAGCGAATGACGCCCAACACTTGCGAGCGCATATGTTGTCCACCTTGAACACATCTGTTTGCTGCCCGTCACCCAGTTAACCTTCCAGCTACCTTTCAGACATCTACGAGATACCCGTTCGTCCACAGCTGAACACTAAAATGTACCCGGTTTAATTGTACAGAGCCCCTAATTACAAGGGGCTGCTTTTTGAAGGATGCGACGATGCCCATTTACTCGCCTGACCGTCATACTTGTGCACCTTCATACGTAAAACTTACTAAGCAGCCGATTGCGGGTGGAACATATCGCCCTCTTGCGAATGACGAAGACAGCAACGCTTGCGCCCCATCCGCCCTTTCAGGTCACCATAGTTCAAAACTGTATACGCAGAAGTCGGCAATTCACGCCACCTCCGACAACACAAGCATCTTTATTTCAGGCGCTGGCACCCTGCCCTGTTTACCGGAGATGGTTTCCAGTGGATCCATCAGTAAAGCCGAAATAGACAATAACGAACAAATCGCTTCTTCTGAGCTCCAGCCCCATCAACCCGCTGAGCAGCCTTTGAATCAGGTCGTCTCGGTTTGCAAACGAGCCGCACATGCCACGGCAAAAACGCTTTCCACCGCAGGGCACACGGCTGTAAAAGCAACCAAAGTTACCGGTCACGCCATCCACACCGCTGCCACAGCAGTAAAAAACGCATGGCATACTTTTATTAATTTCAAAGCCGTTCAACTCATCATCAAATTCTTCAAAAAGGCGTATGGCCTCTGGAAGAAACGTCATCGCTTCTCATTCTCGTTCTACGCCATTGTTCTCGTATTAGTCACCGCTTTTGAGGTCGTTTTTCTTCAGTGGGGCATGTACAGCGAGCCGGAATATCCTGAAGGCTCGGAAATTGACGATACGACCAGAGTTTTGCAAAGTGTTATTGGGCGCACGACAAAATTCGTTAGCCAGATCTGGATTGACCATCAATACCAAGCATTACTGAATTTCATAGTTTTGGGTGTTATTTACCTTACTCTGGTGCTGATTCTCAATCGTTTCTGGGTTGCTTCAGCCATCTTTGGCACAGTTATGACAGTATTTGCTGTCGCCAATCACATCAAGATCGAGTCCCGCAACGAACCTGTTATTCCCGCCGATTTGAACTTCATCACAGGAGGCAATGCGGGAGAACTCACTTCCTTTATTCCAAATTCCAGTCAGGCTCTAGTTGACGGTGCGGTAGCTGGCGTTATTTGCTTTGTGGCCATCTGCATCGTCATGCAATTCCTTGATGGCAGAAATGCAGTCATCCCCTGCCACTGGCTACACCCGTTTGCCAGCGTTAAAAATTTTGCCGGCACGATTACGCGCATTTTGGCAGCCGCTCTCAGTACTGCACTCGTATTTTCCTTCGTGTGGGGACTCGGAGCAGACGATTCCTGGGCTACAAAATTTGCCCACAATCTTTCCGACCGCCCCCAGCCTTGGAATCCAATTGCTGACGCTACCAGCAATGGTCCCGCCATCAATTTCCTCCAGCTTGCACATACCAAGATCATGGATAAGCCCGAAGATTATTCCGAAGAAACCATGACCAAGATTACAAAGAAATACTCCAAGGAGGCTGATTCCATCAATCAGTCCAGAACAACCAATCTGACTGATAACACCGTAATCATGGTGCTTTCGGAAACCTTCTCGGATCCCACACGAGTACCGGGCGTAAGTTTCGCCGAAGATCCGATGCCAAATATTCGACAGATCAAGCGCGAAACAACATCCGGTCTTATGCTTTCCCCCGGCTATGGTGGCGGTACTGCCAACATCGAGTATCAAGCTCTCACGGGTCTTTCCATGGCGAATTACAGCGATACCCTATCTATCGCCTATCAGCAATTAGTTCCGGGACAAAAGTGGGATCAGTCCCTCAATCAGCTATGGAATGAAAAGAATGGCGAGGACTCTTCTGTAGCCTTTCACGCATACAACCGTGGAATGTATTTCCGCGATATCAACTATAAAAAGTTCGGATTCTCTAAATTCTACGCCACGGACGGAACACCCAAGCTCACAGATCTTCATCCTATAGATTCGGCTTGGTATTCTTCCGATGAATCGTTCTATAGCCAGGTGTTGAAACAGGTGCAGTCCTCTGACTCCAACAAGTTCTATCAGGTTGTGACTATACAGAATCACATGCCTTATGAGGAGGATTTATACACAGATAATCAGTTCAAAGAACTTGATACTTCCGAAAATCTTCAGGAGAATGAACGACTCAATATTGAGACTTACACTAAGGGTCTTAATTACACAGATCAATCAACGTTAGATTTCCTTAATCAGCTCAATGACATCAATCGTCCTATCACTGTTATTTTCTACGGGGACCACTTACCCGGCATCTATAGCACTGCCTACTCCGATTCAGACAATATTCTTGGTCTTCACGAAACCGATTACTTCATTTGGTCCAATAATGCGTCTTCTGCTGCTGGAACCAAACTTGATGACGCGTCCTCCGCATACACCTCATCCAACTATTTCTCCACTCAACTTGCTTCACATCTCAACGCAAAGGTGAGCCCTTATCTGGCATTCCTGACGGAAATGCATCAAGCCATATCTGCTATGTCTGTTCCTTCAGCAGCGGGAGGCAGCTCTGAAGAACCGGTATATCTCAACGCTGCTGGAGCTCGTATGAGTAAGAAGGATCTTTCCGAAGAGGCTAAAACACTACTCCATGATTACAAACTCATTCAATACGATATGAGTGCCGGTAAGAATTACCTTAAAGACACTAATTTCGTAGAGCTTCAGTAGATTCGTGTTCCTCATCACCGCCAGTTTCTACAATAGTGCTAGTTTGTCGAGAATAACGAAAGCCGGTAACTATGAAAATTGCAGTTGCAGGAACTGGATATGTAGGTCTTTCTGTCGCTTTGCTGCTTGCTCAGCATAATGAGGTTCATGCTTTGGACATTGTTCCGGAGAAAGTTGAGCTTCTAAACAACGGTAAGAGTCCGATTGTGGATGCTGTGATTACTGATTTTCTGGAGAAGAACACCTCCGGCGAGCGTCCTCTGGACTTCCATGCAACCGTTGACCCAGAAGAAGCATATTCCGATGCTGATTTCGCAGTGATTGCAACGCCTACGAACTATGACGAGAAAAAGAATTATTTTGATACTTCCAGCGTCGAAGCTGCGATTTCCGCAGTACGAAAGTATGCGCCGGAAGCGTGGATCATTATTAAATCTACGATTCCTGTCGGATACACGCAGCAGCTACGCGACCGTTTGAACGATGATCATATTCTGTTTTCTCCGGAATTCCTTCGTGAAGGTCACGCTCTGTTTGACAACTTGCACCCCAGCCGTATTGTTGTCGGTGCTCCGCAGGATGACGCACGTTCCGTAGAGGCCGCACGTACTTTTGTGGATCTTCTGGCTCAGGGAGCAGCCCCCGAAGAACGCTCTCGAGTCAATCATGATGGCAGTACAGGCATTCCAGAACTGGTGGTGGGCACTACCGAGGCCGAAGCCATCAAACTGTTTGCCAACACGTATCTTGCGTTGCGTGTGGCTTATTTCAATGAGCTTGACACTTATGCTGAAAGCCGCGGACTGAGCACTCGCGAAATCATTGACGGCGTTTGCCTTGATCCGCGCATCGGCGACGGTTACAACAATCCAAGCTTCGGATATGGCGGCTACTGCCTGCCAAAGGACACCAAGCAGCTACTCGCCAATTACGATCAGGTTCCACAGAATCTAATCGAGGCGATTGTGGATGCTAACCGCACCCGCAAGGAATTCGTTGCTTCTGAAGTGATGGATCGCATCAAAGATGTGAAAGATCCGATTGTCGGTATCTACCGCCTGACCATGAAATCCGGTTCTGACAACTTCCGCCAGTCCGCGATTCAGGATGTTATGAAGCAGTTCAAGGCAAACGGCATCCTCGTACTGATTTACGAGCCGACGCTAGATGCCACTGACTTCTTCGGCAGCGAAGTAACGCACGATTTTAATTCGTTCACGGAACGGTCTACCGTCATCGTTGCCAATCGCTGGAATGATGACCTTAACAAGGTATCTGGCAAGGTTTTCACTCGCGATTTGTTCCGTAGAGACTGACAATTCTTTTAAAGCCCTAATGAATTTCTAGGGCACAACTAGGAGGGGCGTCTGGTGCTTGTATGAACCGCACCCCGATTGTTGGACTGAGGAAATTCAGATTCGATGATCGGAGGTGCGGTTCATACTCAGCATAACGGCTCCTCGGTAATCTTCTCTCATGCGATAGCGAGACACTATTGTTCCACTACTCCATCTCCTACCGTATCCCCTTTCCTTCATATGCGACAAGATAAATGCGGTTTTGAAAGGACAAATGTCAAAAATGCTGCATCCGCAGGCAGATTAAAGCAATTCGGCAAAAACACCAATCCACCAAATGATGTGACGGCATAAGCCAACACACCCATCCGAATCTACACCCTACTTAAAATAAGGGGGTAAACACTTTGATGAACTAGCTAAAGGAGCACATCATGAGAGAAAAGAAGAAGCCTAAGAAGCGGATATTATGCGCGATAATATCATGTTCTTTGTTGGCAAGCATAGGTTTCGCGCAACCGGCGAGCGCAGCTGACACCGCAGTAGACACGCCCGCAGTCCAAGACGACATCGAGACAATGTCTTATTCAGATGGCACGTCGACCGGTACTTCAGAGCTTACCGGAGTGTCACTGGGAACAGGAACAACCGTATACGCGAAACAATTCATCAACCAAGTGGACGTCTACAACTCGGCACTGAATGAAGTCGTGAAATGGCGTCGAGACGCGCTCAACGACAAACAAGTAACTTTCGGCGTCTACAACTGGCAGACCAAGCAAACCGATTACTATTCAGTATCGGATTACCTGAAGAAACTTGGAATCTCCGAAAACGAATATCTAACGCCAAAATGGTCTAATGCGTTGGAACGAATCGCAATTCAACGAGCGATTGAGGCATATTCTGCAGAGGATGCGCATACTCGACCTAATGGAGAGAGCTGCTTCCGAGCCAGCTATAACAAAATCCAATCAGAGGCAGAAATACTCGCATGGGGTCCTGCCAACATATCCGGCGCAATTGATTTATGGGCCGAAGAAAAGAAAGACTACGTCCAAAACACAGGAGCTGAAGTCGGGCATTATCTTACTTTGATCAATCCAAACTATGAGTATTATGGTTTCGCTGCAGGAGATGGACAGTATTACAGAACAACTTTTTCTGGAGAGGCAGGAACTCGCAGCAGTGCCGCTGAATACTCGGATTCAACTCCGACGAACATGCGAGGCCTAGGGCAATTCGAAGCCAACGTGGATGACGATGATTTACGAGAAGGGGCTACTTGGAACCTGTCATCGATGAAGTCTGGATCCACGCAAACCGCAAAAGTAACGCTGAAGCACAGGTCCGGAAGATATGAGTTCAGGGGCACATGGGGATCTTCCAATGCGAATGTGATTAGCGCCAACCAAAGTGGCGTATATACCGCGGGGAAGGTAGGAACTGCGAAAGCAACCGTTTCTTCTGGGTCTTTCGCTTTTTCCACGGATGTCACGGTCATGCCTCTCACTTTGAAATATGACGGCAATGGAGCGACCTCTGGCTATGTAGCTTCACAGACAGGATCCCACAATGATGAGATCACAGTGGCGAAGAATGGTTTCAGCCGATCAGGCTACACTTTCTCGAGCTGGAACACCAAAGCTGATGGTACCGGCACTTCATATGCACCTGGATCCAAAATAACCCTTCCCGCTGGCGATACCATCTTGTACGCACAATGGGTTGAGAATCCAAAACTGACGAGACTTGCCGGACAGACACGCTATGACACTATGGCAACCATCGTTCAACACGAACAGACAAAACAAGGACAAACCGTCATCATCGCTTCTGGAGAGAATTATCCTGATGCACTCTCCGCGTCAGGCTTAGCCGGAGGATTAGCTGCAACGATTATGCTCGTCGGATCTAACTCTCTGCCCAGCCAAACTGCTAACCGTCTTGCCTCACTTAAGCCGAATCGAATCATCATTATCGGCGGTCCAAGCGCAATTTCCAAAAATGTAGAAAACGCACTCCATCAATACAGCTCCACAGTCACCAGATATTACGGAGAAGATCGTTATGAAACCTCTCTTGCAGTATTCAAGGCGGGGCAGAAGCTGGGAGTAAAATGGAATTCCACAGCGCTAATGGCAACCGGAGATAACTACGCGGATGCGCTCTCCGCGTCTTCCTTGGCTTACGCGCAGAAGATGCCGATTTTCCTGTGCAGTTCAGCTTCAGGATTCTCTTCATCCCAACTGGATGCCATCAACAAAACCATCAAACAGGGTCTTGTAATCGGAGGCACCAGCGCCATACCAAATTGGATTGTCAACAGCCAGCTGCAGCAGCAGCAAGGCATATCAACAAAAAGAATTGCCGGCGCAACTAGGTATGAGACCAGCATTGAAATCGCCAAAAGCGCAGAGCGGTATGGGTTGACCGCTGAAGGTAGCGTCTTCGCAACCGGCGCCAACTTCCCTGATGCTCTGGCTGCCGGACCGCTTGCCGGAAAGAAAAACGGATTCCTGTTGCTAGCGGATCCTTTTGGAACTACAGCTCAGTTTGTTCAAAAATACAAGAATCAAGTTAAAACCGCTTACGTAGTTGGCGGAGAACAAGCTGTTTCTTCCACCACGGCTAACCAGATAGCAGATAGTCTCGGTCTGCGTCATCCGTAAGTTTCGTAGATAAGAGAATGGAATGGCGGGATGCCAGCCTAGG
>OLNR01001383.1_pt1 | contig 14466 bp, 15 predicted proteins | sample 1672231 | NCBI WGS metagenome assembly OLNR01 (sample SAMEA3136662, study PRJEB25190) | human gut metagenome
AAGTTTTCCAAAAAGAGAAGGGGAGTGTTAATATGTATTTTGCAACTTCTATGAGTGATTTGCAACTTATTGTCAATTCAAATTGTGGTGACCCACACAGAATTTTGGGTATGCACGAAGAAAATATAGGTGGTAAGGATTGTGTAGTTGTCAGGGTATTTAATCCGGAGGCTAAGTCTGTAAAGGTTATTGATGACAAAAAAGGAACTACATATGATATGGAGAAAATCCACGAATATGGATTTTTTGAATGTGTAATTAAAACTCGTAAGAGATATTTCAAATATCAGTTAGAGTTTACTTGGTTTAATGATGAAAAGTGGACAAGCTATGACCCATATTCTTTCCAGCCAGGTATTACTGATATGGATATTTATTTATTCAATCAGGGTACAAACTATGAAATTTACAACAAATTAGGTGCAAACCTAACTGAAATGAATGGTGTTAAGGGTGTACTCTTTGGCGTATGGGCTCCAAATGCTAAAAGAGTAAGTGTAATAGGCGATTTTAACTCTTGGGACGGTCGCAGACACCAAATGCGTCTTTTAGGAGAGTCTGGCATATGGGAAATTTTTGTTCCGGATTTACAATCTTGTGACAAGTACAAGTTTGAAATTAAGACTACAGAGGGCAGTGTAATTGAAAAGTCTGACCCTTATGCAAAATTTGCAGAGCTTAGACCTAGTACATCATCTTTAGTTTATGATATTGACCAGTACAAGTGGAAAGACAAGCCTTGGTACAGACATTTAGAGGAAACTGATAAGTTCGATGTGCCTATGAACATATATGAAGTTCATTTAGGCTCTTGGAAACGAGTAGAAGACGAAGATGACAGATTTTTAAGTTATTTAGAATTGGCTGATGAGCTTATTCCATATGTTAAGAAAATGGGATATACTCACATTGAAATGTTGCCAATAGAGGAACACCCTTTTGACGGCTCTTGGGGCTATCAGGTAACAGGTTACTATGCACCTACAAGTCGTTATGGCAATCCAACTGAATTTATGGAATTTGTAGACAGATGTCATCAGGCTGGAATTGGTGTAATTTTAGACTGGGTACCTGCTCATTTCCCTAAAGATGCTCATGGTCTTGCTAAGTTTGACGGTTCAGCACTTTATGAACACGCTGACCCTAGACAGGGCGAACATCCGGAATGGGGTACACTTATTTTCAACTATGGCAGAAATGAGGTTAAAAACTTCCTTATTGCCAATGCTTTATACTGGGTAGAAAAATTCCATATTGACGGTTTAAGAGTTGATGCTGTTGCATCTATGCTTTACTTAAATTACTGCAAGAATGACGGAGAATGGGTACCTAATAAGTACGGTGGAAATGAAAACCTTGAGGCTGTTGAATTTATAAAGCACCTTAATAGTGTTATGGCTCACAGAAACCCTTATGCTCATATGATTGCAGAGGAGTCTACATCATGGCCAAATGTTACAAAGCCAGCTGATGATGACGGTCTTGGTTTCACGCTTAAATGGAATATGGGTTGGATGAACGATTTCCTTGAATATGTTGAAAAAGAGCCTATTTATAGAAAGTATCATCATTACAATATGACATTTGCCTCTACATATGCCTATAGTGAAAAATATGTTTTAGTGTTAAGCCACGATGAAGTAGTTCATGGCAAGAAGTCAATGCTTGACAAAATGCCAGGAGATTTATGGCAGAAGTTCGCTAACCTTAGAGTTGCCTATGGTTTTGCTATGGCTCATCCAGGCAAGAAACTTCTCTTTATGGGTGGCGAATTTGGTCAGTTTATTGAATGGGACGAAAAGCGTCCTTTGGACTGGTTCTTACTTGAATATGACCATCATAAGAATATGTTAGGCTATGTTAAAGCTCTTAATCATTTTTACTTAGAGCATAATGCCCTTTGGAAAATGGATTTTGATGCCTTTGGGTTTGAATGGATAAATGCAGATGATAAAGAAAGAAGTATCTACTCTTTTGTAAGACGAGGAGAAAAGAAAGAAGATACATTACTTGTAATATGCAACTTTACTCCTGTTGTTTACGAAGATTTTAGAGTTGGTGTTCCTTTTGCAGGCGAGTGGGAAGAAGTATTTAACAGCGATAGCTCAACATTTGGTGGTAGCGGTGTTGTTAATACAAAGCCTTGTGTAGCCGAAGAGGGAGAATGTGACCACAGAGAATACAACATAGGTTTAAGACTTGCTCCATTGTCTGTTACAATTTATCAATGCAAAGACTGTAAAGACGAAAGTAATAAGTAAAAAAACTCAATGAGGCACTAACTTTTTGTTTAACCGACAAAAATATAAAAAAATTTAATTTTATGGTTGACTATATGGCGAAAATTGTGTATAATTTGGTAGTATGCAATTTAAGAGTGCATTTGATATGGTAACCGGAGGGAGGGAAATTTAGTGTCTGAGGTTAGAGTAAAAGAAAACGAATCTTTAGATAGCGCACTTCGTCGTTTTAAGAGAAACTGTGCAAAGGCCGGTATCATGGGCGAGGTTCGTAAGAGAGAACACTACGACAAGCCAAGCGTAAGACGTAAGAAGAAGTCTGAAGCAGCTAGAAAACGTAAGTTTAACTAATGTGACGGAAAAGAAGGATTGATTCTATGTCTTTAAAAGAAAGACTTTTTGACGATTTGAAGACTGCTATGAAGGAAAAGGATGCTATCAAGAAAGAAGTTATCCAGATGGTTCGTGCAGGTGTTCTTCAGGTTGAAAAGGATAACAAAATAGAAAGCTTGGATGATAGCGGAGTATTGACTGTAATTTCTAAGGAAATTAAGAAATTAAAAGATGTTTTGCCTGACTTTGAAAAGGCTGGCAGACAAGACTTAATTGATGAAGTCAATAAAAAAGTTGAAGTTCTCGATGCTTACCTTCCCGAGCAAATGTCTGAGGACGAAATCAATGAGGTTATATCAGCTGTTATCAATGAGGTAGGAGCTGTTTCTATGAAAGATATGGGCAAGGTTATGGGTGCCGTTAAGGGCAAAACTGCAGGCCGTGCCGATAATAAGACAGTAAGTGACCTTGTTAAAAAGGCGTTACAGAGTTTATGATTTATTTAAGGGTGGATTATTTAATCTACCCTTTTTAAGTTTTTAATAATTTTATATATTGGGAGATTACGAAAATGAAGAAAATGATTACAATGTTTGCAGCTACTATAGTTGCAGTATCAGCAGCTCTTACACCAGCTTTTGGTACAACTTATGCAGGTGTTGAATTTAATGGCGAAAAGGTTCAGTTTGAACAGGACCCAGTTATTGAAAATGGTAGAGTTCTTGTACCTTTCAGATTTGTTGCTGAAAAGCTTGGTGCTACAGTAGCTTGGGATGCAGAAACTAAGACTGTTACTTGCGAAAAGGACGGCGTAAAGATTTCTCTTACAGCTAATGTAAAGGATGTTGTTGTATCTGGTCAGTCTTTAGAAATTGATGTACCTGCTCAGATTATGAACAGCAGAGTTTTCGTTCCATTAAGATTTGTAGCTGACAATATGGGTGCAGATGTAGAATGGGATGCTGAAAACAAGACTGTAAAGATTAACACAGTTAAGGAAGATGCTAAGGACGAAGTTGAATCTGCTTCTGCTGTAGATGTAACTGAAACAACTACTGAAGAAACTACAGAAACAACTACAACTGATGAAAGCACAACTGAAGAAACAACTGTTGACGAAAGCACAACAGAAGAAACTACAGTTGCTGAAAGTACAACAGAAGAAACAACTGTTGAAACAACTACAGTTGCTGAATAATTTTTAAGTTATGGAGTGTGCATTGGAGAAAAGTTCTTAAATGCACACTTTATTACTCTATAGGAAAAATGCGAAAAAAGGCATTTTTTCTGGTCCGTTGTGGAATTTTAGCTTATGCTATGCTTCCGTTTAAAAAGGAGGAATAACAATTATGAAAAAGATGATTGCTTTATTTGCAGGAGTGGTTCTTACTGCTTCAATGTTGGCTTTTCCTGTATCAGCTGCACAGGAAATATCTGTAGAGTTTAATGGCGAATTAGTACAATTAGACCAAACACCGGTTATGGAAAAGGGTCGTGTACTTGTACCTTTCAAGTTCTTCGCAGACACATTTGGTGCAACAACTAGCTGGGATGCTGAAACAAAAACAGTAACTTGCACATATGGCGAAACAACAATTTCAATGACTGCTCATTCACAGGTAATGAAATTAGACGGAAAGAATATTGCCGTTGAGGTACCCGTTGATATTATAAACAGTAAAGTTATGGTTCCTATAAGAGTTATAGCAACAAGTTTTGGAGCTAACGTAAGTTGGGATTCAGACAGAAAGACAGCTGTTATAAATACCGGTGATGTTCATTTTAATAGAATAAACACAGCCGGTAATGTATCATTTACTTATGCTGAAACAGCCAGTGAAGGTGGAAAGACTAAGTCTACTGCTAAATATCCAGTATTTACAGGGGATTTTGGTTCAAAGGTGAATACCACTATTTCTGCACAGGCAAAGGCTGATATTAAGGCTTTTGAGGCTGATATTACAGAGGGCGATGATTTATCAAAGTGCACATTTACTTCTAGTTATGATGTAAAGTGTAATAACAATGGTGTTGTATCTATTGTAAATACACAGGAATCATATACTGGTGGTGCTCATGGTAGTACAGTTGTTTCTGCTAAAACATATTGTATTGAGGACGGAAATGTTATTAACATTAAGTCAAGTGATATGAATACAGCTATTGAACAGTTTAAGGAATTAATAAATGCCAACAAGGAAAACTATTTTGAAGATTCCCTTGATAATGTAAAGGCTGAAAATATAGGTTGGTATGTTGATAAAAATGAAAATACTGTATTTTTCATAAATGAGGGCGTTGTAGCACCTTATGCTGTTGGTCTTGTAACTGTAACAATGGATAAAAATGTGGCTGTTGCAGCATTGACAGTAGATGAAAGCACTACTAATATTGTAGCAGACAAAACAGTTTCTCCTTCAGCTATTGATGTTAGCAAGATAAAATACGATAAGTTGTTTGATGCTAAGGGCAATATTTCAGTTACTACAAGTGTTCCAGTAGTTTCTGGTAATTATGCAACATTAAATACTACTATTAAGAAGATGGCACAGGACAAGGCTAGTGCTATGGTTGAGCAATATAAAGGCAAGTCTTTAGACGAAACCAATAGTGCTTATGCCGGTACAGTTAATGCTACTATTACATATGCTGACGATAGTAAGGTTTGCGTATTATTTACAGAAAATGTGCGTTCTGGGGATAAGAAAGGCTCAACTTATGTTTCAGCTTTATTCCTTAGTGCTGTTGATGGTTCAGTAGTTGATGACGGAACAAATGCACAGTACAAAGAAGAAGGTGCAAACCTTATAAATGAAGCTGTTAAAAATGATAAAACAGGTGCATTTACACAGGGTGCAACTGCAAAGCCAGAAGATGTAGGCTACTATTTTGATAATGATGGTGTTATATTCTTTGTAAATGAGGGCGTTGTAGCTCCAGCATCTTCAGGTTTGGTTACTGTTGAAAGATTAAATTAGTGGGCACATAATTTTTATATATAGGCGTGGTGACTATGGTTGCTGCGTCTATTTTTATGCTATTTTTATAGATATAGTGGTTGAAATAGAAATGCAAATGGTGTATAATAGGGGAAAGGTTATTTTTAAATGAATTTTCAGCCGATATGCTTATTTACTGGGTTTTTGGCTAAAATTTAATGAAAAATCTTGTATACCGTTGGGCTATTTGCTTTTCAGCCGATTTTGGGCTTTGTAATAGGCATAAATAGTGGGATGCAAAGGGCTAGGGTATAATTCTAATGAACCCCGTTAGGGGACGGAAACTATTACTTGTCAGATTTATAGTCTTCTAAGTAAGCTAGGGTATAATTCTAATGAACCCCGTTAGGGGACGGAAACAAAAGTTTGCTTTTGAATTTAATAAGTTTGAAAAGACGGAGCTACCATTGTGGCTTTGTTTTTTTTGCAAAAAAATAGGTCCGGAATAAACCGAACCTATTTTGGTATATTATAAATTATTCAATTTTTCTGCCATTTCTTCTATTTCCAACATAGCATTAGTATCGTTTTTAGATGGTGTAGTGGAAGTATGCAGGCTTCTGGCGTAGGCTACAACGGCTGTATTTATACTTCTAAGGGCAATTCGCATTGTTTTTTCTGCGTCAGCTGAATTTACAACGCAATCTCCACCACCTACTACAATTATACCGGCTTTCTTGGGATTTGCCTTTAAATTTGGATTTAAAAACCACAACTGGAAACGGGATAAAAAGCACATCATATCCCCTGTAGGCTGGTTATAGTAAAGGGGTGTAGCAAGGACTATATTATCGTAATTATTAAGACTGTTTATAATATCTTGGGCATCGTCATCAAGGACACATAGACTATTTTTTTTACAGCTTTCGCAATCGCAACAGCTTTTAAAATTTATATCACTTAGAAAAATTATATCTGTTTCGCCTTTTAATTTTTTTGAAAGCAGATTAGCTAAAAAAGAAGTATTTCCGTTTTTATGGGGAGAACCGTTTATAATTAATGTTTTCATTTTTACACCTCAGCACAATTATAGTATATTTTTAGGGGATATTCAAATAAATATTGTTAAATTGCAGAAAATAGGATATAATGAAAAATTGAAAGCGAAGTGATTAAAGTGGATTATTTGCAAGCCAGAGATTATATTGCAAACGGAAATAGTGGAAAAATAGTTTTAGGTCTTGATAGAGTACGCAAGCTTTGCGAATTTTTGGGCAATCCTCAGGACAAAGTAAAACTAATACATATTTCAGGAACAAATGGAAAAGGTTCAGTAGGCACTTTTATAGCCTCTGTTCTTACAGCCTCAGGCTACAAGGTAGGAAGATACACTTCTCCAGATGTTTTGAACTATAGAGATAAATTTAGCATTAATGGTCAATGGATAAGTGAAGACGAATTTGCTTCTCTTACAGATGTTATTTCAAGATTTGTAGATAAAATGCCAGACAGACCTACACCATTTGAAATTGAAACAGCTTTAGCATACTATTATTTTGAACAGAATGACTGCGATTTTGCAGTTGTAGAATGTGGTATGGGTGGAAAGGAAGATGCTACAAATGTGGCAGATAACAAGGTACTTTCTGTTCTCACATCTGTTGCTCTTGACCATACACAGTTCTTAGGGGACACTCTCGAAAAAATTACAGAACAGAAAATAGGTATTGTAAAGGGTTCTCCTTTGGTAAGTGCAAGTCAATATCCAGAGGTACTTGCTGTTTTAAAAGATAAAATTTCCGATTTGACTTTGGCAGATGTAAGCAAAATTGTAAATACAAAACTTAGTTTTGAGGAAACAATTTTTGATTACAAGGAATATAAAAACATAAAGATAAAAATGCTGGGAAAATTCCAATGCGAAAATGCTGCATTGGCTCTTGAAGTTATAGACAAGCTCAAAGAGTTGGGCTATGAAATTGATAATGTATATGAGGGTATGGAGAAGGCTTTGTGGCCTTGTCGTTTTGACCTTGTAAGTACAGAGCCTATTATTATTATAGACGGTGCTCACAATCCTCATGGTGCATTGGCTTTAAGAGAAAATATACAGTATTACTTAACAGAGCATACAATAGCATTTGTAATGGGTGTTTTAGCAGACAAGGATTATGAAAGTCTTGTAGAAATTACAGCAAGTCTGGCTACTTCTATTTATACTGTAACACCTAACAACCAAAGAGGATTAAGTGCTGAAAAATTAGCTGAATGTGTAAAATTACACAATAAAAATGTACAGGCTATGTCATCAATAGAAAGGGCAATAGACAACGCCCTTGCTGACGGCTGTGAGGCTATTATTATATTTGGTTCTCTTAGCTTTTTAAATGAGGCGTACAAGTTCCTCGGAGGTGAAACCATTGACTAGATACAACAGAATATTGAAAAATAGCCAATATTCTAAATATATGAGTGATTTAGCCAAAAAGGAAGAGGAGAGAATTTTCTGTATACACGATATTGAACATTGTCTTGATGTAGCTAGAATATCCTATATTTTAGCTTTGGAAAATGACATTAAAATAGATAAAGATATAGTGTATGGGGCTGCACTTCTCCACGATATAGGAAGGGCAATTTCTGTAGAAAATCACGAAATAGAAAGTGTTAAAACTGCCAGAGATATATTGAAAAAATGTGAGTATACAGAAAATGAGATAGATATAATTTGTAATGCTATTGAAAGTCACAGAGAAAAAAGTTCGGAATTAAAAGATTTAAGTGATATTTTGGCGGTTGCAGACAAGATTTCTCGTCAATGCTATAGCTGTAAGGCAGTAGACCAGTGTTATTGGAGCGACAGCAAGAAAAATATGGAGATAGAATACTGATGATAATAGGTAATAGAGAATTTAAAGACAGAACATATGTTATGGGTATATTAAATGTTACTCCTGACTCATTTTCTGACGGAAGTAAGTACAATACCCTTGACAGAGCTTTAAAGCATACAGAAGAAATGATAAAAGACGGTATGGATATTGTAGATGTAGGCGGAGAGTCTACCCGCCCTGGCTATACTATGATTTCTGACGAAGAGGAAATAAGCAGAGTTGTGCCTGTTGTTGAAAAAATAAAGGCTGAATTTGATATTCCAATTTCTGTTGATACTTATAAATCTGGTGTTGCAAAGGCTGCTATTAATGCTGGTGCAGACTTAATAAATGACATTTGGGGATTTAAGTACGATGAAAATATGGCACAGGTAGTTAAAGACGGTAATGTTTCTTGTTGTCTTATGCACAACAGAAAGGAAATGAACTATACTGACTATATGAACGATGTTCTCAATGACCTCAAGGAGTCTATTGCTAAGGCAAAGGCTGTTGGCATTGATGATAACAGAATTTGTACAGACCCTGGTGTTGGCTTTGCTAAAACTTACGAACAAAATCTTGAAATTATAAATAAATTGGAAATGCTTAATACTCTTGGCTATCCTGTGCTTTTAGGTACTTCTAAAAAATCTGTAATTGGTCTTACTCTTGACTTGCCATCTGATGAAAGAGTTGAGGGTACTATAGCTACAAGTGTTTTAGCTGTTGTTAAAAATTCACTTTTTGTCAGAGTTCACAATGTAAAGGAAAACAAAAGAGCAATCTTAATGACAGAAAAGATATTAGGTAAGTATTAAGGAGTTATAGTGTTGGATAAGGTTATAATTAACAAGCTAGAATGTTTTGGAAAACATGGTGTTTTTAAAGAGGAAAATGTACTGGGACAGAAATTTGTTGTGTCAGCATTTATATTGAGGATGATGGCAGTGATCAGTCAGATATGCTTGTTTCTAGGTCAGAAAATGATGATTTGGCTACAAGTGTAAACTATGGCGAAGTTAGTTTGTTTATAGACAATATTGTCAGAAACAAGGTCTTTAAACTTATAGAAACTCTTGCAGAAAATATTGCTGAGGGTATACTGAAAAACTTTAATGTTCACGAAGTAACAGTAAAGGTGGAAAAGCCTTGGGCTCCTGTAGGTTTGCCTTTAGATAGTGCATCTGTTGAAATACACAGAAAGTGGAGCAAGTCTTACATTTCCTTTGGTTCAAATATGGGGGAAAAGTCAGAGTACATTTCCAATGCCATTGAAAGTATAAAGGCTAACGAAAATATAAGAGTAAATAAGGTGTCAGACATTATTGTTACAAAGCCTTATGGTGGTGTTGAACAAGATGACTTTTTAAACGGTTGTATGGAAATTGAAACACTTTATTTCCCAGAACAGTTACTTCACTTTTTACAGTCCCTTGAACAAGAGGCAAAAAGAGTGAGGAAAGTACATTGGGGTCCTCGTACACTTGACTTGGATATTGTGCTTTTTGAAGATGAAATCATAAACACAGAGGAATTGACAGTACCTCATATTGATATGGAAAATAGGTACTTTGTTCTTAAACCTTTAAGTGATATTGCTCCTTACGCAATGCACCCAATTTTCCACAAGTCAGCAATACAAATGTACAAGGAATTAGAAAAATAGTTTTTAAGCCACATAAATAATTGAGTTTATGTGGTATTTTTTAGGAGGGGTTTTTATGTATGGAGAAGGTGGAAATCCATTTCCTCACGACGGGGAACATGGTGCAGATTGTACTGGTTATGGCAGTTGTGATTGTGATGAGAAAAACTATGGCTATAGAGGTGGTGGCTCATCAGGAGGTTCTTCAGGAGATAATTCAGGCTGTTTAATATTGGTAGCTTTAATTGTAGCAAGCATAGTAGCATATTCAATAAGTGAAATTTTAGGTACAATACTTTTAATTGTATTAGTAATTGTTATTCTCTGTACAAGATAGTATTATGGAAAAAATAAAGAAATTTTTGAAAAGTGATATAGTCTTTGCAGTTTCGGCAATATTGGCTTTTGTAAGCTGTTTTTTTGTACACCCTAGCAAAGATTATGTACGTTATATTGATTTTAAGACATTGAGTTTGTTATTTTGTCTTATGATAACTGTATGTGGTTTCAGAAGTATAAATGTTTTTACGGCTTTAGGAAATGTGCTTAGCAAAAAGGCTGATACTAATAGAAAAATTACATTTTTTATGGTTATACTCTGTTTCTTCTCAAGTATGTTTATTACAAATGATGTGGCACTTATAACTTTTGTACCATTTACAATATTTTTCCTCAAATCTGTAAATGAAAGTAAAAGCATAGGGAAAATTGTAATACTTGAAACTATTTCAGCAAATTTGGGCAGTATGCTTACTCCTGTGGGTAATCCACAAAACTTATATATTTACTCAATATCCAATATGTCAGTTGGAAAGTTTATAGGCACAATGTTGCCTTTATCCACAGTTAGTTTAATTTTAGTCCTTATTTTGTGTATAACTATAAAAAATAAAAAGTTTGAAGTTGAAAACACAGAAAATAATGAAATTGTTGTGGATAAAAAAGGTGTTGTAGTATATGGCTTATTATTTTTGCTTTGTATAGGTTGTGTACTTCATATTTTAAATTACATATATCTTTTTGTAATAGTTAGTGTTGTAATGGCTATTTACAATAGAAAACTGTTTTTAAAAGTAGATTACATACTACTTTTGACTTTTGTGTTCTTTTTTGTGTTCATAGGTAATTTAAGTAATATGGAAAGTGTTAAAACTTTTCTTGAAAGCATAATAGACGGAAAAGAGTTGTTTATAGGTGCATTTTTAAGTCAGTTTATAAGTAATGTGCCAGCAACAATACTTCTTTCAAAATTTACAGAAAACTATAAACAGCTTTTATATGGTGTAGACATTGGTGGTTTGGGAACACTTATAGGCTCTATGGCAAGTTTAATATCATATAAATTTTATAGTCAAGAAGATGATGCAGATACTAAAAAATATATAAAGGATTTTAGTATTTATGGCTTTTCTTTGTTGATTATTTTAATAGTATTTGCAATATTTATATAGCAAAAGTGGTTACCAATTAAGGTAACCACTTTTTTTAGGAAAAATCAAAATATATTTTAAATATTACTTTTCAATAATATCTAAAACCCCTCTAATATCTCTTACTACATAGTCAACACCGGCATTTTTGAATTTCTTAGTTACTTCGTAGCAGAGTTTATGCTCTTTCTTCAGAAGAAAGAGCATTAAATTCTTCTTGACTTAATGCCATAAGTGAGCTACCTTCGATAATACCTACAGTAGTTACACCGGCATTTACGCCTTCTTTAATATCGGAAATAGTATCTCCAACCTTAATTACGTTTTTAACACTTGAAACCTTGAGGTGTTCCATATTTTTGAAAACCATATAAGGATAAGGTCTACCATAGTTTTCTGTGTCAGATGGGCTAAAGTAAACATCAGGAGCATAGCCCAGTTCTTCTGCCTTTGGGGCTACAATATCCATCATTTCAGCTGTATAACCAGTAGTTGAGCCAATTTTAATACCCATTTCTCTGATTTTTGCTACTGTTTCAATAACATAAGGCTTAGGTTCTGCATAGTTTTTGAGAATTTCCATAATGCCTTTTTCACTTTCTTCGTAAACAGCATCAACATCAGCATCTGTCCACTTTCTATTGTGTACTTCTTCCCAAAGTTTAGAAATTCTTTCGCCTTTCATCATTGTTTCAATGTGGTCATGTTTAAGCATACCCATTGGAGCACGGACTTCATCAACAGTAGGTTCAATGCCAAATTTCTTAAAAGCTTCAATAAATGCTTTTACAGGAGCAAAACAGCCATAGTCTACAGTTGTTCCAGCCCAGTCAAAAATAATACACTCAGTTTTCATATTAGTTCTCCTTTAAAAATTCATCTATAATCTGGCAAAGTTTTTCAATATCTTCAGTATAAATTTCGCCAATGTTACCAATTCTGAAAGTGTTTGCATCTGTTACCTTACCTGGGTAAATAGCATATCCTCTTTCCTTAATGTATGAATACATATCAGCAAAAGTGTAATTAGCATTTTCAGGGAAAAGGAAAGTTGTAATAATTGGTCCTTGTACACTGTGGTCAATGTATGTGTCAAAGCCCATTTCTGCCATTTTAGAAATTAAAAGTCTGTTGTTTTCAGTATATCTCTTATTTCTAGCAGGAATACCACCTTCTTCTTTCATTTCGTCAATAGCCTTTGCAAAAGCTATTACTGTATGAGTAGGTGAAGTAAATCTCCATTTGCCGTCAATTTCCATTGTCTTATACTGGTCGTATAAATCAAGGGAAAGGCTTCTTGCTGTACCCTTAGAATTTTCAATAAGGTCACGTCTGCCAATAATGAATGAAAATCCCGGAACACCCTGTATACACTTGTTTGCACTACTGATAATAAAGTCAATGCCCCATTCTTCAACAGGAATATCTACACCACCAAAGCTACTCATAGCATCTGTAATGAATATTCTACCTTTTTCTTTTACAACCTTTGCTACAGCTTCAATATCATTTAAAATACCGGAAGTTGTTTCGCTATGTACCATAGAAACGTGAGTTATATCAGGGTTTTCATCGAGAATTTCAGCTACCTTTTTGCTGTCTGGAATTTTGTTATAGTCTTCAAGGTACATAATGTGGTTGATTTTATTGTGTTCTGCAATATCTGCCATTCTCTTGCCGTATGAACCGTTGGCAACAATGAGAAGTTTGTCACTATCCTTAATTACACTAGAGAGTACAGATTCTACGCCGAAAGTACCACTACCTTGCATAAGTACACAAGCATATTTTTCCTTATCTGCGTGAGCAAGGTCTAAAAGCTCTGACTGTATTTTCTGAGTGATTTTCTTGTAGTCATCATCCCAAGTACAGTGGTCAAAAATCATCTCCTGCTTTACAGTATCAGTTGTAGTTAATGGTCCTGGTGTAAGTAATTTATAGTTCTTCATTTTTAGTTTGCTCCTTTACATTCGTTTGATAATTTCTTATGTTTGTCTAATAAATCAACAGTTAATTTTTCTGCAAATACCTTTGTATTGCCTGAAACACTGTTACCGTTAGTACTTTCTCCTTCATAAAGTGCCATAGGATATGTCTTTATAAGTTCTGTTCTACCTTTGTTAATGATGCAGTCTGCCATTTCACTAGCAAGAGGGTTTTCTTTGCCGTCTTTGTTAATAAGGGCAAGAGATTCAGTAAGAACATAGTTGCCTTCTGTTGGGTCTACATAGTCAATAGGTAAACCATTGTTTTTATCGGCAATAGCCTGATGTCTTAAACCAAAACCAATAGCAACTTCGCCGGCTCTTACTTTCTTAAGAGGACCTGAACCAGAGTCTTCAAGGTGAGGGCCTGCGTTTTCATAAATCTTCTTGAGAATTTCCTTTGTCTGGTCTTCGCCATATGAAGAAATAAGTGCCTGTATCATAAGCCAAGCTGTAGATGAACCTTCAATGTCTGTTACAGATATAAAGCCTTTATATTCAGGATTAGCTAAATCCTTGATTGACTTAGGTGTAGGAAGATTGTTTTCCTTCATCATTTCAGTATTTACAATTAAAGCACCTTCCTGAGCTGTAATAGGTGTGTAGTAAGATGGATACTGTTCCAAAGTCTTTTGAGGGAAGTCTAAGTCAAGGAACATATTGTTCTTTTCCTGAGCACTGTCAATATAGAAAGAACTCATTGTAATTAAGTCTGCTTCAATGTTTTTGCCTTCTGTCATAAGTTTGCCACCAAGTTCAGAAGTACCAAAAGTTTGGAAAAGATATTTTCCTGAATAGCCATTGGCATCAAGAGTATCTTTCATAGCTGTTATTGCCTCGTCATCAGCATTAGAGTAGATAACAACTTGTTTTTCTCCACTTGTGCCACAGGCTGTAAGTCCAAGACCTGAGCAGAGAATAGCTACTGACGTTAATACAGTACCGATTTTGTAGATTAGTTTTTTCATTTTAATTTTCTCCTTTTATAATTAATATATAATTTTATAAATATTTTTAC
>OLNR01001390.1_pt1 | contig 14358 bp, 9 predicted proteins | sample 1672231 | NCBI WGS metagenome assembly OLNR01 (sample SAMEA3136662, study PRJEB25190) | human gut metagenome
TCATGACTAAGAAGAAAAAAAGTATTTTAAGTGATCAGAGATTTATTGTTTTGCTGGTTATCATTGCACTGTCTGCTGTTTTCTCCTTTATGAGTAAGGAGTTCAGACAGTACACCACAATCCTGAGTATGCTGGATTTCTCATATTATGACCTTCTGATGGCAATCGGTGTTACATTCCCGCTTATCACAGGCGGTGTAGACCTGTCAATCGGAACTGGTATGGTATGTTACGCATTGATCGGCGGAACACTTGTAAGAAGCAACAATGTTCCAGTAGTAGTAGCAATGCTGCTCTGTGTAGTGCTTGGAATTGCAATCGGCGCATTGAACGGTGTTCTCATTGGTATCATGAACCTGCCGCCATTCCTTGCTACTCTTTGTACCTGTATGATTACCCGTGGTGCTGGTTCTCTTTGCAGTGCTACACCATGGCCAACACTGAATCAGCCAGGCGGATGGTTCCATTCCATCTTTAAACTGACAATCGGACAGGGAAGAAGCGCTTCCCGTTACCCGCTCGGTTTCCTTTGGATGATCCTTCTGGTAATCCTGATGGAGTTCGTTCTGAATCATACAAAATTCGGACGTTACACCATCGCAATCGGTTCCAACAAAGAAGCAGCAGCTCTTTCCGGAATCAATGTTAAGTTTTACCATGTAATGGTATACGTAGTTTGCGGTCTGTTTACCGGACTTGCAGCTATCGCATACGCAGCAGTAACTCCTACTGTACAGCCTGGTACTGGTGCCGGACTTGAGATGGACGCAATCGGCGGTGTATTCGTTGGTGGTGTTGCAGCTTCCGGTGGTTATGGATCTGTAGTAGGAACTCTGGTAGGTATTTTCGTAATCATGCTGTTAAAGACCGGTCTTCCATATGTCGGTCTGCAGGCAAACTGGCAGCAGATCATCACAGGTGTTGTATTGATCGTTGCAGTATTGATCGATATCCTGAAAGAGAAAAAAAGTGCACACTAATAACTGAAACATACAGGCTGGCTTACAGACAGTCAGCCTGAAGAAAAGCAAAATTCTGTTTATAAGCAGAACAGCTGGTAAACAGCAACAATTTCATAACGGATGTGAAGCGTCGGAGAGTGTAGCGACGTATCATCATAAAAAACTATATAATTTTTATTTCAAGGAGGAAGTAGTAAATGAAAGCAAAGAAAGTTATGGCATTAGTACTCTGTGCAGCAATGGTATCTGGTTTAGCAGCAACAACTGTTATGGCAGCTCCGGAAGATCAGTTTGAAGGACTTACAGCTAACGAAGCTTATGAGTTCCCAATGATGGTTAAATCCTTCCAGTCTACATACTGGGAAGCAGCTATGAAAGGTATGGACAAAGCTGCTGAAGAATTAGGTGTTACCTATACAGCACAGGGACCAAACAGTGAGTCCGATATCGCTGACCAGGTTAACATGATCAATACAGCTATCGCAGCTAATCCTGTTGGATTAGGACTTGCAGCTTGTGATACATCTTCTGTTCAGGAAGCTCTTCAGACATGTGTTGACAAAGGAATCCCGGTTGTTACATTTGATACAGGTATCGCTGATGCTCCGGAAGGATCTGTAGTTTGCGAAGTCTGCACAGACAACAATCAGGCTGGTTCTGTAGCAGCTGAGAACATGTATCCGGCAATCAAAGACGTTATCGCTAATGCTGACGGACAGGTTATCATCGGTGAGGTTAATCAGGATGCTACAGCTCTTAACATCCAGCAGCGTGGTACAGGATTCATCAATAAGATGATCGAGCTGATTAAAGCTGATGGAAAAACAGTAGCAGTTAAAGGTAATGAGTTCTATGTAAACGCAGCAGAAGGTGCTGACGCTGAAGAAGCTGACGCAGACGTTGTTATCCAGGTTGCAGTTCCGGCACAGACAACTGTAGAGCTTTGCTCCACAGAGGCTCAGGCTATCCTTTCCCAGGAAAACTGTATCGCAATTTTCGGTTCCAACCAGGTTGCAGCAGAGGGTGTTCTTGCAGCTAACGCTAACCTGAACGTTCTTGGTTCTGACGCAGCTAACGGTGATGTTATCGGTGTTGGTTTCGACGCTGGTTCTATCATTAAAGCAGCTGTAACAGATGGCACATTCCTTGGTGCAGTTACACAGTCTCCTCTGATGATGGGATATTATGCAATCTACGCTCTGACAGCAGCTGCTAACGGAGCTGAGCTTGAGGATGTTCCTACAGCTGGTTACTGGTATGATTCTACAAACATCGACGATGAAAACATCGCTCCAAACCTTTACGACTAATTAAAAAGTAAAGAGACGACACAACGTCCAATGTTTGCAGGTTTATAAACTGTGAATGAAACAGACCCCTGGGGCATTGCCCCGGGGGTTTTCTGGGTGAAAGAGGAATTATTGCAGCACGGAAAATATTGTCACTATCTTCCGGATACTTTATGTGAGAAGTTTTTGGTGAATATAGTGGATAGAACATTCTGGTTGCAAATAAGGACACTTTTTTAGACAAACAAGGTTCTTATTTATTGATGGATATTATAGTACTATGATATCATCAATTAGAAAGGCAGCTGTGTGAGGAACATCAGGATTTGTACGTTATTGTTTATGGAAAATGTTCGATGAGACATTTGTGTGTGACAATAAGACAGGAACCTTGATACATACAGCGTAATTTTACAATTGAGGAGGTTTCATAAAATGACAAAGTATTATTTAGCAGTAGATATCGGTGCTTCCAGCGGACGTCTGATCCTTGGACATCTTGAGAATGGAAAAATGGAGCTTGAGGAAGTTCATCGTTTTGAGAATGGAATGGTAAAGAAAGACGGCGAGCTTTGCTGGGAGTTTGACAGACTTTTCCAGGAAATTAAGAATGGTCTTAAGAAATGTAAAGAGATCGGCAAGATTCCGGTAAGCATGGGCGTTGATACCTGGGGCGTTGACTTTGTACTAATGGATAAGGACGACAAGGTTCTTGGAAATACAGTTGGATATCGTGATCACAGAAATGAAGGTATGGATGAGGAAGTATATAAGACGATTTCTCTTGAGGATCTTTATGCACGTACCGGTATTCAGAAAGCAATTTTCAACACGGTATATCAGCTGATGGCTGTGAAGACAAAACATCCGGAATATCTGGAACAGGCTGAAACTATGCTTCATGTACCGGATTACTTCCATTATCTTCTTACAGGCAAGAAAACCTGTGAGTATACAGAGGCAACAACAGGTCAGCTGGTAAATGCAGAAACAAAGGACTGGGATTACGAACTGATTGATAAACTTGGATATCCAAGAAAAATGTTCCAGAAATTGATCATGCCTGGTACCAGTGTTGGACACTTTACAGAAGAGGTAAAAGCAGAAGTTGGGTTTGATGTGGAAGTTGTAGCACCGGCTACACATGATACCGGATCCGCAGTTCTTGCAGTTCCTGCAAACGACGACGATTTTATTTATATCAGCTCCGGAACATGGTCATTGATGGGAATTGAAAGAGAAAAAGCTGACTGCTCCAAGAAGAGTTGCGAGATGAACTTTACAAATGAGGGCGGCTATGCAGGAAGATTCCGTTATCTGAAGAATATCATGGGACTTTGGATGATCCAGTCTGTTCGTCATGAATATGATGATAAATATGGATTTGCAGAAATCTGTCAGATGGCAGAGGAAGCGAAAGATTTCCCATCCAGAGTAGATGCAAATGATGAGTGCTTCCTTTCTCCGGAAAGCATGATCGAAGAGGTTAAAGATTACTGCAGAAGAACCGGACAGAAGGTTCCGGAAACTTTAGGAGAAATTGCTACTGTTATTTATACCAGTCTTGCTGAGTGCTATGCAAAGACAGCAAAGGAACTGGAAGAGATGACAGGAAGAACCTTCAGCCGTATCCATGTAGTTGGCGGAGGTTCCAACGCAGGCTATCTTAATGAGCTGACTGCGAGAGCAACAGGCAAAGAGGTTCATGCAGGTCCTGGAGAGGCAACTGCAATCGGTAATATTACTGCTCAGATGTTAAAAGCAGAAGAGTTTAAATCAATCGAAGAGGCTCGTACTACCATTCATGAGTCCTTTGGAATTAAGGTATATCAGGCTTAATGAAAAGTTAAAACAGCCGGGATATACGATCATTTGTATAATATATCAAATTAAACAGGAGGTACTACTATGTTAGTAAACACAAAAGCAAAAGTTGGTGTATTTTCTATTGCTTTAGGCGCATATCTGCCTCAGTTCCCTTCACTGGTACCAGAGTTTGAGGCTCAGTACGAGGCATTTAAGAAAACAATTCCGGATACCGTAGAAATCATCGATGGAGGAATGGTAACAACAAAAGAGCAGTCTATGGCTGCTGGGGATAAATTCCGTGCAGCAGACGTTGATCTCGTTTTCCTTCAGATGTTAACCTACGCTACATCCTACAACATGCTTCCTGCAATCCGTGACCTGAATGTTCCGGTTGTTCTGGTAAATGTTCAGAAGCTGAAAGCTCTGGATTACGATCACACAGACATTGCTACATGGCTCGGCGAAGGATATGCCTGCGGTGCTGTTGGAGAAGCTGTTGCTGACCTTGAGAGAGCTGGAAAGAGACATGCTGTTATCACTGGTGTTGTAGAAGGCGGAGATCCAAGCGTTCAGGCTGAGATTGAAGACTGGTGTAAAGCAGCTCAGGTAAGAAGAAGATTCCGTGACACAAATATTGCCCAGATTGGAAGACCTTACCCAGGTATGATGGACCTTTACATTGATGAGACTAACCTGTACAACAGAATGTTCCTTTATACCAAACAGTTTGACTGGGAAAAAATGTGGGCAATTGCGGATGATATCACAGATGAGGATGCAATTCGTGCAAAAGCTCAGGATATTCTGGACACCTTTGATATTGAGGGCGGCGGAACAATTGAGAAAGTATGGGATATGGCAAAATATGTTGTAGCATTTGAGAAATGGGTAAAGGACGAGCATCTTGGAATGATCGCTTCCCATTATGACGGATTTGCACAGGGCAAGGCTGGTGTCCTTGACAGTATGCTGATTCCGGCATTCTCTATGCTGATCAAACAGGGTACTGCATGTGCTGTTGAGGGTGATATGAAGGTTGCCATGGCAATGAGTATTCTGAAGACAATTTCCGGCACAGGCCAGCTTTCCGAGATGTATTCCATTGATTTCAATGATGACATCTGCATTATCGGTCATTCCGGAAGTGGTGATGCCGATATTTCTGATAAGAAACCTACCATGAAGATCGTACCAGTGTTCCATGGCAAAACAGGCGGCGGATATCTGACACAGTTCTATCCATACACAGGTCCGGTTACCTATCTTGCAATCACACAGGATGGAGACGGACGCTTCAAATTCGTTGTTGCTGAGGGAATCAACGAGGAAGGACCAATCCTTTCCTTTGGCGATACGAACATGAGAACTCGTTTTACATGTGGCGCAAGAGAGTTTGTAAACCGCTGGAGTGAAGCTGGCCCGACACATCATATGGCAGCTGCAACAGGCAGACATATTGATACCATCCTGAAGGTTGCAAAGATCTTCAATGTACCGGTTGATATTGTAACAAGATAATTTTCAAAGTTGTGCAAATAATAGCAAGAATAAGACCATCTATATGGTTTGTACACATATTCATATTCAATAAAAGAGAGAGTCATCAGACTCTCTCTTTTGCTGTAGATGATAAGATTAAACTGCTATTTGTTTTCCACATCCTTCTTCGCCGGAATTCGGATTTGCACTTCGGTTCCTTTTCCTACATCGCTGGAATAAGTCAATCCATAATCTGTGCCATAAAGCACTTGAAGCCGTCTGTGAGTATTATAGATCGCAATATTGGTTCCACCTGAAATACTGGTTCCTTCCCCGGAAAGAATCATGGGCAGTTTATCTGGCGCGATTCCAACTCCGTCATCAGAAATCAGAAGTACAATATCCCCATCCTCCATCCATCCGGTAAGTACAATAGTTCCAGACTTGGAAGGTTTTTCCAGAATGCCGTGTAGTATGGAATTTTCTATAACAGGCTGCAGGGTCAGCTTTGGAATCTGGTATTCCATCAGTTCATCCGGAATATCGGAAATGAAGGAAATGCTGTCATGATAGCGCATATTCTGCAGGTGCACATAGATGGAAACATGTTCTTCTTCCTTGGCGATAGTACTGATTCCCTTTTTGCGACTAAGTGTCAGCTTGTAGAATCTGGAAAGACTTTGCACTGCGTTACAGACCTCAGAGGTACGTCCCTGCTGGGCCATCCAGTTGATCATATCCATGGTATTATAAAGAAAATGGGGATTGATCTGAGCCTGAAGGGAATTAAACTCGGCAATTCGCAGATCCTCAGCAGCCTGGGCCTGTTTTTCCATAAGCTGATTCATTTTGCGTGTCATATAGTTGTATGTATCAATAAGGTCACCAATTTCATCGTGCGCACTTGGGCTGTCCATAGGGACCGGAGGACCGTGACGGACTGTTCTCATCTGACTGATAACGGAGGAAATTCGCCCTGTAATGGATTTGGACAAGGTACTTGCGAGCAAAAAGGCAAGCGCCAGTACCGCAATATAAATGGACAAAAACTGCAGAACCAGGGTATTACTCTGATTGATCAGGGGCTGGGAGGGAAGTACCGTCACCATAAACCAGCCTGTCTGTTTGATCCGGTAGAAACCAACGTAAACGGTTTTCCCCAGAATATCCTGCTCCACGAAACTGTTGGAGGACATGTAGGACTCCATGATCTTGTCGTAATCCAGCCAGTAAATTCCGGCGAGAGAATCACTGGAAGCAGAAACCAGGTTGTTACGCTCATTCATAATATAAGAAACACTGCCGTCCAGAGTAAGATTTCCAGACAGAATCTGTTGAAAATCATGACCGGAATAATAGACCGCCATATAAGCATCATAAGTTCCGTTGTTATAGATCACAGAAGCATGGGTGATATATGCCTGATCTCCATATGCCTTTTGCTCCTTTGTACCAAGATAGAAGGAGGGACAAAAAAGCTGGGAAACGCGGCTTCCGCGGAAAATACCATACCAATAGGTTCCACGGACCTGATCAAGAGATAGAAAAGTATCTTTCAGGTCTTCCTTATCGAAAAGTGCATTTATGTCTGAAGGAGAGTCTTTTGGTACCTCCATATAAATTTTGACATTGGTAACAGGTGTACCAGTGATCAGCTGATCTACCTTTTGGGAAAAAGATGCCGCATCCGGGGAATCTGCCAGATCCGTGAAGGAGTCGGTTATGGCATTTTTAAAAAGTGTCTGGTAAAAATCAAGGAAAGAAATTTCTTCACTTACATCCAGGACTTTCTGAATGGATTCTTCTATCAACGGCGCCGTTTCTGCAGACCGGTCCTGTTCCTGGCGGATCGTATAGGAGACTACCATGTCGTAGGCTTTTCCATAAAAAAAGAAGATAATGGCAATCGCAGGAATTGACACGATCAAAAGAAGTACCAGGGTAAACTTGGACTGCAGGTTCAGATCCTGGTACCATTGCTTAAGCTTATGCAAATTATTTCACACTCCTCAAAAATATATAGGTGTTTTGAAATATATAAAATTTTTTATGTGTTGCAGAAAACTAACTCATTTTCTCTCGATATTCAGAAGGAGAAAAACCTGTATACTTCTTAAAACTTTTACCGAAATAATTCCCGTCACTGTATCCCACCCGCGAGGAAATATCTGTAATTTTATACCTGGGGTCAGACAGCAGCTGCTTGGCCTTTTCCATTCTGTATTCTGTGAGGTACTGATTTAAAGTCTGACCGGTCTCATTTTTGAAGAAGGTACACACATACGAGGTTGATAAAAATACATGATCACTGATATCTTTCACAGATAAGGTCTCGTTCATATATTTCTGCCCTATGTAATCCTTGATCAGAAAAATAGTAGAATTTTCTTCTTCTGTGCTGACTGCTGTCTGGAAAAAAATCTCTGTCTTTTTCACCAGCTTCTGGTGCATCTCATTATAGGAAAAAATCTTTTCCAATGTGTCTATTAAATTTTCCTGGGTATCTGATAAGGTTAGCTTCAGCTGACGCGCAGCATTATCCAAAGCACGGAATAATTTGTAATAGAGATCCTTGGCCTGGTTAGGCAGAACATTCTGATTCTGGTTATAATACAGAAACAGATTATCAAGGAAAGCTTTTGCTTTTTCCTTATTTTTTTCAGTGAGAAGAGTGAGAAATTCATTCTCCGGACTGGCAGAAAGCTCTGCTGCTGTTTCAGAAACAGGTGCCTGATAAAAAGGAGACAGAAAGGTACCTGTGGGGAAAAAGAAGCTGCTCTGCAGGGAAATAACAGCAGAAGTATAGGACTGATAAGCTCTGGAAATGCCTGTAACAGTATCTCCGGCTGCGATGCAGAATCTGGTGCAGCGGGAATACAGATTACAGAAAAATTCTTCAATGCTTTTTCGAACGGCAGCTCCGGGAGTGGAACCAAACAAAAAGTAAACCATATACTGCACACGCTTTTCTGCAAAAATACAATCTATATGGAAGGTTTTTAAAAATTCCCGGACGGACAGAAATATAGCGTTTGCTTCTGAAAGAGGAAACTCCTCCTCGGTATCGGTCTTAAGCACAATTGCAGTAAAGGGAGTGGTATTGCTGATAGACAGAGACAGCTCCGCTATGAGCTGATCAATACTTTCCTTCGCATGTGCGAAAGGCTGGGTGAGAAGAAGAGCCAGGCGGGAAGCGCTTTCCATGGAATGGATGGACGCATTTTGCCGGGTACGTTTTTTCTCCAGGCAAAGATCACGGGCTTCCACGATGGCATCCCGGATTTCCACAGGGTTCAGAGGCTTTTCTATATAATTGACGGCTTTTAGCTTGATGGCAGCCTTTAGATATTCTTTATCCGAATATCCGCTCATAAAAACAGGAACAATATCAGGAAGAATTTCTTCCAGCCGTTCCAGCATTGCGATTCCATCCAGACGGGGCATACGTACATCGCATAGTACAATGTCCGGTCTGTGTACTCTGGCCACTTCAATTCCGTTTATTCCATCATCCGCCTGAAGAACCTCCCGGATTCCGATGGATTGCCAGTCAATGGAAGAAATCACACCGGTACGGGTGAGCTCTTCATCGTCTACGATCAGTAATTTCATAATGAATCTCCGTTATAGGGGCTCAGAAAATTACCGGAGCTCCTGATTAGTGAAAGGACAGTAACTGTGAAAAAAATGAACAGTTATCTGCAAGGCTATAAAAACGTATTAATAAAAATGACACAACCATCATACCACAATTATATCCAAAATACGATACCAAAAGCACGCATCTTTGTGAAAAATTTAAAACCGGGTGGAAAATTTTACCCATTAAGTGGAAAATATTTTACCCTGTTTCAAAATATTTTCCCATTTTCAAACAAAGTGCACAGGTGGTAGAATAATAACAGATCAAGAAAGGGAGGAGAAAAAGCCGTGTCTGAATATGTTCTTGAATTAAAAGGCATTACGAAAATTTTCCCCGGCGTTAAAGCACTGAACAATGTACAGTTCCAGTTAAAACCTGGCGAAGTTCACGCACTGATGGGCGAAAACGGTGCAGGTAAATCTACCTTCATTAAAGTAATTACCGGTGTACATAAAGCAGAAGAAGGCGAAATGTACCTGTTTGGAGAAAAAGTGGATTTCAAAGGTCCGAAGGATGCACAGGAAGCAGGAATTGCAGCTGTTTACCAGCACCCCACATCCTATCCACATTTAACAGTGGCTGAAAATATTTTTATGGGACATGAGATCAAGAAGAATCACATGATCCAGTGGAAAGCTATGAATGAGGAGGCAAACAAGCTTCTGAAGCAGCTGAATGCAGATTTCGATTCCACAGCAGAAATGGGAACCTTAAGTGTTGCCCAGCAGCAGATGGTTGAGATCGCAAAGGCATTGTCCACAAATGCAAAGATCGTTATCCTGGATGAGCCTACCGCTTCTCTTACAAAGAGAGAATCCGAGGAGCTTTACAGAATCGTAGATCAGTTGAAGGAAAAAGGTGTTTCCATTATCTTCATTTCCCATCGTTTTGAGGATATGTACCGCCTGGCAAGCAGAGTTACTGTTTTCCGTGACTCTCAGTATATTGGTACCTATGATGTAGACGGAATCACCAATGCAGACCTGATTAAAGCCATGGTTGGCCGTGAGATCAAGGATCTGTTCCCGAAACCGGAGGTTAAGATTGGTGATGAGATGCTTCGTATCGAGCACTTATCCCGTACCGGATATTTCAAAGATGTTTCCTTCAATGTACACGCTGGCGAGATCGTAGGTCTTACAGGTCTGGTTGGTGCAGGACGTACAGAGGTTGTAGAGAGCGTCTGTGGAATCACAAATCCAGATGAAGGTAAGGTTTATCTGGAGGGAAAAGAAGTACATATCAAACAGCCATCTGACGCAATGAAAGAAGGAATTATCCTTCTTCCGGAGGATCGTCAGAAGGAAGGTCTGATCATGAGCTGGGGACTTGGAAGAAACGTAACACTTCCGACTATCAGCAAATATGCGAAGAACGGCTTCAATGACGAGAAGACAGAAAGAGATCTTTCCAAGAGACTTCTGGAAGAGGTTGATACCAAGGCAGTTGATATTTTCCAGCCTGCAAGCTCTCTGTCCGGTGGTAACCAGCAGAAGGTTGTAGTTGCCAAGGCTCTTAGCCAGGAGATGAAGGTTGTTATCATGGATGAGCCGACGAAAGGTGTTGACGTTGGTGCCAAGGCTGAGATTTATGCGATCATGGGTGATCTTGCAAAGAAGGGTTACGCAATTATCCTGATTTCCTCTGAAATGCCTGAAATCCTGGGAATGTCTGACCGAATCGTTGTAATGTGCAACGGACGTAAGACAGGAGAGCTTGGAAGAGGAGAGGCAACCCAGGAGATGATCCTTGAGCTGGCTATGGAGAAAGGTACAACAGGAAAGGGGGCAGCTAAATAATGGAAAAGAAATCTTTCATGAAAAAGCTGACAGGTTCCCGTGAAGCACTGCTTGCAGTGATCCTGGTTCTGCTTTTCGTAGTAATCACAATCATCAGCCCGTCATTCCTTACATTCAAGTCTCTGACGGATATGCTGAAAAACAATGCGGTAACAATGGTAATGTCACTTGGTATGCTGTGTGTTATGCTGGTAGGCGGAATTGATATTTCCATCATGTCTACTCTGGCACTGACTGGTATGTCAATCGGTATGCTTCTGAAATACGAGCACATTTCCAGTACTTTCCTGGCATTTGTGATCGCACTGGCAATCGGAATCGCATGTGGTTTCCTGGTAGGTCTTGTGATCTCCAGAGCAGATGTTCCTCCGATCATCGCAACAATGGGCTTCATGTACATTTACCGTGCTATGGGATATCTGGTTTCCCACAACGGTGAGTGGGCAAGTGCAGCAGCCCTTGGTAAATTTAAAGATTTTGCAACAACAAAATTCCTGGGAATGAGCCTTGTAATCTGGGTGATCATCCTTTGCTATGTGATCTTCTTCGTATTCATGAAATGGACTACCATCGGAAGAAGAATCTATGCAGTAGGAAGTAACCCAAGTGCAGCTGAGGTTTCCGGTATCAATGTAAAAAATATTAAACTTCTTGTTTATACCATTATGGGTCTTCTTGCAGGTCTTGGCGGAGCTCTTCAGGTTTCCATTTACGCTTCTGCAATGCCTGATATGCAGCAGGGCGGTGAGATGGATGTTATCGCAGCCTGCGTTATCGGTGGTGTAAGCATGAGTGGTGGACGTGGTACAGTACTTGGTGCTCTTCTTGGATCCCTGATCCTTGCAACCATCGCAAAAGCACTTCCGCTGATCCCATTCTTCGATCAGCTGTGGCTGAATACCATCAAGGGTGTTATCATTCTTGTAGTAGTTGTTGTAAACATTGTTTTACAGCGTACAGCTGACAAAAATGCATTAAAGGGAAGGGAGATGTAATCATGGCTGGAAAATCTGGAAGAAGTATTAACAACGTGCCGAAAAGCCCTGTGAAACAGATGATCTTCAGCTGGGAAGGCATTCTGGTACTCCTGTTTATTGCAGTAAATATTTTCTGCGCAAACTTTTCCGAGTTCTATAATCTGAAGAGTCTGCTCCGTCAGATGCCTGTTTATCTGGCAGAAATCTTCTTGATGCTGCCGATGGCATACATTCTGGTACTTGGTGAGATTGATATTTCCGTTGGATCTATCGTGTGTCTCTCCGCAACAATGGCTTGTATTGTGGCAAACACAGGAGCTCCATTCCTCGTGGTGATCCTTGCCACACTTCTGGTTGGATCCCTTTGCGGTGCTGTAAACGCATTTGTCCTTACCAGATTCGAAGAACTGCCTCCAATGATCGTAACACTTGCAACCCAGATTATTTTCAGAGGTATTGCAGAAATCGTTCTTGGAAGTGGTGGAAGTATTTCCGTAACAAACACAGAAGGCTTTGCTGCACTTGGCGGAAAAGTAGGACGTGTTCCTTACATTCTTTTCCTGGTTCTGATCCTTGGAATCATTGCAGCTGTTATCCTTGGAAAATGTACTTTCGGACGCAGGGTATATGCAATCGGTACTAACCGTCTTGCAGCTTACTACTCCGGAATTCACGTACAGAAGATCCGTTTCGTTATCTACACTCTGATGGGAACCATCTCCGGACTGTGTGCACTGTTCCTGATGTCTTCCTCATTCGGTGCAAATACCACAACCGGTAACGGATTTGAAATGGATGCCATCGCAATGGCAGTATTCGGAGGAATCTCCTCCACAGGTGGTAAAGGTAATATCGCCGGCGGTCTGATTTCCGCATTTATCATCGTCTGCCTTCGTGTTGGTCTTGGACAGAGAAATATCCATCCGCAGGTAATCCTGCTGATCATTGGTGTTCTTCTGATCGGTGCAGTTGCACTTCCAAATATCATTAAAGAAATTCAGAAAAAAGCAAAAACAGCAAAATAAAATTCCTTAACAACTAACTCATATTTTTTATAAGCTTGTAAACTGCTTCGCAGAAGGCGGAGCAGTTGCAAATAAAAACTGTAACTGTCGGCTGTTTCACTGATGGTGGAATGCTGAACCGTTACCAAAAACTATATTATTCCATGGGAGGAAAAAAACATGAACAAAAAAATCGTAAGCGCACTTCTTTGTGGAGCAATGATCCTTGGATCCGCAGTTCCGGCTATGGCTGGTTCAGCTGACGGAAAGAAAATCGCACTGGTTGGTAAATCCGCTGGTAACGCATTCTTCGAAATCGCTGCAAAATCTTTCGTAGAGACAGCTGAAGCAGAGGGTGCTACTGTTGATACAGTTTATCCAGAGGCAGCTACAGCAGATGCTCAGATCAAAGTTCTTGACAACCTGATCTCTCAGGACTACGATGCAATTTGCATCTCCGCAAACGACGTAAACGCTCTTCAGGCTAAATTACAGGAAGCTATGGATGAAGGAATCAAGATCTCCTGCTTCGACTCTGCTACAAACCCAGACAGCCGTCAGATCTTCGTCAACCAGGCTGGTACTGTTGCTGTAGGACAGGCTCTTCTTGATGCTTGTCTTGATATCTCCGGTGGAGAGGGACAGTTCGCAATTCTTTCCGCTACTTCTCAGGCTGCAAACCAGAACGCATGGATCGACGCTATGAAGAAGATTATGGAAGAGGATGACAAATATTCCAAGCTTGAGCTTGTAGAAGTTGCATATGGCGATGACGAGCCACAGAAATCCACAGACCAGACAGCAGCTCTTCTTGAGAAATATCCGGATCTGAAAGTTATCTGCGCACCTACAACAGTTGGTATCGCTGCAGCTGCTAAATACCTTCAGGACAACGGATCTGCTTGCAAACTGACAGGTCTTGGACTTCCATCTGAGATGCTTGAGTACACAGGTGCTGATGATGAGCATTCCTGCCCATACTTCTATCTGTGGGATATGCAGGGCCTTGGAAAACTTTCCGCTCTGACAACAATCGCTCTGATCAATGATGAAATCACAGGTGCTGTTGATGAAACCTTCACAGCTGGTGACCTTGGTGACTACACAATCACAGCAGCTGATGACGGTGGTACAGAAGTAGTTCTTGGCGCTCCGCTTGAGTTCAACCCAGACAACATCGAAGAGATGGCTAAACTGTACTAATCAGACCGTTTAAGATTAGATGTTAATAAAGAAAAGGCCCTGCCGAGTGCAGGGCCTTTTCGCGTCCTGGATTTTCAGATACGCTCTAAAGTGTGTCTGAAAAATTATTTCCGCAATCTGCACGCACACTTTGCGGTACATTTTGCCCGAATTCGGTTGCCGTAGCCCGCTGCGGCGCCTTCATCCAGACAAG
>OLNR01001395.1_pt1 | contig 14297 bp, 9 predicted proteins | sample 1672231 | NCBI WGS metagenome assembly OLNR01 (sample SAMEA3136662, study PRJEB25190) | human gut metagenome
AAGGTTTTTAGTTGCCTTAGGAATAAGGCTGTGAGAAGTAAGACCAGGGAGGGTATTTACTTCTATTACATATATCTGTTCTTCCTGAACTATCATATCTACACAGGCATAACCTTTGCATTGAAGAACATTAAATGTTTTGACAGCAATAGACTTAATCATATCCTGCATAAAGTCTGGAAGATTTGTAATGTCAGAAGAATATTCGTCAATATGGTATTTGTCATCGTACACAAATACACTGCCGGCTTTCTTAACATCTAATACAGCCATAGCCTCTGGACCGTTTTCTCCTTGAAGTACACAGCAGTTAATTTCCTTGCCGTCAATAAATTTTTCTATTAAAACATCATCGTCATAGGTTTCCATAATGTTTTTAATGCCGTAGTGAATGTCCTCCATATTTCTGGCAACAATAACACCAATACTTGAGCCACCTCTGTTAGGCTTTACAATGAGAGGAAATCCCATTAATTTGATGCTTTCTTCATACTGAGAAAAGTCCACTCCTCTCATAACAAAAACATGGTCAGGAACTTGAATGTGGTTTGCTTTCATAACAGTTTTTGCCATGGCCTTGTTCATACAAATGGCACTTGAAAGGACTTTACTGCCTATGTAAGGAATGTTTAAACAATGGAGGAAGCCCTGTATAGAACCGTTTTCTCCGTTTCCACCATGTAAGGCACTAAGTACAATTTGTGGTGGATTAGAAATAATGTTTTTCGCCCATTCAGTATTACCGTCTGCTGGTAAATGATAAACAGTAATATCGTACTTATTCTCATCTAAATTGGCTAAGAGGTTTTCGCAAGATTTCTTGGAAACTTCTCTTTCTATTGATGTACCACCAACTAATACACCTAACTTTATCTTATCCATTTTTCATATCCCCTTTTTGTAATATTAACCTATATTGATGTTTCTCAATTTCTCTGCACTATCTTCAGGTAAAACGCTATTTATGTAGCAACCTGTACTAAATTCAAAGCCTGCCATATATCCTATTCTAGGTATAATTTGGGCATAGAAGTGGAAATATTTATTGTGTTCTCCACTAGACGGTGCAGAGTAAAGACAGACATTGTAGCTTATGCCCTCTAGGAGGGTTACAAGCCTTTTAACAGCGTTTCTCAATATTATACCAAAATTGGCAAGCTCACTTTCAGTAAATTCTGATAATGAGCTTATATGTTTTTTAGGTAATATATCCATTCCGTATGCAAATTTGCCGTCAGCTGGAATATAGCATATAAAATCGTCATTTTCTTCAACAATTCTATTGCCAAAATCCAAATTGCAAAAATAACATTTTCTGTTTTGGCACTCGTAGTAGTTCTTTAAAACTCCCAACATATGCTCCATTTTTAATGGAACAACGCAAAGAGAAGTAATTTGCCAATGGGAATGAGATTGACTTGCACCAGCATCTTTCCCTTGATTTTTAAATATCTGAACATATTTACTTCTAGGGTCTTCCTCTAATTGACGGTATCTCATCTGCATTGTTTCCATAAGTTTAAACATATGATTGTCACTAAAATGGGACATAGGTTCATTGTGGTCTGCTGTGTCAATAAGAACATCGTGAACGCCAAAAAATTCGTTATCTGCATCTATAAAGGGATATTTGTTTGGTACAATTCTTATGGAATTATCCTCTGTGGCATATATTACGCCTGGTGTCATATATTCATTTCTAAGACAGAAAGGACAGTATTGCTCTGGAACAGTTTTAACGCTTTGCTTTTTAAAGCTATGAGGGCGTTTTGCTCTGTCTGTTGCGTAAAATACATATTCTCCTGTCAGAAAGCAGCGTTTCATCATAGGGTTCTTCACCTCTTAAATTATTTCATAGTCCATTGGTACATATTGCCGTAAACATTTCCGTCTGATGGAGTTTTAAGCCCTGTCACATTGTTTGTTACAAGGGCTTCACTTCTAAAGCATATACCTAAAAGAGGGAGCTGTGATGAGCAATATTTATTTAATTCGTTTATAGCTGTTTTGTAACTGTCAATATCAGCAGAACTTGATGCAATACCAATTAGCCTGTCCATATTTGCATCAGCATAGCCAAAATAGTTTGCACCATTGTTTTCAGGTGTTGAACTGCTCATTAAAAGAGAAGTTAAGTCCATATTTCCACTTAACTCAACACCACCAATAAATGCGTCATATTCGCCGTCGGCTATTCTTTGGGCATAGGTTTCAAAAGGTACAACCTCTACTTTTGTATTAAGACCGTTGGCATTTAACTTTTTGCTTATAATATCGGCAGTTTTCTTTCTTTCTACATTATCGTCGTTTACAAGTATAGTAAATGCAAAATCAGACTTTGTCAACCCACAGGCAAGAATTAAGGTGTTTGCAGTAGTTTCGTTGTAGTCATAGGAGTCTACACCTATACCAGATACGCAACTGTTAGATGGGTTAATTGGAGTAATGCTTTTTACAGCTCTGTTAATATATACATTGTTTACTATTTCGCTTGTAGGCAATAAGTGTGCTAAAGCCTGACGAGCATTTATGTCAGCAAATATGTTTTTCTTTAAGTTAAGACCTAAAAATTCAAACTTGTTTGTAGAATAAACTGCTGCATTTGCTGCCATATCAGAAGATAACTTGCCAAGACTAGAAGTATCTACGGTTAAAGCGTCTATAACATTATGCTCAAGAGCCTTTAATGATGTTTCTTCATCATCGGAAATAATAACATTTACCTTTGGAATAAGTGGAGAAGTGTTGAAGTTTTTAGATGCAACTAAGTTCATTTCCTTTACAAGGGTATAATTGCTAAACTTGTAAAGTCCGCTTCCAACAGGTTTCATACTACTTCCAGTACCTGAACCGTAGTAATGCTCAGAAACAATAGGAAAACAAAGACTGTAAACAACAGCACCTACAGGCTGTGAATAAGTAATAGTAGCTGTAAGATTGTCCTTAGCATAACAGCTCTTTACATTTTTAACACTATTTTTGTAGATTACATTATCTCCGGCTTTCTGCAAAAATTTTACAGAATATACAATGTCTTCGGCGGTAATAGGGTTTCCGTCGTCCCATTTTAAACCCGAACGAAGTTTTATATTTACTGTGTTGCCATTGTTTTCAACACTATAGCTTTCAGCTAAATTAGGCTGAATTTCGTTATTTTGATTTTGTACAAATAATGGTTCAAATAAAAGTCTTAATACTTTATCAACAGAAACATCTGTATTTTCCAAAGGGTTAAGAGTTTCAGGCTTACCCATTGAAAGTCTTAAAGTATCGCTCTTAGTTGTTACTGCTGTGGGGCCTTGTAAGGCTTGGTCGTTTTCCGTAACCACTTCATCAGTTTGCGTTCTCTGGCAACCCGCCAACGCAAGAATAAGTAAAGCACACATAATAATTTTAATCCATTTAAGCAAACCAACCGACCCCCAACATAAAAGAATAGATTTTCTCATAGGCTTTCACTTTTTTTACATAATTCGCTGTTTCTCCATAGGGAATATAGTGGAGATATTCGCCGTCACGACTATACTTTGTATCTCCCAACCATTTAGAAACTGTGCCACTTCCGGCATTATAGGCAGCAGCAATAAGTTCGTCATTTTCTCCAAATTGGTTGCCTAAGAAATTGAGAACCCAGCAACCTATTTGAATATTTGTTTCAGGTTCTTGAATAGTATCGTAGCTGAAATCTTCAATAGGTATTTTTTCAACAGCCCAATCCACAGTTGCCGGCATAAGTTGCATTAATCCCATAGCACCTTTGTGAGAAGTAACCTCTGGTTTAAAGTTGCTTTCAGTTTTTATAATGGCACAGACAAAAGCCGGGTCTAAATCATATTTTTGACTGTACTTTTCTATAGTGTCAATATATTTAATGGGGAATACAATACAAATGGTGCAATAAAGTGCAAAAAGGCAAATTGCTATAAATATGCAAAAGCCTATTAACCAGCGTATAAATTTAAACATCAAGTAATCCCTCTTTTTTCATATAATTATAAATTTCCTTTTCTAATTTTTCAAAATCATTTTGGCTGTGGTCAATTATTAAATCAGCCTTTTTCTCCAATACTTCCGCCGCAGTTTGCTTGCTAAAGCGATTTAATACCTCTTGACGGCTTATGCCATCTCTGTTCATTATTCTTTCAATTCGAACTTCTGTATCGGCTGTAACAACCCATACTTTGTCGGCAATAGCATCAAGACCAGCCTCTATTAAAAGTGGGGCATCAATTACGACACATTTGCAACTGGCCTTTGCAATTTCGTCTTTTACTCTTTGAGCAATTTTGCTGTGAGTAATCTGGTTCAAAATACTTAACTTTTGACTGTCATTAAATACTATATTGCCAAGAGCCTTGCGATTTATAGTTTTATCACTATTTAATATATCTTTTCCAAAGGCTGAAACTATTTTATCATAGGCACAACCACCTACAGCCATATTTTCGTGAGCAATTTTGTCGCAATCCAGTATTAAAGCACCGTACTTTTCCATAACTTTGGCTACAGAACTTTTGCCAGTACCACTATTTCCTGTCAATCCAATAACTGTCATTTTACTTTACCTCGTACCAGTTGTTGCCACTATGCACCTCAGCAATAAGTGGAACACTTAACTTAACGGCATTTTCCATTTCTTCCTGTAAAAGTCGTTCAACCTGTTCCTGTTCGTCTTTGTATGTTTCGATTAAAAGTTCATCGTGTACCTGAAGTACAAGACGAGATTTAAGACCTAAGGCTTTTAATCTTTCCCATACCTTGACCATAGCTATTTTAATGATGTCGGCAGCAGAACCTTGAACAGGCATATTCATTGCAACTCTTTCGCCAAAAGAGCGTTGCATAAAGTTGTTTGCTGTAATTTCTGGAATATATCTTCTTCTGTTAAATATTGTTGTAGCATATCCAGTTTCTCTAGCGGTTTCCACACAATTATCCACAAATTCTTTTACTTTTGGATATTTAGCAAAATAGCCAGCAATGTATTTGTCAGCCTCTTTTTTAGTAATACCTATGTCCTGACTAAGGCTGTAAGAACCGATACCGTATATAATACCGAAGTTTACCGCCTTTGCATTACTTCTCTGTAAAGGTGTTACATCATCAAATGGCACACCAAATACTTGAGATGCTGTAAGTCTGTGAATATCTTGGTTTTCTTTAAAGGCATTTATAAGAACTTCATCGCCTGACATAGCTGCCATTACTCTCAATTCAATCTGTGAGTAATCGGCATCAACATACACGCAGTTTTTTTGAGGTATAAATACTTTTCTAAGTTCTCTACCTAATTCAATTTTAACAGGAATGTTCTGCAAATTAGGCTCAGTTGAGCTTATTCTACCTGTTGTAGTAATTGTTTGGTTAAATGTAGAATGTATTTTTCCGTCATCAGATATTACAGCCAAAAGACCGTCAGCATAAGTTGATTTTAACTTGCTGTATGTTCTGTATTCCAAAACTTTTCTTACTATTTCGTCTTCGTCTTTTAATTTTTCTAAAATATCGGCAGAAGTAGACCAACCAGTTTTAGTTTTTTTACCACCCTTTAAGCCAAGTTTTTCAAATAAAATGTGACTTAACTGCTTTGGGGAATTTATATTAAATTCTTCTCCGGCAAGCCAGTAAATATCCTTTGTAAGAGTATCTAACTGCTTTTCAAGTTTTTCTTTGTATTCTGTAAGAGCCTCTCTGTTTACAGCCATACCTGCATCTTCCATATCGGCAAGTACATAGGCTAAAGGAAGTTCAATGTTGTAGTACAATTCCTTTTGTCCGTTTTCTTCAAGTTGTTGGCACATAGGCTTGTATGCTCTTAAAAGTATATCGCTGTATTGACCACAGAATTGAGTTAACTGTTCAGCGTCTAAATCGGCAATAGCTTTTCGGCTTTTACCTTTGCCTAAAATTTCTTCATCAGTAGGATAGCTTTCGCCTAAAAAGTCCTCGCCTATTTCACAGTAATCATAGTTATCTCTGCTAGAGTTTAATATATAGCCGGCAAGCATAGAATCAAAAGTAATACCCTTAACTTCAATACCGAATTTTTTAAGGTATACAACTATTTCTTTAACATCGTGAGTTATTTTAGAACTGTCAGACTCTAAAAATGACTTAATAACTGCTTCAATGTTAGGCAATTTAATAACATAGGCTTTTTGAGGTGTGTCTGTTACACTAAAGGCTGTTATACTGCCGTTTTCAATAAACAGCTTAAATGCACATGGTTCAAAAGGATTAAGGTTTGTTAAAACATCTTCTGCCTCTGGTACAGTTGTTACAAGTTTAAAATCTCCGGAATTTTGCTGTGCAACGGCTGTAGTATCAAATCTCTTTAACATAGTCTTAAATTCGTACTGTTTAAAAAGGCCATAGGCATTCTCGTTGTACATATCGTGTACCTTTAATTCATCAATGGCAACTTCGTAAGGTACATCAGTTTTAATAGTGACAAGAGTTTTGCTCAATAATGCTTGTTCCTTGTATGTTACAAGGTTTTCACTAGCTCTTTTAGGCTTTACTTCGCTGGCGTTTTCAATGGCATTTTCAACAGTTTTGTACTGTTGTATAATTTTAGAGGCTGTTTTTTCGCCTATAGATGGTACACCAGGGACATTATCGCTTGTATCTCCCATAAGTGCTTTTACTTCAATAAATTCCTTTGGAGTAACACCGTAGGCTGACATTACATCAGCTGTGTTGTAGCTTTCAATAGTTGTTGAACCACCCTTAGTTTTAGGAATTTTAATAGTAATTGTATCAGATGCAATCTGTAATAAATCTCTATCTCCACTAACAATAATAGGGGCAAGTCCTATGGCATCGGCTCTTGTAGCAAGTGTGCCTAAAAGGTCGTCAGCTTCGTAACCACCTAATTCGCAGGTAGTAATGTTCATAGCTTGTAATACTTTTTTGAGTAAAGGCATTTGAGGTCTTAATTCTTCTGGCATACCTTTTCTAGTACCCTTGTATTCGCCAAACATTTTGTGTCTGAATGTAGGCTGATGTACATCAAAGCATACAGCACAGTATTCAGGCTGAATTTCGTCAAAAAGTCTGAAAAATATGTTTAAAAATCCGAATACACCGTTTGTGTATTCCCCGTCTTTGTTTGTTAAAAGAGGCATAGCATAAAATCCTCTGTTTATTAAACTGTTGCCGTCTACAAGCATTATTTTGTCTGCCATAATTTTGTCCTCTCGCTTCGCTGTTTATTTTAGGTAATGTTCTAGTTGATAAAGTAATATAAAACAATATTTTCTCAACTATTATACATTGAAATTGACACAAATAAAAGGGGTTTAATTAAAAAAATTATTAAAAAACTCTTGACAATATATTAGTTTTACAGTATAATTTCTACTGTTGTTGCTTATGACAATATGCCCAGATAGCTCAGTCGGTAGAGCAGAGGACTGAAAATCCTCGTGTCGGCGGTTCGATTCCGTCTCTGGGCATCTTTTTTTATATTTCTTTTGGATATAATATAAAGACTTCTTTTTTTATTGTTTGTGTTTTGTTTGTTGACATTTGCGAGTACAGAGGTTACAGCCTTTGTACTCGCATTTGTCATTTTTACGGTCTTTTACAAATATCACTATGCTCAATATCAATATTATAGCTAGTGCAATAAATCCAATAATAATCATATTATCACCCATATATCATATGTAGAAAATTTAATAGATATTATGAAAATCTGTTAATACTAAAAAAGGCTGTCCTTTCGACAGCCTTAATTACTTTTATTATTTATGTTGTTTTTATTCTGTATATGATATGTTTTCTAAGTACCCTATTAATGTATTGACTAAATATCTTCTTAGACCATTTGTTAACTTATAAAATATTTTATTTCCTCAATTTATCTACTAACTGTGAAATTAATTCAATTTCTTCATCAGTAAGTCCTGTAACATCAATACTTCTCTTTTCTGTTAGCCCTAAAAGGTAGTCTGTAGAAACATGAAAAATTCTAGCTAATTTAATCAATGTTTCAAAAGATGGATAACGGCTACCAGACTCATAGGAAGATACAGCACTAATAGCTAAACCTATTCTAGCTGCCAACTGCTTTTGAGTTAATTTCTTTTCAATTCTAAGGGAATACAATTTTTCTCCCATATTCACCAACTGTACCACCTACTTTCACAAATAGTGTACTAACAAGCATTTCCGTTATGGTGTAATTTATTTCTGTATAATAGAAAATTTGTGTTGAAATAACCTATATGTAATGATATAATTCATACATAGATTTAAAGTATTTAAAGCGAGGGGTATTTATGGAAGATAATACAGAAAAAATGTTTAAGATAGCATTACTTATGTTGGTATTGCTTATGATTTTAAAGGTTTGTTCTTTTAAGCATACTGGAGCATTAGACGATGTTTTTATTAATTATAGCAGTCAAAAAAATATTGAAAATACTGACAATTAAAAAACAACAAAAGATGAGAAAAGTCTATAGTTTACTTTTTTGACACTCCCATTATTTTGTAGTATAATGCTATAGAAAATTACAAAAAATGGAGGTTGTATTATGTCAACGAAAAAATTATGTGCTATGGGTTTATTAGTTGCTTTAACTTGTGTTGCAACTATGATTATCCAAATTCCAATTCCAGCAACTCAGGGCTATGTAAATATTGGCGATTCTATCGTTCTTATTTCAGCTATTTTCTTTGGCCCTCAGGTTGGTTTTGTAGCTGGTGGTTTAGGCTCTGGTCTTGCAGACTTATTAAGTGGTTATCCACAGTGGGCAATAGCTACATTTATTATTAAGGGTATTGAGGGTCTTGTTGCCGGTATGATTGCTCATAAGTATAGTGTAAACAAAAACTTTGTTAATGTATACACAATTCTTGCATCTGTAGTAGCTATGGTTATTATGGTTGTAGGCTATTTCCTTGGTGGCTCAGTTCTTGAGGGCGTTTCTGCTTCTATTGGTTCTGTTCCATCTAATGCTATGCAGGCTGTTGCAAGCCTTATTATTTTCTTCGTTCTTGGCTTTGCACTTTACAAGGCTAAGATTTACAAGTATTTTGATTAATTTTTATAATTAGGAGATGTTGAAATGGATTCAAGATTTGAAGTTTTAGCAAAAAATTTAGTAAACTATAGTTGTAGAGTACAAAAGGGCGAAAAAGTGCTTATTGGTTGTAATGGTACTTCTGCTTTCCCTCTTGTAAAGGCTATTATAAGAGAAGTTTATGCTGTTGGTGGCTACCCTTATGTAGATATTCATTCCAATGTTATTGAAAGAGAGCTTTTAATGGGTGCAAGCAAGGAACAGTATGAACCTCTTGCTGAAATTGATGCTAAGAGAATGGATATGATGGACGCCTACATTGGTATAGGTTGTAATGACAATACTTCAGAAATGGCTGATGTTCCTAGCGACAAACTTGCTGTATTTTCAAAGTATTATTCAAATCCAGTACATATGGATGTACGCTTAAAGAAAAAGTGGGTTGTTTTAAGATACCCTAACAACTCTTTAGCACAGGCATTTGGTTCAAGTCTTGATGCCTTTGAGGATTTCTATTTCAAGGTTTGTAACCTTGACTACAGCAAAATGAGTAAGGCTATGGACAACCTTGTAGAACTTATGAATAAGACAGACAAAGTAAGACTTGTAGCTAAGGATACTGATATTTCATTTAGCATTAAGGATATTCCAGCTATTAAGTGTGCTGGCGAAATGAATATTCCTGATGGCGAAGTTTATACTGCACCTGTTAGAAATTCTATTAATGGTAAAATTACTTACAACACACCTTCAGAGTATGACGGTTTTACTTTTGAACATGTTAGTCTTGAATTTAAAGACGGCAAGATTGTAAATGCTACAGCAAATGACAATAAGAAAGTAAACGAAGTTTTTGATACTGATGACGGTGCTAGATATGTAGGCGAATTTGCCATTGGTGTAAATCCATTTGTAACAAAGCCTATGAAGAACATTCTTTTTGATGAAAAGATAAGTGGTAGTATCCACTTTACTCCTGGTAATGCCTATGATGATGCCGACAACGGCAACAGAAGTGCTATTCATTGGGACTTAGTATTAATAATGACACCAGAATATGGTGGCGGCGAAATCTACTTTGACGATGTGCTTATTCGTAAAGACGGTAGATTTGTAATTAAAGAATTAGAATGTTTAAATCCTGAAAATCTTATGTAATATACTGTATTACCTAAAATACTGCATTACCCGTAATTGTGTAATGTAGTATTTTTTTGTCTAAAAATTGCCTTAAAGGGCTAAAATTCCTCTTGTTTTCTAAAAATATCCTAAAAAATTTTACAATTTGTTTTACATTAAAAGCTATATTATATTTCCACAATATGGTAAAATATATATAGGAGATAGATATATTATGGCAATAAATGGAGGGATTACTATGAAAAGGACTAGGGCTATATTTGGGTTAATTTTTAGTTTGTTTTGTATTTTTGCTTGTTTGGGGGTATCAGCTTTTGCAACTGACTACGAAGCACCGCCACAGGCAGAAGACGGTTATTATGAACTGGACAGTTATGAGGACCTTGTGTGGTTTCAGCAGTATGTAGACGCAGGTAATTTAGAAATAAATGCCAGACTTACAGCAGATATATACCATTATATGTATGTGTTAGATAGTAATGGCAACCTTAATAGATACGATGTTCCAAACTGGAAGCCTATAGGCAGAGATAAAATAGCCACAAGAAATCAACTTTTTAATGGTACTCTTGACGGAGCAGGTCATACTATAAGTGGTTTGTGTGTATATTATGAAGATGAATTTGAGGAATATTGTGGTCTTTTTGCTGCTACAAAGGAAAAATCTGTAATAAAAAATCTTAATATAGTTGATAGCTTTTTTGGTGGAGAATACTGTTCGTCTGTAGGTAGTTTTGTTGGTTATTGCGAAGGGCGTATAGAAAATTGCTATAGCAGTGCCACACTATATGGAGATGATTGTGCCGGTATTGCAGCAGGTGCTAGAGGCAGTATGTATGAAAATGGAAACCACGCATATATTGAAAATTGTTTTTTCAATGGTAAAATAAAAGGTTTCTTTGCAAAAAATATTGATGCAATAACTAATAAGGGTCATGTTGGAGTTATTGTAAAAAACAATTACTATAACGAAAATTGTGGTGCTGATGATACCCAGTCAACAGCTGTTACAGATGCCCAGATAGCAAGTGGCGAGGTAGCACATCTACTCAATGGCGACCAAAGTGTTATAAATTGGTATCAGAATATTGATAAGGGTGAAAGGGATAACTTGCCTGTACTTAATCCAGAACACTATAGAGTATATAAGAGTGGAAATACATATACAAATGATGAAAGTAAACATTCCCATTTATATATAAATGGATTTTGCGTGGTTTGTAACGAAATAGAAGAACCACAACTTGTAGACGGATATTATGAAATAGGCAATTACGGAAATTTAGTGTGGTTACAGCAGTATATTGATGCAGGAAATGTAAATATAAATGCTAGACTTACAGCAAATATAGTTGCCAATGAAAATTTGTTAGACAGTAATGGTGATGTACAAGGCACACCTAAGTATACTTGGATTTCAATAGGAAGAAGCTATAAATTTAATGGTATATTCGATGGAGCAGGTTACAGCATAAGTGGGTTATATACCTATGATACACAAAATTACTGTGGTCTTTTTGCAAGATTAAATGGCACAATAAAAAATTTATCTATAGTCGATAGTTATTTTGAAAGCAATAGATGTTATTATGCCTCTACTTTTGCAGGTATAACCTATGGCGATATAGAAAATTGCTACAGCAGTGCAACAGTATCCGGAAGATCTATGTGTGGTGGAATTGCGGGAGTAACAGATAGGGAAATATCTAATTGCTTATTTAATGGTAAAATAACAACAGAAGATTCTCCTAATGCAATATGTTATATGGATGAAAATATAAATTGCTACTACAATGAAAATTGTGGGGGCTTGTCAAGTAGAGCCACATCAGTTACAGATGACCAGTTGGCAAGTGGCGAAGTAGCATACCTCCTTAATGGGGATTATAGTGTTATTAATTGGTATCAAAATGTGGATAAAGGAGAAAAGGATAAATTGCCAACCCTTAATTCAGAACACTATAAAGTCTATAAAGGGGAAAGTCAATATACAAATGATATAGATAAGCATATTCATATGTATGCTAATGGCGTATGTAATGTGTGTAATAAGGTTTGTATTCACGAGAAATACGAAAATGGTATTTGTGTTGAATGTAATAGCATAGAAGAACCACAACTTGTAGATGATTACTACGAAATAGGGAATTATGGTAATTTAGTATGGTTTCAGCAGTATGTAGATGCAGGCAATATAAACATAAATGCAAAACTTACAGCGAATATAGTTGCCAATGAAAATCTGTTAGACAGTAGTGGTAATGTACAGGGTACACCAAAGTATAATTGGACGCCAATAGGAAGGGGATATTCAAACTCAAGTGATAGCTATAATGGTGTATTTGATGGAGCATGTTATAGTATAAGTGGATTGTATTCCAATGGTACAGAAAATTATTGTGGCTTTTTTGGAAAAATGAATAAGGGTACAATAAAAAATCTCTCTATAGTAGACAGTTATTTTGGAGAAAGTAGTTGTTTTTTTGTAGGTTCATTTGTTGGTTGTGGCTACAGTTATAGTAATATAGAAAATTGCTATAGTAATGCTACAACAGTTGGATTGTATTACTGTGGTGGTATTGCAGGTGAAACCAAAGGTACAGTATCTAACTGCTTGTATAATGGTAAAATAAAAGGTACTAGAAATTCCAATGCAATAGCTAGTGATAGATATAATGAAGGGACGATAACAAATTGCTATTACAATGAGAACTGTGGACTTTCTTCATCAAGAGCCACAGCAGTTACAGATGACCAGTTATCAAGTGGGGAAGTGGCATATCTCCTTAACAGCGACCAAAGTGCTATTAACTGGTATCAGAATGTAGACAGGGGCGAAAAGGACAATGCACCGGCACTTAACTCAGAGCATTACACAGTATATAAGAAAAATAATGGCTACACTAACATATTGTTAGGAGATGTAAATGATGACGGCAAGGTAGATAGAAAAGATGCTGTTCTTATATTGAAAAATATTTCTGGAATGGCATTAGATAAGTTTTCAACTGAAAATGCTGACTACAATGGGGACGGTGCTATAAATTCCCTTGATGTCATTGCAATAATGAAAAATTTATAAAAATAAAGGAGGCAAAAATATGGGAAAATTAAAAACTTTAACGGCTTTTTTAGTAGGAATTGTATTAGTAACAGTTGGTTTTGCTTTAAATACTTTTTCAGCAACAACGCCACCACAGGCGTCAGACGGTTATTATGAACTGGACAGTTATGAGGACCTTGTGTGGTTTCAGCAGTATGTAGACGCAGGCAATTTAGAGATAAATGCCAGACTTACAGCGGATATAGTGGCTAATGAAAATTTGCTTAATGATAAAGGAAGTTTAAATGGAACACCAAGCAATGTTTGGACACCTATAGGAAGAAATTTTACATTTGCTGCTAACAGTTATAACGGTATCCTTGACGGTGCCGGACATAGTATAACAGGATTATTTTTTTATGACACTAAAGGTGCTGGATACTATGGATTGTTTGCTAAAATGGGTAGAGGTACAGTTAAAAACCTTGCTATAGTAGATAGTTTTTTTGGAGGAGTTAACAAATCTAATTATGTAGGTACATTTGTTGGAGAGGGCTACGCTGTTAATTTAGAAAATTGCTACAGTAATGCCATAATATATGCAAGTGATTATTATGGTGGTATAGTGGGAAAAACCAGTGTAGCTAATATTAGAAATTGTTTGTATGCTGGTACATTCCGTATACTGGGTAGCTCTATTTATGCTGACCCTATAGTTAAGAAGAATAGCACAGACAACAGTATTAGAGTGTATAATTGCTATTATAAAGGAGACTGTGGACTTAATTCTACAGTTGCAACAGCTGTTGCAACTAATGGATTGGCAAGTGGACAAGTGACATATCTCCTTAATAGAAATCAGAGTTCTGATGTTTGGCGTCAGAATATAGATATAGGCGAAAAGGACAGTGAGCCAACTCTTGATACAAATCATCACATAGTTTTTTATAACGGTAATACTTATACTAATTACTGTAGTGTTCATAGTTGGAAAAATGGTATTTGTAGTGTATGTGACAGTATAGAGGAACCACAACTTGTAGATGATTACTACGAAATAGGGAATTATGGTAATTTAGTAT
>OLNR01001434.1_pt1 | contig 13989 bp, 19 predicted proteins | sample 1672231 | NCBI WGS metagenome assembly OLNR01 (sample SAMEA3136662, study PRJEB25190) | human gut metagenome
TCTTCCGTCTGAATATTTTTTACGATATTTTTTCAGCCAGTTTTTTTTAAGTTCTTTGAGATATTTTTCTTTTTCATTTTCTGCCTCCTTTTTTATTTATGTATACAATATACAGAAAATCCAGAAAAAATTAGCACCACAAAAAAGCGCCTGGGAACCAGGCGCAAATGCTAAATTCTAAAATCAGTTTTTGTATCCATTCTGTTTAATGCATCCAGTGCGTATGCTTTTAACGACAGCCCCTCTGTCTCATTAGCAAAGCTGATGATTTTTTCAATCGTCTGTCTGGTGCTGCCGGCCCTGAATATACAATTTCTTCTTCCATATCAGATTATATTCCTGCCACTCTCCTCATTTTTCTTTGAACAGGGCATTTTTCTCCACATCCACTAAGTGCCATTTGATGCTCCACAAACTTTCTTTCATGTTTCAAATACTCCGAATGATAATAAATATCCTCTAAAGATTTGTTATAAATAGAATCCGGCTTAACTATTCTATTATTTTCGTCAGTTAATTGAATATATTTGAATGTTTCACATCCGAATACCTTTCCGTCATAACGGATACACAGTTTATTCTTTCCGGCATAGCAACAATAATCGGAATCCTCTCGCTGTAAAGGAATGCCAATTCTTATTTTGTTATTATTGATTGCCTCAAGTTTTAACTTCAATTTCTCATTCTCATCTGCGTCCAAAACTAATTCCCCAGTATTATTAGCCGCTCTTCCGTGAGGAACCAATCCTAAAAAGCTAACTTTATTAACACCTGCTCTTTCTGCAAATTTTACAATACTATCTATTTCATCCAGATTTATTTTAGTTGGAACAAAATGAATTTCTGTACAAATACCTATATTTTGAGCTTTGTTAATACTCTCAAATACAAATTTCTGATATCCGGATGTTCCCATAAATTTATTATATATAGTTTGATTTATAGCCGGTAAATCAAAAATTATTTTATCAACTGCTACACTATATAATTGTTGTAATAGCTCCTGCTGAATACTGTCAACTCGTCCAGCAATGTTCAATATAATTCCACTAGTATAAATATATACCTTAATGCCTTTAGATTTTGCATAATGTACAATTTCTAATAATCCGTCATGCAAAAAAGGTTCTCCACCAGAAATACTTAAAACTTCAGTATTTAACTTTGACGCACTATCAATTATTTTTTTTACTTCCGCAGTTTCTATTTTTAAAGTACAATTAATGTCAGAATTAGATGAACAATGCAAACATCTATTTGGACACTTATGTATTATTTCAATTGAAATTTGTTTCATCTTTTTCAGCGCAGGATACCCCATCCGATGAAGAAACAATATTCTTTGTTTCGTAGTCAAGTGGGGAGGAATGCACGGTTTTACATCCATCCTGCTTCCTCCTTTTAATTAAATAATTCCTGGCCGCTTCGTTTCTTTTAGTCGCGGCTGTTAATATACTTCGCATCATAGAACTTCTCAAGGTATCTGTCAGTCCTTCGTTTCTTCCTTCACCAAACATAGGCGGGACTTTCCCACCCAACGATGACGGCAATCCTGGACGCGGTTTTCCCGCCCGTCGATAATTGCCAGCTTTCTTTGTATCTTTCAGTTGTCAGTAATATGCGAGATTCTGGAGCATAAGAAAAAGCACCGCCTTCGGCGGTGCAAAGAAAATCTACAAGGAATATTCAGAATCTGTATCTCTGCAAGTAGAATCATTTAACAACTGCATGATACATGCTTGCATCGGAATGGATAATTTCGCAAAGCGGTTGTCATACAACAATTTTAAATCTTTTGCGGATGATAAACCCAATTCCCAAAAGTCTAATAAAGCCGGTATATTATCTGTCGTCATGTTCCATAGCAGTATTGTCTGACTCGTCACAGTAAGATATTGTTTTAATGTCCTGCCGTTTTTCGCCCGCTTTCTTTCTTCGCTCATGTTTTTATAAACCAGAATTGCCAACGTCCGCCCATAGTCGTTTTTTGAGAAACGGTATATCGTCTCCATATAGTTGAGAAGACACTGCTTTCGCAATTTAGCGACTGGAATTGATGAAATTGCCAGAATTCCTGAAACAATGATATTTTCTTCGTCATATGAGATATCCAACGGAAGCCAAAATCGCTCGGAATTTATTTCCACAGACATTATTTTGTTGTGTTCGTCGCAGTATATATTGTTGGTATTGTAGTCAGAAACAAGGAGCGAAAAAAAACGTGCCAGTTTTTTTAATCCTTCTTTTGTATTTTCGATTTTTGTATGTATTTCAGTTTTTTCCGGTTCCTCAACATCCCGGATAATTACTTTTTCCATTTTTTTAATTTCCCTTTCTTTTTTTATACACTGAAAGTTTCGGTTTCTGTCTTATCGGAAATACCTCGTTCTTTGCTAATCTGCTCCAAGAGATACGCTTTCATAACGACCGGTACATCATCACACAATTCATCAAAAACCTGCTCCAATGTTTTCTGACTGGCAAATCCGAAGTCTAAAAATTCATTCAGTGCTTTTACATCCTGAGTTTCAACTATTGCGCATAAAATCTTTTCGCTCATGACTATCAGGTAATGTTCTAACTCTCTTCCATTTTTAGAAGACTTTCTTTCATCAGTCATTTTGCGGTAAGTATTGAACGCAACCTTTTCTGCAGAATCATAACTTGAATAGATATACGATTTTTCTGCAAGATTTTGTAATGATTTTAACCTTTTCTTTGGAAATATGCTCCGTGAAATATCAAGTATCTTTGACAGCAAAAGTTCTCTTTGAACGTCATTCATAATTGGAACAAAAATAGAAATTCCATCCATGTTAATCTCAATGTCTCTAGGGTCTCCTTCTCTGGCAAGATAATCAATGAATTCACCATATGGTATAACCTGGATATTAGATAAATCCATGACGAGTTCATATAATTTGCGGAAGCCTTTTTTAGTGTTTTGCAGAGTTATTTTGGGAGGAAATTTTTCTTTTTTCGATTCCGTTTTAAACGGTCCTCCAGAAACAAAAATGTTCTGTGAGTCAGTAAATACTGTTTTTGTCATTTTCTTTTCTTCCTTTCTTTGTGTTTCTTTCTGCTTACAGTATGCCGTATTTCAGGGAAGTGTAAAAAAAAGAGCAAAGCCATTCGGCCTGCTCTTATTTTTTTACAAAGAAAATTCATTTGCCTCCCGCTTTTCCGCTCTCCTCATTGCGTCTAGCATGTATGATTTTTCGTCAATAGACATGTCATCATATTTCGCTGAAAAAACCTTCTCAAGGATTTCAGGAGGAGTGCAATCCAACTGTAGGAAATCGCCTAATTGTTTTGGCAGCTGCGTTTCTAAGTCCCACAACAGAATGAATTCGCTCATTGCAGTCAGATACTCTCTTATCTCCTGCCCTGCTTCAGATTCCAGCCTCTTTTGTGGCATATTTTTGTATATGTTTATTGCAGTCAGACATCCATTATCATGCTCTGCTTGGAGATATATTTGCTCCATATGTTTTGTCAGTCCCTCTCGGCATCTTCTTCGAAAAAATATCTTTACATCCAGTGCATCAATCACGGCCAATGTAGCTTCGGTTGATTTTAAGTCCATCTGTGGAATGAAAAATTTCTCTTTTCCAAAATTGACCTGCAAACATAAACCGTCATATGCTCCACGGTGGCAGTAATCGACATAAAAGCCAGAGATAATCTCGTACAGCATGAACGTTCCGCGTCTCGTATCTGGAACACTAATGCAGGCCCTATGGTCCCCGTTTCCATCCAATAATGCAGCGTCAATCCTCTTACCGATTTCGTATTTTTTAGTCCAGTCGTATTCTATTTCCATTTTTCTTCTCCTCTCTTTGTTGCTAGTTTTTGTTTTCTATTTACAATATGCGAGATTTTGAGACATAAGAAAAAGCGCCAGACAAATCCAGTGCTTGCGTGGTTCTGCTATTTTTGCGATGTCAAACGTACACTGCCAAAAACAACACATAACACTTGAAATTTTCCTGATTTTATGCTATACTATATCCATGTGCAAGACAGCCCTTAAGGGCAGTTGGTAATGGAGGCATTACCATCGATACAAGACCCGGTGTTTTTACACCGGGTCTTGTTGGTTTTATACTAATCTCCTAACACTCAAAATTGTTCTATAAGCCGCATTGTCGCTTATTTTAATTCCGTCTCTTGAATTTGACGCATGAACAATCTGTCCATTTCCCATATAGATAGCCACATGGCCGCCGTAACAAATCAAATCTCCTGGCTGTGCATCCGCATAAGAAACCTCACGCCCTGCGTTCTGCTGTTCATAAGATGTTCTTGGAAGGCTCACGCCAAAGTTTGAATAGACACTTTGTACGAATCCTGAGCAGTCAGCGCCATTTGTCAGGGAGGTACCGCCCCAGACATAAGGATTTCCAACAAATTGAGTTGCATAATCTACAACGGAAGAGCCGGAGCCGGAACCTGAAGAACTTTCACTGCTGCTTTCTGTGCTGCTATCGCTTGAATCTGCCGCTTCATTGCTTGGCTCATCACTTGTTTCGCTGTCTGATTCGGCTTCATCTGTTTCATTACTTTCCGCCTCATCTTCGCCATAATCCTCTTCTTGATTTCCTTCTTCACTCATGTCATCGCTTTCGCCTGAAGTATCCGCCTCTTCCCCAGCGTCATCTGACTCTTCGTCCACTCTATCTGATTCCTCATCATACTCGTTGTCATCATCTTCCGGCTCTTCATCATTCTCCCCGTTGTTTTCATCTTCTTCATATTCATCTGAGCCGTCTTCTTGTTCTTTCGCTGCTTCTTCGGCCGCTGCTTCATCCGCAGCCTGCTCTGCCGCAATCCTCTCAGCCTCTGCCCTCGCCGCAGCCTCTTTCTCTGCGACAATCTGTTCAATTTCGGCCTGCTGCTGTTGAATCAGTGCTGCGTAATCATTCGCCATCTGTTGAGCATAGGCAATTTCATTGTCACAGTCTGCAGAACTTGCACGTTTGGAATCAATCGCAGCCTGCAGGTTTGCCTGCTCGGTCTCCTGTTCCTGCTTCATCCCTTCAAGTTCAGCTTTTTCCTGCTGATAACGGTCTTCCAGTTTCTGTACTTCTGTAATGGTATTTGCATATTTGTCCAAACATTTTCGGTCATATGTATACATTTTTTGTGTGTACTCAGCATTGTTAAGAAGGTCAGTCAGACTTTCTGAATTCATCATCATCTGAAACCAGGCCGTGTCGCCGCCCTTTTCGTATAGATACTGAATACGTTTCTTCATCGCTTCGTACTGTTTTTCTTTTGCTTTTTTTGCCTTTTTTATGTTGTCTTCTGTTTTTGAGATATCGGTTTCTTTGTTAGCGATATCTCCTTCCAGTGTCTGGATGGACACCATCACGTTAACGAGGTTCGCATCCAGAGAGTTGATTTCGTTCTCCAGCTGCTGCTTCTGTGAATATAAATTATCAATCTGTGAATAAGTTTCGTTTAACTGCTGGTTTGTAGCCTCCTGCTCAGCCCGCAGGTCATCTTCCCTGTCAGCATAAACACTTGCAGCAGGCATGGCAGCGCTCAGCATCATCGCTAAAGTTAAAGTTACAATTTTTTTTCTCATTGTCTGTATTACCTCTTTTTCTTTGTTATATTTGCTGTCTTTCAGGCAGCAAATATAATATGCCGAATTTTAAATAAAATGTAACATTTGCGAAATGTTTTATTTTTGCGCGCAAAGAAAAAGAGCCTATCGGCTCTTTTTCTTACTCCCTTCGATACGAAATTCCAATTTTTTTACACACCTCTTCAGCACTGGCGTCTAATGATATTTCTTTCCACTTGTCTAAAGACATATTAACCCCGGAATAATACAATTTGTAATAGTTTGCGCGTCCGAATGTGAGCTCGACCTCGCCAGGAACTCCGCCAAAATCATATTTAGTACTTCGCGAGTATATCCTCAGTGGAAATGTGCTTTTCACAAAACCGACATCCAGAACGACATGAGATTTTGTGAAGACGATATCTCCAACCTTAAGGCTTCCGTCAATTGGCTTGTTGAGAATCATTGGTCTAACTGGTCTGCCACTTATAATCTTTTCAATCGTTTTTCGTCTTTCTTTACATCTATCCATTCGTTCTTTGTATTATTTTTTCTTTTCCTGTTCCTGAAACCTACTGCAAACATAGTCCAAAATTTTGCCGTACAATTTCTGACAATCTTTCGCCCCGTCGTGATATCCGGCTTCGTATCCTTTTTCATATTCTGTTTTTTCCATATTATATTTCCTCTTTCTTTTTTAGTTTCTTACAATATGCCGAAAAATAAGCAGCAAAGAAACGCATAAAAAATGCCGGCAGCCAAAGCCGCCAGCAAAATCAGCATCGCAAATATGGTATTCCAATCGCCCGGCAGACATCGTCCGTTCCGGCGTCATAAGAAATTTCTTTCCATCGTGTAAAAGATACGTTAGCACCTGAATCGTACCAGCGGCAGAGTCCTGGCGCCCCGTAGAGGCTCGGATAGCCGTAATCGTATCGCGTACATCTGGAATATACTTCCAGAGGCCTGACGCTTTTGACCATGCCAATATCCAGCACGGTATTTGCCTTGGTGTAGATAACATCTCCAACCTGCAGGTTTCCGTCAATTGGAATGTCCCGGAAACCTCTTCTTTCGCTTCTTCTTTGTGGCTGTTCGGAAATCAGTTTTCTTTCTTCTTTTTCTTTTTTCTGAAATGCCTTGCAGAGAAGGTCTATCGCATTGGAATATATCTTCTGGCAAAGACTGAAGCCGTCAGAAAACCCATCTTCATATCCTTTTTCGTATTCTGTTTTTGGCATATCTTTTGTTCCTTTCTTTTTTAGTTTCTTACAATATGCCTGAAAATAAGCAGCAAAAAAAACGGCATGTTGCTCCGGATTAAGCCGGCATGCCGTTTTTCTTTTCATTATACATTCCAGCGCTGCCACGTGCTACTGCAGATTACACGAAGCCCCACGCTGCTTTTTTTCCAGCGCTGCCACGTGCTACTGCAGATTACACGAAGCCCCACGCTGCTTTTTTTCCAGCGCTGTCACGTGCTACTGCAGATTACACGAAGCCCCACGCTGCTTTTTTTTTGCTCTTTTTTGTGGCTGTTTTTGTCGTATACACGAGATTTCATCTCTCTCTGTGTAACTGACAGCCACCTGCCGCAGTCAGTTTTTCCCGGGGAGTTTCCCCGCCGAAAGCTTAACTACCTGCTTGTACGCAGGCTGGCAGTAAAAATAGAATTTGCCGGTGGGCCGCCAGGCCCGCCAAAATTGTTTCTTGTTGCTTTTTTTTGTTGTTCTTGTCCCTCTGCTCCAAGTCTACGGCTGGAGCAGATAGCATATCTTGCTCAGGTTTCCCCATTCAGAAGCAGACCATACCTGCTATCTTTCATCGGGCAAGAACAACTTGTCCCTTGTTCAGCTACACGGAATACATCGCTTCGCTTAACTTCTGCCTCTTTCGGGCTTACGCCATCGCCAGATACAGCGTCCTTAGCGTCACGAATTCTCACCTCTCGACCAACCTATGCTGAGAAACTATAAGAGGACAAAACTTTATCGCCGCGCTTTAACACCCTTCCACTTGCGGGGCATACGAATACCTCGGTCCTTACATTCGCAGTTCCCAAAAAACTTAATTCATGCATTTAGCGGACACTGGCCGCTTTTTTTTGCTTTTTTTTGTCGACATTTTGGCCATTTTTTGCACTACCATGCAGATTAGCCTGCGCATCCGGCACTCGGCGCCAGAATTGTGCCCGATGCACTTAAAAAATGTAGTTTCCGCCCGGCCGGAGCAGACCTGCATTTTCACAGGTTGACAAGGCTTCTTTGCTGCCCTGTTGCCTGCATATATAATATGCCAAATAAAATCCCAAAGAGACGTTTTTTTAAATATTTTTTTTCGTATGATTTGGTGAATTCACACTCACCTTCACCAGACACGGGCGGGAAGTTCCCGCCCGACGATGACGGCAAGCCTGGTCGCGGTTTCCCCGTCCATCGATGGCGTTTCTTATTGTGGGATTTTTTTTGCATATTAAGTATTGATTATTTAATTTATTTTTTAATTTTTAATAAGAAAGGAAAATTTATTATGGAAAACATTAAAATGACAGGAATGATTTTTGAAAACGGCGGACACGTAAAATTTGCGAATCTGACTCCGCACGACGTAAATCTCATCCTTCCGGATGAGACTATCTTTACAATCCCAGCCTCTGGAATTATCGCTCGTGTTGGATGTCATTCAGAACAGGTCGGAATACTTGGATGCATTCCAGTAACGAAAACGGTGTTTGACACCGTTGTAACAGACCTGCCAGAGCCACAGGAGGGAGTTATCTATCTGACTTCTACACTTGTGGCACAGGCTGTGCTGGACAGAACTGACGTTCTTGTCCCGGCAGACCTTCGCCGCGACGAGGCAGGCCGCATCATTGGTTGTGGAGCGCTGCAGCGTTTCTAGTCCTGCCAAAGTCTTTAAGAGAGATTTTGAATCTCTCTTTTTTTTGCACGCAAAAAGGAGACCATCTGGTCTCCTTCTGAACAACTCAGCGCGTTTTTATCATGCGGATGCCGGCCGTTCCAACCTGGTAATTCGCATAGATGTATCTGTTGCCATTTGACAGCACATACAATTTTCCGGACACCTTTCTTCCGCAAATTTTCGTTGTGAAAGAAGCAGCACCGGTTTTTTTGGAGAGATTAAGTTTGACTTTTTTTGCTACGCGTACCGTCTTTCCGGTAAAACCACGTCTCATGTAGATGTCAGCCTTTCCGTTTCTTACGGAAATGACAAGCCGAGTAAATCTTAACTGGTCATCAGTATTGACTTCTCTTGCTTCCCACTTGCCAGAAAAATTATTAATTCTGACATTCTTTTTAATATTTTTGGGAAGTGATACTTTGCTGACATAGTGATAAACGATAGTCTCAGATGTCCTTACGGATTCAAGTGTTTTATCTCCGTAATAGAATCTTACCTTTTCCTTTCCGCTTGAAAGTGTTAGTAGATTATCGAGTGCCCATTTTCCGGATTTCTTATTTCGTCCAGTCGTCATCGTGAATGTTTTGTTTGCTTTGACTTCCAGGTTAGAAATACCAGATTTGGTTTTTGCCTGCCAATAGCCAATGACCATGTCTTCCCTTGTTGCTCCGCTGCATACTCCGTACTTGCTGAACACGAAGTTGTTCCTGCAGGCAGCCGCCGGAAGTGCTGATACTATCAGTGTCATCACCAGTGTCAATAACATTACCAATCCTCTTTTTGCGCTTTTTTTCATTTTTTGTTCCCCTTTCTTTGTGTGTCCTTCTTTGAGAAGGAATCTTTCTTTGCACTTTCAATATGAGTTTTGAGGAAAAAAATAAAAAGCAGCCGCGAAGCGGCTGCCCGTAAAACCCTAAACCTATCGAATCCGATAGGTTTTTATTCATCGGCTCTGTCTCTGCCCATTTCCATTTCAACTTTGTCAAGCACCCGGTCCGCAGCAGAATCGTGCTCACGGATATAATCAAACTGCTTCTCAAAAGCCTGATGCTCAAAACAGAACTTTTCATCAATCTTTGTCAGTGTATGAATATTGCTTTTTACATCCGTCTCTTTCAGGACATTTACATACGCCTGAGCAATAACATCAGGTCCTTTGTCTTTTGTCATGTCATAAACCTCATCAATATCCGGAACCCCGTTGAATACGTATCCTTTCATCATTTCCTGGACTTCTTCAACAGAATTTGCGAAACCATCGTCTTCCAGAGATATTCCTGTTAATTCAGCAGAATCACGGATATTATTTTTTGCCATGATTGACGCATCGTCATAACTGATATTTGTTCCAGGCACTTTGTACGTCTGCCCGAGGACCTGCTCTGTCATATCATGTACCATCGCCTGTTCTTTCCCATCATGCAGCCTTCCATTCCGTTGTGCCTCCTCTTTCATTCTTTGGCGCTGCTGTTCTGCCTCTCTCCGCCTTGCAGCCCGTTCACGCTCCAGTCGTGATTCATCCGTCTTATTCCTTTCAGGCTCTTTTTCCTGATTCTCAGTCTGTCTTTTTCTGATAAACCTTGGCCGCTCTTGGCGTTCTCCTCCCTTTTGCTGCTGTGCCGTGTCAACATCACGCATGGCGTCATCTGTCTTTACAAATTGCTTTTGCGCTTTATTTTCACTTCTGGACATATTTTCGTCTTCTTTTTTGGATGCTTTTAATGCTTTATGTATGTCAAAGAATGCATGACCTGTTTTTTCTGCTGTTTTTGCCATACCAGCAGCTACAGACAGGCCTTTCGCTGTGATATCGCCATCCATATACTTCTCAGCACCCTCAAGTTTCCGTTCTGTATTTTTTATTATTTTATTTGCGTTTCTCTTTTTTTCGTTACTCATAATCTTGTCCTCCTTATTTTTTTATTTGTTTCAGCATGCAGGATTTCCCAAAAAACAAAAAAACCAGGCAAAGCCTGGTTCCTGCAATTCTTTCAGCATGCGAGTATGGATTTGATTTCTTCTGCACAACAATCGAATGCGTGCACGACATCCGGGTCATACATCTTTCCTGCGTTCTTATCTATTTCTTTAGCGCATACAGCCCATGGTAGTGCTTTCCGGTAGCAGCGGTCTGAAGCCATAGCGTCCAACGAATCCGCGACCGCAATAATCCTTGCAGATAGCGGGATGTCGGTTCCGGAAATCCCATTCGGATATCCATTGCCGTCATATCTTTCGTGATGCGACAGAACGACATTTGCAACTACAGAATTTTTTGGATTTACTATAGCATACCCATATCCGGCATGTTTCTTGATTTCAGAGAACTCTTCTTCCGTAAGTCTTCCAGGTTTGTTTAGGATGCTTTCATCCACACGGATTTTTCCGACATCATGAAGTCTTGATGCTTCATCCAGCAATTCCATGTCTGCGCTACAAAGTTGCATAGTCTTTCCTATGGCGCGTGCGACATCGGCTACCCGTGAGGAATGTTTGAACGTATATTCGTCTTCGTTTTTAAGAAACTCGCACACGTACTCTGGCATTTTGTCTTTTTGCATATTGTTTTCCTCCTATCTTTCTTCCTTTGGACGCCTACAATATGCAAAACAAGCAGAAAAAAGAAAAATGGCTATTCCTCAATATCGAAGATGTATTGTTTGACATACCCTTGTTCGTGGTCCAGTTTATATGTCATCTTCTGTTCGTTGGATGGATACTTCATCCCAAGATTTTTAATCGCGATTTCTTTTACTTTATTAATATCTACACTCGAATTCAGCTGCGCTTCATAAGCTGTGTTATCCTGTCTCATTTCTGCCAACTGTGACTCTGCATTCGCGACTTCTTTTATTCTATATGTCAAACCAGACTTCGCCTGGAGATAACTGATGCAGCAGAAAATAAGCACTACTGACATTAGAGAAAGGAATATAACGAATCCCGGGCTCATGCTTTTTGCTGCTGCCCTGTTCTTCAAAACCGCTTTGCTTGTCTGTTTCTTTGGCCTCTGCGCCACATCCGGCTTTGCCGTTTTTCTTTTGTAAGTGTTTTTACTGTCCGGAAGCATTTCCAATTTTCTTGCCGCATTTCCGTAAATATACGGCTGATGACCTGACTGCGGTCTTCCCGCTCCCTGACGATATGGACTTGCGGAATGCCTGATTCTGTATGTTGTATTTTGTGTCATTTCTTTTGCCGTTCCTTTTTGTTTTTATACAATATGCGGAATTTTTTGGCAAAAATTTTTAAGTATTATTTAATTTTGTGTTACAAAAAACGGCAGCATCACTGCTGCCGTTAAGAAAATTGGAAGTATTTCGGATTGTATATTTTAGATTTCTTTTTCTTCCTCGTTGACTGGAATGACTTCGTATTGGCAAAAAGTTCCGTCATAAGTGTAATGAAGCCGGATAATTCCATTTGCTGCATCGAAATAGACCATACAGGTCCTTTCTTGTGCGGCTTCTTCGTTCTGTGTATATGCTTCTTTACAGGCCAGAGTACATGCCTCTTTGAATGCTTCCTGTTTTGTAGAAAATCCATCATATACTGCATCATCTTTTCCGCCACGGGAAAAAGCAACCTCAATCCGGTAATTGCCTTTATATTTTGGCTTTGACGAATCTCTAACGTATTCGCATGCAACTGCAAGTGCAACATTTCCATTCTCGTCCAGGTCATTCTTAGTCCATCGGTTTTCATCATCGCATACGCAGCGAAGATTCCAATCATCAATGGTAAGAAGTCCCGTGTCGGTTTTCATCCATAGGATGATAGCCTTTTTGTATGCGGCTTCAGGCGAATTTGCTTCAACTGTGAATGAGATATGGCCATTTTCAAGCATATAAACAATGTTTCCATCGCCATCTTTATGTTCTATCTTTCTACTATAAGATACACTTCCGACACTGTGATACCACAACTGAGTATAGCCGTAGACGTTAAAAACAACTTCGTATTCTCTCATTCTTCAACAACTCCTTCCTCTAATGCTTCAGTGTACGCCTCATCCAGCAATATCTGCACCTGGCATTTTTCGCATTCGTCGTTTTCGCACCAATTGCAGAGAATATTTCCCGCTTTTGTTAATTCCTGGTATTTCTCCTTTGTCATTTTCATTTCTTTTCTCCCTTTCTTTGTAGATATTTTTTTGCGTCAAGAATAATATGCGTGATTTTCTACGATGCAAAATTCAGCATATTAAGTATGTAAAAAAAATCTTTAAAACAAGAAAGGAACTGTGAAATGGAAGTTAAGGAAATCAAGAAGAAAGTTGAAAAAACGTTTTGTGCAGATAATGGAAAGCGTTTCTCAGTTGGAACAGATATCTCTTTCGTCCTAAAAGATACTGGAGATAAATGCATCGGGACTATTCGAAAAATTAAGAAAAAGCATATAGTTATTGACAACATCGAAATTAATGGAAAACCGTTACCGACGAGAGATTTATATGCAAAAGTCCCATATCTGAAAATTCAGCCAAACAGTTGTGTGTATGTGTATTGCGATTGATTTTTCATTAAGAGAGGAGAAAAAACATGTTCAGAATCAGAAAAGTAAACAAAAAAAATATTGCAGAGGAAATCAAGCCAGGCGACATTGTCCAGCATTTTAAGCGTACTGACGATATGCAGGCAAACGAATATCTTTACCGAATCATCGCCGAAGCCAAGCATACAGAGACAAACGAATATATGGTCGTTTATCAAGCGATGTATGGCGATTTTCAGATTTACGCCCGCCCAATGGCTATGTTTCTCAGCCCAGTTGATAAAGAGAAATACCCGGACGCAAAACAGGAGTTTCGTTTCGAGAAATGCCAGTTTTCTAACGACGGAAAATGGCTTCCTGAATTTTAGACAAATTTAAGGAGAAGACCTTTGGTCTTCTCCTTTTTTTTTCTTGTCTTTCTGTTTTCGGTTCTTTTGTTTTTCTGCTAACGTATTACTCCGCGTTTGCAGCCTCTGTGTCGTCGTCATTACTATTGCCATTTCCGGCATTGCTTTCTGTTACTTCGTCTTCAATATCGCCATCTTCAGCATCTGTTTTTGCAAATTCTTTTTCCAGTTTCTTTGCATCGTCTTCAGAAATCTTACCGTCATTCAGGAGTTCTTTTACCTTATTCAGAAAGGCCTCGGACGCCTGTTCTGTTCTTTCAGTCTCCGTATCTTCACCTGTGCTTTCGTTTGCATCTTCATTTCCACTGGCTGCACTATCCTTCTCAGCAGCCAGCGCATCATAATATGCATCTAAAAGCGTTTTTGCTACGTTTGAAATCTTTTCGTCCGTATTTGGATTTTCAACATTTGCGTCCTTGTCGTCATTGCTTTCTTCATTAAAGGCAAAATGCTCCTTTAAATATTTTTCAATCTTTGAAAATCCTTTTGAGGCTTCTTCCCCAGCGTTTTTTGTGATTTCAGATAAATTAAAGTACACCGTCACAGCAGAACAACAGGCTGACGGTACTTTTGAGTTTCACGGAGGCAAAGGCG
>OLNR01001445.1_pt1 | contig 13930 bp, 10 predicted proteins | sample 1672231 | NCBI WGS metagenome assembly OLNR01 (sample SAMEA3136662, study PRJEB25190) | human gut metagenome
AATGCATGAAGCGGTCGTTACCCGGACCTGCATAAAACTTAGGAACTCTTTCCTGTTCAGATTCCGTCGGTGGAAAGAGTTCCTAAGTTTTATTCCGTGGGTATCGCATGCTGTAATGATTAAAAAGCAGAGCCGTAACCGTTGTGGTACCGGAAGTGTATAAAAAAGCCAGAAAGTCACGGCTTTCCCCAATTCTACCACTGATTACTCATCAGTGATAGGATTTTTATCTTCTTTCTTCTTTATAAATTGATGGATTGGAAGTAAAATTCCAATATATCCCTTTTTATACATAACATTCATTAATGACTTCATTCCAATAGTACTTTCGATAGTATTTTGAAGAGAAATTATGCCATTTATACGGGTTCCGTACATCGGTTTTATTTTCAGGACAACATACTGATTTGTGCATAATACACCGTCTATCATAACCATTAATCCAATTTCGCTATATACATGTAAGATTTTATCAGAAACTTCCTTGATTTTTTCATCTGATACTATTTGACTTATGACAGAATCGTTCGTAAGATTGTCAAAACGTTTTTCATTATATTTTACGTTTCCACCAGTAACATCATCGGTATAATTCTGTTCTTTGTCCAGTTCACAATTTGCAACACACAGAGCAGCGAAAGCATCGGAAAAATTCTTTATATGTTCATTCTCTTCTCTTTTAACTTTTTCTTCTTGGGGAACCGTTCGGAAAGTTATATTCGAAAAAGCTACATCTATATCTTCTGGTGATGCAAGAACTTCTCTTGGATGTGTCCCGTACTCAGAACCGACAATTTCCATTTTTTCAAGCTGTTTCAGAATGCGATCCGCACGATAAAATCCAATTTTAAAAGTTCTTTGTAACATTCCGACAGAAGCTTTTCCGTTTTTGATAAATAGTTCTGATGCTTCTTTTAAGTAAGGATCTGGATTTTCTACAACTGCATATTTGAATTCAAAATGTTTTTTCGGAGTTATTGTTTTTTGAACATCATTTTGCTTCTTCATTTTGTTGATTTGTTCAGATGGAATCTCTATATCTTTCTTGATTTCTTCGACCGAAATATTTGTTCTTTCGACATCCAATTTATTTAAGTCTTCCACAAGGATTTTATACTTATGTTCAAGAACTGCATTGGCACGATCAGTTAAAGATTTCTCTTTGGTAAGGTGATATGTACTATCATCAAATTGCAAATCGTCAGTGCCTTTTTTCTTGTCCGCTTTTATTAAATATGAGAATAGATATGTTAATCCACCCCAAATTACTATGTTTAGTATGAATAGAATTATAGTGCCGATTATACCGTTTACTTTCACATACTTTTTCCATTTCACAAAAAAACTGATCATCTGAAAAAGTGTTAATATTCCGAAGAAAAATTCTGCCAGTGCAAACATTGTGATCTTGAATCCAGGTGGTTCGTAAGTGACAGAAGTGTTTTCTAATTTTTTTTGAAAAGTATAAATCCTGTTTTGCCTATTTTTCTCCCTAAGTTCTTTCTTACGCTTTTTAGCACGTTTTTTCTGCATTTTTCGGTTGTATGCAGTTCTTGTTACAACACATTTTATGTAATGATACTGACTCGGACGCATTTTAACATCTCCTTATCAACACAATCTTTTAATCTAATCACATAGTGCGCTATCTTCTTAATATCACATTACGCCAAAAAACTCTGCCTATTAATTCTTATCTACAAAACCATCCAAATTATGTCCCTATAACAGTCTCACTCATTAATCTTCAACATACTTTTTGGGATATATTACCTTATATAAGTAAATTTGTGGATAGTAATCAATATTTTTTATTTTCTCACAAATCTCTTGAACAGCCAAATGATATTGCCCTTTATATACATGAAATGCGAGTTATTGCTTATGTTACACTATAATATTTCCTATACTTTTGATAACATTCCAGTACTTCATACTAACTTGCACACTATTCTGAGCTATAGTAATACTATAGATATTATATGTATCATTATAAAAAAATCACAATACTTGTCAAGAGATCTAAAAAACACATTTTTCATGAGAACGAATAAAACAAATATGAAAAACAACAAACCATCGATGAATATTTGTGCAAAACAGCATGCGATAATGTGAGGAAGAAAAGTAAGATAGCCTGGTTGCGTGCATATGAGGTCATGGTTAGTATTTCTTAAGTATACAAATTGACCGTTAGCAGTCAAAAAATCATTGTCTGAGCTTGCGAGTTATGTTTTTTTGACTGCTGCTTTTAGGACAATTTTTATGCTTTAGAAATACTAACCATGATCGAATCAGCACTCAACCAGGCTATCTTACTTTTCTTCCGGCCGAGTATCAGCCGCTTCATATATTAAACAGCAAAATCATCGATTTTCCCGAATATACTTCATCCACTCTTTAATCTCTTTCTCATGCCCATTCTCACTCGGCACATAGAATTTCTCTCCCACGATCTCATCCGGCAGATACTGCTGTTCTACATAATGATGCGGATAATCATGTGCGTATTTATAGCCAATACCGTGGCCCAGTTTCTGAGCTCCTTTGTAATGGGCATCCTGCAAATGTGAAGGAACGCTCGTCTTGGTGCGCTTCACACTCGCCATTGCTTCAAAAACTGCATTGCATGCAGCATTACTTTTTGGTGCGGTTGCTACGTAAGTAACGGCCTGTGAAAGAATAATCTGTGCCTCTGGCATACCGATTCTTTCGACTGCCTGTGACGCAGATACAGCTACCGTAAGCGCCATCGGATCTGCATTACCGACATCTTCGGATGCACAGATCATGATACGTCTGGCTATAAATTTGATATCTTCTCCTGCATATAACATTTTTGCAAGATAGTACACCGCTGCATCCGGATCAGAACCTCGCATGCTTTTGATAAATGCTGAAATCGTATCGTAATGATTATCGCCTGTCTTATCATATTTGACTACACGCTTCTGGATACACTCAGATGCCACATCCAAAGTGATATGTATCTTTCCATCCTGGCTGCGTTCTGTTGTCAAAATTCCAAGCTCTACCGCGTTCAGTGCACTTCTGGCATCTCCGCCTGAAATATCTGCAAGAAATTCTAACGCATCTTCATCAATCACGGCTTGATAACTTCCCATTCCCTTTACTGTATCATAGACAGCTCTTGTGATCAACGTCTTAATATCTTCTTTATCAAGTGGCTTTAGCTCGAAAATACTGGATCTCGACAACAGCGCCCCATTTACTTCAAAATATGGATTTTCCGTCGTTGCGCCAATCAGGATAATCGTGCCATCCTCTACAAACGGGAGCAGATAATCCTGCTGCCCCTTATTGAATCTGTGGATCTCATCTACAAACAAGATTGTCTTTTTCCGATACATTCCCTGCATCTCTTTTGCCTTTGTGATCACTTCTTCCATGTCTTTTTTTCCTGCAGTTGTTGCATTAATCTGGGTAAATTCCGCACTGGTTGTATTAGCGATCACTTTCGCAAGTGTAGTCTTTCCGGTTCCTGGAGGACCATAAAAAATGACAGAGCTTAACTTATCTGCCTTGATCGCTCTGTAAAGTAATTTGTCTTTTCCGATAATGTGCTTTTGTCCTACAACCTCATCCAGGGTTGTCGGGCGCAGTCTGGATGCCAGTGGGGCCTCTTTTTCCATATTCTGCTCTCTCATATAATCAAATAAATCCATCTATCTCATCTCCATTGCCTGTATATCATTCTTGTTTTTGCTCATCCTCTGTAATATATCTAGTTCATGATCAGTTCATCCACTGTTACAAATTCATAACCTTCTTTTTGCAAGATATCTATTATGCGCAGCGCCGCATTTACACTGGATTCATAACAGTCATGCAATAAAATGATATCATTTTCCTTCACCTGCGTCACTACTTTATTGACAATTTCATCCTCATTGTTTGTTGTCCAGTCCAGTGGATCAATCGTCCACATTACCGGCATCACATCCAGTTCCCACTCTAACTTCTTCTGCCACGCTCCAAAGGGTGGTCTCATATAAGACACCTCATTTCCTGTAATCTCTGTAATTGCCTCATTCGTTAACAGAATCTCTTCTTTTGCTTTTTCATCCGATACCCGTGTGATCTCCACATGATGATATGTATGATTACCGATCAGATGTCCCTCCTCTGCTTCACGCTTTACCAGCTCCGGAGCCTTTTTTACATTCTCTCCGATCAGGAAAAATGTTCCTTTCACATTCCGCTCTTTCAGTCCGTCCAGAAGTTTACCGGTCCATGCTGTACTTGGTCCGTCATCAAATGTAATTGCGATCTTCGGAGCTTCTTTTATCATACTGGAGGCTACATACTGTAAAGCCTTTTCATTTTCTTTGCCTCTCGATACATCTGAAGTACGCCCTGTTTCCGGCTTACCTGCTCCACTGCCGGACTTTTCCAGCAATATCATCTTTGTAATCAGGAGGTATATTCCCACAACATATAACAATAAGAGCAGTCCCGTTTTTAATAAATTCTTATTTTTATAATTCCAATCCACTTTCATGCTGCACCCGCACACGGCCATTTCATTCATACTATATGCGTAGTCCGATTATTTCATTCGTAAGGACCTGCCACTGACAGCTTCTTCCAAATGCATGGCGATAAAAAAGAACAGGTTTTCTCCGATAAATACAGATAAACCTGCTCTTGTCGAAAGAACCTGCCATTGGCAGCTTCCCTCGAATGCATCTTCATGCAGAAAACTTCTTTACTTCTTTTGTTTTTTTGATGAAGATCCCTTTCTTATATTCTTTTTCTTCTTTTTTGATGAAGTGTTTTTTCTCACACTCCAGCCAAATGTTCCAAGTGAATCACCAAGTGTCAGATATTCTCCATGAGAATACGCCAGAAGTCCGGCCTTTCCTAATTGAAGTCTGCCTTTTTCATCCAGATACTCTTCTCCTACCTGAACTGCTTCTACTTTTGCCAGAAACATATGATGCGAACCAAGTTCTTTTATCTCTGTCACTTTACATTCAATGTTTACAGGACACTCTTCTATGATCGGTGCATAGTCTAATTTTGAAGCCTGACCTTCCGTCAGATGCATCTCTTTCCATTTATCCACATCTCGTCCAGACCTTACTCCGCACCAGTCCGTAGCTTTTTTTAATTTTTCTGTCGTCAGATTCACTACAAACTCTCCACTGTCTTTTAACAGTCCATAAGAGTAACGCTCTGGTCTTACGGATATATATAGCATTGCCGGATTCGTGCATACAGTTCCGGTCCATGCCACAGTTATAATATTTGATTTTCCGGATCGATCTGCCGTACTTACCATTACTGCCGGCAATGGATACAGCATATTCCCCGGTTTCCAGATCTGCTTTGCCATATTCTCTACCTCTACTGTTGCAGTTCACTTACCAGAGTCGGTATCAGCTGTTTCTTTCTGGATACAACTCCCTTTAAGATCATCTTTTCGCTGTCTTCTTTCAGATCGAATGCATCAATGATATACTCTTTCGCTTTTGCGCCGCAGCACAATAGTTCTGTCGATTCATCCAGAATATCCGTCAGCATAAAGAATACCATCTGTACTCCATTTTTCTCCAGTACTTCCGGCAGATATGGAGTCAGCATCTCTTTCACTTCCTGCAGTTCTTCTTTACTCATCGAATTCAGCTGTCCCACGCCAAATACCATATCATTTACTGTAAACTGCTTGAAATCCTGGAAACAGATATCTTCTGCCGTCTTTCCTGCAAGACTGCTTCCTGCCTTGAACATTGCCTGTGCCTGTTCTTCCAGATTGATTCCTGCAATCTTTCCAAGTTTCTTTGCAACTTTTTCATCCAGCGATGTGCAGGTCGGCGAGCGGAATAACAGTGTATCGGAAATGATTGCCGAACACAGAAGTCCTGCAATCGTTGGTGTGATCTCTACGTCGTTTTCTTTATACATCTGATATACGATCGTTGCCGTACATCCTACCGGCTGGTTTCTGAAAAATACAGGTCCCATCGTCTCGATATTTCCCAGTCTGTGATGATCAATGATCTCCACGATCTCAGCTTCCTCGATACCGTCTACTGCCTGATTCTTCTCGTTATGATCCACCAAGATCACTTTCTTTTTACTTACATTTAAGAAACGACGTCTTGATACGAATCCTTTAAACTTCCCATGCCGGTCGATAATCGGGAAATCACGGTATTTCTTCTTTGCCATAACTTCCTTAATATCTTCCACATAATCACTCATATGGAAACAAGTAAGTGGTGTCTTCGTCATAAAGCGCTTGACCGGAACGCTCTGGTTGATCAGTCTGGCTGCCGTAAATGTATCGTGCGGTGTACTGATGATTACCGTACTCTGCTCATCTGCACGTTTGATCACTTCTTCGGATACTTCCGCATTCTGGCAGACTACCATACAGCTTACATCAATATCAAGTGCACACATCTGTGATTCTACACGGTTTCCAAGGATCACCAGATCATCTTTTTCTATAAATTCCTGCATAAGCTCCGGACTTGATGCACCGATTGCTACTTTTCCTTTTGTAAAATATCCATGTTCGTTACCGGTTACCATCTCTCCATCCAGTGTATTCATGATGTTACGATACTGCGTTCTTGCTTTGGAAAGGATCATATTATCATATACATCCATATAAGATGTCGCAATGTCTCCGGTTGAAATAACACCCAGGAGCTCTTCATCTCTTAAAATCGGAAGTGTCTTGATGTTATTCTCCTTCATCTTTGTCCATGTATCTTTCAAAGATACATTCGGTCCTACACCATCTATCTGGTGGATATCCATATCTTTTACCTGTAATTTGACATTCTCCAGAAGATTTGGAACCTTCACTCCAAATTTCTGTAATACATAGTGTGTCTCTTCATTTATCTGACCGGCTCTTTTTGCAATATAATCATTACCGGTTATTTCTCTTTTTAAATTTGCATAGGCAATTGCTGAACAGATGGAATCCGTATCGGGATTCTTATGTCCTACAACGTATATTTTTCCTGCTTTCTTAGCCATATTTTCTCTTTCACATCCCTTTTTATATCATCTCTTAAGTATTAAGCTTGCCATCTTTTTAAGAATTCGTCAACCTTTATTTCTATGTATTTCGTATTTTTCTTTGAACAATATTATACTTCTATGCTATACTTAAGACAGTATAAAAGAACATTTTCAATTATGTTCTTAATAATAAGAAGGGAACTTAATACTATGAGCGAAGAATTATTACACGAAGAAACACAGAACGAAGGAACACCTGTTACAATGGCTGATCTTGAGGAACATTTTGACGATGCAAATCCATGGAATGTAGTAAAATCTTACATGGAAAAAGGTACTGTCCTTCCTGTAAAAGTAGAAGGGATTGTAAATGGCGGCGCCATTGCCATGGTTGAAGGTTTGCGTGGATTCATCCCGGCATCCAGATTATCTCTCTCCTATATCGAAGATCTTGAAACTTACCTGTTAAAAGATATTGAAGTCAAAGTCATCGATGTAGATGAAGCAAATAACCGTCTCGTACTCTCTGCACGCGAGATTCTCCAGGAAAAAGCAAGAAAGGAAAGAGAAGCTAAGATTGCCGCTGTCAAAGTTGGAAGCATCGTAACAGGCACTGTAGAAAGCCTTCAGAATTACGGAGCATTTGTAGATCTCGGCGACGGTCTCTCCGGTCTGGTACACATTTCCCAGATCAGCTTAAAACGAATCAAATCACCTGCTGATGTATTAAATGTCGGAGACGAAGTAACTGTAAAGATCATCGGAATAAAAGATGGCAAGATCAGCCTGAGTATGAAAGCTCTCGAAGAAGAGAAAAAAGAGGAAGAAGAAATCCATGTAGAGATCCCGAAGGCTGAAGAGATCGGTACAAGTCTTGGGGATTTATTCAAAGGGTTGAAATTAGATTAGTTTCTATTTAATCGATTAACAGAGTTGGCCTCTCGGTCCTTGAAGAACACAGTATATAGTTGTTCTTGTTCAGGTTCCGTACACTAAGAAACAGTAAGAGCGCCAAAATAACCTAAAAACAAAGGAATTACGTTCACAACTCGTCCCTTGGGGACTCAAACAAGTTCACTACATTCCTTTAACGGTTATTTTGACGCTCTTACTGTTTCTAAACACACTCCACGTTCACTAGAACGGCTATTTTTTATAACCTTTACGTATAATCGGAAAATTATAATATAAGCCTTGATTTTCCGGTGCTTCTATACACTTCCGGATTCACCTTCTCCAAATCCCGCAGCCACACTTCCGAGCAAGCATCACTCGGCATTCTCCAGTCTCCTCTAGGAGATAATGCCACGGTTCCAACCTTCGGGCCATCCGGCAGACAGGAGCGTTTGAACTGCTGGATAAAGAATCTTCTGCAGAATGTGTATAACCATTTGTAGATGGTTGCATCATCATATTCACCCTCAAATGCATAACGTGCGATACGGTAGATCTTACTTGGTTCATAGCTGAATCTCAACAGATAATATAAGAAAAAATCATGTAATTCATAAGGGCCGACCAGATTTTCTGTCTTCTGCGCAATCTCACCGTCTTTTGGCGGAAGGAGTTCCGGGCTGACCGGTGTATCCAGCACATCGTACAGTACTTCTTTCAACTCCTGATCTTCACAGGTATCTGCATAATAATGTACAAGGTGACGTACCAGCGTCTTCGGAACAGATGCATTCACTCCATACATAGACATATGGTCTCCGTTATAAGTTGCCCATCCAAGTGCAAGTTCGGACATATCTCCTGTTCCGATCACGATTCCTCCTGTCTGATTTGCTACATCCATCAATACCTGAGTTCTCTCTCTTGCCTGAGAATTTTCATAGGTTACACTATGATCCTCCGGATCATGCCCGATATCTTTAAAATGCTGTTCGACCGCTGCCCCTACCGGGATTTCCCGCAGTGTTGCTCCGAGCTTTACTGACATCTTGCATGCATTCTGATAAGTTCTGTCCGTAGTTCCAAAACAAGGCATCGTCACAGCTACAATTCCACTACGATCCATTCCTAATGCGTCAAATGCTTTTGCTGACACCAACAGTGCCAGCGTAGAATCCAGACCTCCCGAAATACCAACGACTGCACTTTTGGCATGTGCATGTGCCAGACGTTTTTTCAGCCCCATAGCCTGAATCGTCAGAATTTCTTCACAACGCAAGTTTCTCTCTGCCATCACACTTGGCACAAATGGTCTGGATGCAAATCTTCTTGTAAGCTCTGTTTCCTCTACATGGATCTCAAACGGAATACGGATCAGTGTCCTCTCTTTTTCCGTCTGGAACGTTGTATTCTTGCGGCGCTCACTTAATAAACGTTTTACATCTATCTCTGTATAGATCACTTCATTTGAGAAACGATTGCTGGATGCAAGTGTCGTTCCATTCTCTGCAATAATATTATGTCCTCCAAATACCAGATCTGTCGTAGACTCTCCTTCTCCGGCATTGGCATAAATGTATCCACAGATCAATCTTGCCGACTGCCCTTCGATCAGGCTCTCGCGATAAGCCGCCTTACCGATTGTCTCATCGCTTGCCGAACAGTTAACGATTACTGTAGCACCTTCTCTTGCTGCAAGTGTACTTGGCGGGATCGGAGACCACACATCTTCACAGATCTCTGCCGAAACGACCAGTTCCTCCATCTGTTCTGCCACAAATAGGAGCTGTGGCCCGAATGGAATTTTCTTTCCATCTAATGTAATCCACCTTGCCATATCCGGTCCCGGACGGAATTGACGCATCTCATAAAATTCCCCATAATTCGGAAGAAATGTCTTTGTCGTAAGTCCCAGAATATTTCCACGATTTAACGCAGCCGCAACATTATAAAGTTCTCCGTCTACAGCAAGCGGGACACCTATAAATATGAGTGCATCCTTTTCTTTTGTATAATCTGCAATCTTAAATAAAGCTTCTTTTGCCTCTTTCAGTAATATATCCTGCATAAAAAGATCACTACAGGTATATCCCGTCACACACAACTCCGGAAATACAATGACTTTTGCTCCGTTTGCAACTGTCTCGTCGATCATTTTACAGATATTTTCTGTATTATAAGCAACATCTGCCACTCTGATATCCGGAGTCGCAGCCGCTGCTTTTACAAATCCGTCTTTCATGACTCTTTCTCCTTATCGTTTACAACGTTTTAAGATATCTTTCAGTTCATCTACCGTATATTTGTATGCGGTATTACAGAAATGACATTTTACTTCGATATCCTTCCCTTCATCGATCATATCCTGGATTTCTTTCTTTCCAACACTGATCACGGCTTTTTCTACACGTTCTTTTGAACAGTTACAATAGAATTTTGTCGGCATAGTGTCTGTAATTTCCAGGCCCAGATTTCCCAGCAGAATCTCCAGGATCTGCTCCGGTGTTTCTCCTTTTTTCAGATGATCTGTTACTGATGTTATGTTTTTTAAATTTTCTTCAATCTGACTGATTGTCTCTTCTTTGGCAAATGGCATCATCTGAATGATAAAGCCACCGGCACATTCTACCGTATTATCTTTTTCCATCAGTACACCAAGGCCTACCGAAGATGGTACCTGTTCTGAATTGGCAAAATAATACGTCAGATCTTCTGCTATCTCACTGGATACAAGAATTGTCTGTCCGGAATATGGTTCCTTTAATCCCATGTCTTTTATAACCTGTAAAAGACCGATTCCAACAGCACCTCCCACATCAAGCTTTCTATTCTTTGGCGGCAGCATAACATCCGGATTATTAACATATCCTTTAACATCACCTTTACTGTCTGCGGTAACGGTGATACCACCGAGCGGTCCGTCTCCTCTTACCTGCAGTGTCAGCATATCTGTCTCATTTTTCATCATGCTTCCCATCATCGCTCCTGCTGTCAGTAATCTTCCCAGTGCCGCTGTCGCAACCGGGCTGGTATTATGATGTTCTCTGGCCGTTTCTACCAGTTCTTTTGTTGTCGCAGCAAAGGCTCTTACCTGCCCTTCCGCTGCTGTTGCTCTTACAATATAATCTTTCATGTGTGTATTCCCTTCTTTATTATTTCTGTCTATTTTCCATATTCTCTTGCGATCACTGTAATCCGTTCGCTTGTATACATCGGTGCTTTCTTCGTATACGCATCATATGCTGCAACGAATTTCAGTCCTGCTTTTTCTAACAATCCGCGCATTTCCCGCAATGTATATGCCTTTTGGAAATGGCTCTCCTGATATTTTCTGTACAGAGACGCCTCTTCATCCTCACGTACAAATAAAGTCAGTTCATATTCATTGATCATTGATGTATGATTGTAATAATTTTCCCAGATAAAACTGCATTCATCCCTGTCTTCCGCGATTACCTGATTTCCCAGCACTTCTCTGTACTTATATTCTGTATTAAAATCAAAAATAAAAATACCTTGCGGATCCAGATAATTATTGACCAGACGGAATACTTCCTGCAGTTCATTCTTTTCTGTCACATAATTGACACAATCACAGACACTGACTATTGCTCTCACAGTTCCGTACAGTTCAAACTCCTGCATATTCTGCAACAGATAAAGGATATCATGGCCACTCTCAATCCTTTTCTCCATGGCAATCTCCAGCATATCTTCGGAATTATCTACTCCGATCATATCATACCCTTTTTCAGCCAGGAGTTCTGTCATACTTCCGGTCCCGCATCCCAGTTCCAGAACCAGTCCGTCTTTTACTCCGTATTCTTTTAATCTGTCTTCCAGATAATCCGCCCATTCTTCATACGGCACATTATCCATAAATGTATCATAAACCTCGGCAAAACTTGTATATGCCTCCATGTATAATCTCCTTTTTCATACGTATTTAACATTTCTATTATATCGGTATTCTATTAAAAAGGCAATACGGAGAAAATATGACCAACAGTCAATTTTATTTGACTTCTTATTTCTGATTTGCTATACTTATTATGTTGAGATATTTATTTCAGTATCTGTACAAAACTACTCTAAGCAATTTGTACAAAAAGTTATAAAAGGAAGTCTGATTACTCATGGGAAGAGTCGAGGAAAATAAAAAAAAGAAAAAGGAAGCACTCTTTCGCACTGCATATGAATTATTTACCACCAAAGGGATCAATTCAACCGCCATTTCTGACATTGTTGAAAAAGCAGGTGTAGCGAAAGGAACTTTCTATCTGTATTTTAAAGATAAGTATGATATCAAAAATAAGCTGATCGCTCACAAAACCAAAGAATTATTTGATCATGCGGCAATTGCTCTGGAGCACTCCGGCATCACCGGACTTGAAGACCAGCTGATTTTTATCATTGATGACATCATTAATATTTTAGTAAATAATAAGCCTTTGCTGAACTTTATTTCAAAAAATCTTGTAATGGGTGCATTAAAATCTGCTTTCTGGGCCGAAGACGAAGGTGACAAAATCTTCTATGAACGATACCTGGAGCTGGTAGAAGCCGATGAACACGAATATCAGGATATTGACATTATGCTATTCACTATTCTGGAATTGGCTGGTTCCACCGGATACAATTCTATACTGTTTGAAGAACCTGTATCTATCGAAAAGTACAAGCCATTTCTTTATCGAACCGTCCGTCTGATCATTCAAAGTCATAGAAAATAGTGCGCATAGTCTGAGCCGTTTCTTACGAGTGCATGACAATTTATAAAGCAGAATCCGCAGTGTAGTATGTAACATAAATATCTTTTTATGTTCCTGCAAACAAATTTGTGTTACATACTACACTGCGGATTTTATTGTCTGGTAGTTTCTTTATGATTCACACGATTACTTATACTGCATAAGCAATTCCTTCATAGCCTTACCGGTTCCCTTCACAGATCCCTGAACCATCTCCGGCTTTCCACCACCGCGTCCTTCAAACGCGACGTTTAATGCTTTGCTGATCGGGCGTACATCCTCACTCCTGCTTCCGATTACATATCGATAACCGTCCGTATCTGTTCCGGCAAATACCGCACAGATCACTGCGCCTTTATCAAGCAGCCTGTTCATCATTTCTCTTGGAAGATTACCGGACAATGCGCTGTCGAATACAGTCACAATCTTCTCTTCTACCGGAATCTCTGCCACACGAAATTCCAGGAGTTTCTGCTGTAATTCTGCGATCTGGCTCTTCATACGTGTCTGCTCATCTTTAAGCTTACCAACCGCATCTGCCACTTCATATTCTTTTGCACATAACAGTGCCGAGATTTCTTTTGTCATGGCATCTTTTTTCTCATAATCCCGCATTGCACGTCTTCCGCAGAGCATTGTGATACGCTCACCGCCTTTATAATTGGCCATGCTTACCAGCTTGACAGCTCCGATCTCACCGGTCGTCTTCACATGTGGCGCACAGCATGCACACACATCATAACCTGGGATCTTTACAATACGTACCTGACCCTCAATCTCGATCTTGCTGCGATAATCCATATCTTTCAGCTCATCCTTCGACGGATAAAGAATCTCGATTTCAAGATCCTGATATACTGCCTCATTTGCCGCTGCCTCAATCTCTTTCAACTGTTCTTTACTGATCGTACCATCAAAATCCATTGTACAGTAATCGGCCCCCAGATGAAAACCGACATTGTTATATCCAAATCTTTCATGCACGATACCGGATACAATATGCTCCCCGGTATGCTGCTGCATCTTTTCAAAACGTTCTTCCCAGTTGATCTTTCCGGTCACAATACTTCCCACTTCCAATGGTTCAGTCGTATAATGATAGATCACATCGTCTTTTTCATGCACATCTGTAACGTTCACGGTTCCCAGAACTCCTGTATCTGCATACTGACCGCCGCCTTCCGGGAAGAATACCGTCTGGTCCAGTACCACACGGTAGCCATCCTTTGCTTCTTCACAGGAAATTACTTTTGCTGTAAATTCGGTTCTGTGACTGTCCTCAT
>OLNR01001468.1_pt1 | contig 13747 bp, 9 predicted proteins | sample 1672231 | NCBI WGS metagenome assembly OLNR01 (sample SAMEA3136662, study PRJEB25190) | human gut metagenome
TTCAAAATATCCTTTTCGCTATGGATATACGCCAGCGGATTATAGTTCATCGATTTTTTGAAATTAATTGTGTTGAGTATCTTGATGCGGTAGCCGCTTCGTTGAAGCAAGCTGCCGCATTCAACGAGGATGCTGCCCTTCGGGTCGGTCACAACGAACGAACAGGGATATTTATCCGACACGCATTGCATGAGATTCGGTTTGACGAAAAATCTCGTCTTGCCGCTGCCAGAGCCGCCGATAATCAATACGTTTTTGTTGCGGGCATACGCCGGGTTCTTCGGGCGGCTGCTCATCGTGAGCCGTTCCGTCTGCGTCAGAATCACGTTGTTGGCAAACACGGGGTCGATAAAGGGCTTGATATCCTCCGGCGTACCCCAGCGTGCCGAGCCATACTCACGCCCTTTGCGATACTTCTTTTTTTCACTTTCTTTAATGAAAATGAACAGACGAAAGCACGCGCCCAGCAGCAGCCCGATGCATAAGTCATGCAGCTCAAAGCTCGGCAGGGGCGACGCGAACGACGCAGAAAGGCTGTCCATCAGGCTTAGCAGCTTATGCGCCGCATCCGTTCCTTCTGCCAGCCGCCATGCCTGCCCGATTTTCGTCGCGTAGAGCGCAATCAGCAGATACGGCAGTTCATGCAGCCATTTTCTTTTCATCGCGTCCGCTCCCTTTCCGCCTTGCGCATTGGGGCAGTCCGGGCGACCTTTTCCTTCATCTCATTCAGGATTTCCATCAGGGATGGGTGCTCTGCCTGACGAACGCGCCGATCTGTATATTCCTGAAAAGCTGCTGTCAGCGCGTCTGCGTCGCGGGCTTTAAAGAAAACGAGATATTTCGTTTCATCACTTTTCGCCCTCTTGACGGCGAAGTCCACGCCATATTTACGCGCAATGCGTTCAAAGGCATGGATATCGGGATCGTCGATCTCGATGTTGGTCATGCCCTGATTTTGCCGTGCAAGCTGTCGGACAGACTGCTTGCCATGCGGCACAGTCAATTTGCCGTGCATGGCGTGAAGCAGCTTTGCTATGCCGTTTTTCATTACCCTTCCAAAGAATTTGCTCGCATGAAATGCCATCGTAACGGTGCGCATTTCAACTTCTTCCTGCAAGAAAATCAACTCCTTTCTCTGATTTTACAGGCGATTCACGGCGGAACCGCCAGTCTGTGCAGCAGATACCTCATCTTACTTTTTCCTCCGTTTCCTGCCCGCCAGCCTGCGCCCGATCAAGATAATTCCGGCAAGCAGCAGCAGTGCCGCGCCCTCCGTTATCATCGGGGTCAGCTCAATATCCACGCCGGTCTGAATATCGTGCTTTTCGTCCTCCTTTTCATTGACAAGGCAGGGCATTTCTTCGGGAACAACGTAGCTTTCGTTGATGGAAAACGTCAGCGTGTCCTCGGTTTTCACATAGCCTTGGAGCGCTTCGGTTTCACGGGCAACGTACTGACCATCATCGAGATTTTCAAGCAGCACCGTGCCGTCCTCGCCGCTCTCCATCTCGCGCAGCACATTTCCATCTGCATCTTCCAGCACGAATTTCACGCCGGAAAGCGGATTGCCGTCGCCGTCCATCTTCATAAACATATAGCTGCTTGGCACGTTGACCAGCGTAATCGGCTCAGGCTGCACGAAGTCCTCGCCGATATGCAGCAGCATGTCCTCCATGCGTCTGTACCCATTGGGCGCGGCGGTTTCGCGGATAATCCAGTCACCGTAGTCGATATGACGGAAGATAAATTCGCCGTTTTCGTCACTCGCAGCCACTTCGGTCACGACATTGGTTGCCGCGTTAATCAGGCTGAACTCCACGCCCGCAAGCGGTCTGCCGGATGTATCCACCTTCTTATACGCAAGGCGCATCGGCGTATTGGTGACGGTTTCCAGCGGCTCATTCGGGTTGACAAACGTACCGTCCACCGTCAAACGGACATGCACGGCGGCTTTGAAATAGCCGGGGAGCGGCTGGGTTTCCTCGACGGTATATCTGCCATACGGGATTTTCTCAAACGTCACCAACCCGTTTGCGTCCGAAACGGCGGTCATCAGGCGCGTGCCTGTTTCCGTGACCAGCGCAAATTCCACGCCGGAAAGCGGCACGCCGTTTTCGTCCTGCTTGCGGAGCTGTACGCGGGTATAGTCGTCGCGCAGCATCGTGTTGCCCGTGACATTTCCCTGCTCGTCCACCGTGAAGCGGGTTTCGGCTTCATTGAGCGCATAGCCGCTCGGCGCAAGGATTTCGCGGAAGGTGTATGTTCCCGGCGTAACGGGGATATCCGGGATTTCGCCGTTCGCATCGGTCGTGGCGCGGTAAATCATTTCGCCCTGCTCGTTTCTGACCTCGATCTTTGCGCCCGGAACGGCTTTCGCGCCGGTGATATCGGTTTTGGTCAGCGTCACGGGCGTATAAACCAGCTCGTCATAGATGGGCTGCGCCAGCTCGACGCGGATTACCGCATCGCCGCCCGGCTCAAGCGTAATCGGGAAACGGTTTGGATTGAGCTTCCAGCCTGTCTTGGCTTGCAGCTCGCGCACATAGTAGTCGCCATGCGGAAATATGCCGTCAAACGTCAGCCTGCCGTTTTCATCGGTCATGCCGACAGCCACAAGCGTATCTGCCAGCAGGGTCACGCCGTTTTCATGGATATCCCGCTCGCTGAACAGCCCGAACACAAAGCCTTCGCCCGGCTCGCTGTGCAGCGTCCGCAGCACTTCACCGTTTGCTTCCGTCGTGCGAATGACTTCGGCTTCCTTGTGCAGCGTAATAGCGGCGGGAAGATAGGTATTGCCAACCTCCACGCGGATCTGCACCAACGGGGTCTGATCGTCCGCATACGCCAGCTCGATTTCGTGCGGCGCATCATCCGGCGCGTATCCTTCCGGTGCTTTGACCTCGGTCAGCGTATATCTGCCCAGCGGCAGAAGTTTGGACGCATCCTCGCCGCCCGCCGTCGTGATGATCGTATCGACCAGCTCGCCCTCGGCGTACCACGCCGTTCCGTCCCTGCCGACGATCTCCTCTGCGGCACGCAGTTCAAAGACCGCGCCTGCCAGATTCCGCTGTTCATAGACCGGCTTCTGCACTGCATAGCCGTATGCGTCCACGGTTTCAAAGCCGACGAGCATATCGCCGGTCTTTTTCACGAGAATCTGTCCTTTGACCGGCTCATCCTGCATTTCGACGTTTAGCTCATACGTCTGCCCCGGTTCGTCGCCGTCATGCCCGATCATCACGGGCAGAGATTCCGTCTGAATCAGGTATCCTTCCGGCGCGGAAATCTCCTCGATGTAGTACAAGCCCCACCTGAGCGTTTCCGGCAGGGTCACGCCGCCCGTTTCATCCGTGGTGAACGTGTCGATCTCCTTTTCGGTCGGATAATGCACCGTCTGGCGCACCGTTTCGCCGTTTGCGTCCTTGAGCTTAAACGACGCATGCGCCAGCGTGACGGTCTTGCCCGTTTCTCGATCCGTCTTGAGGATACGCAGGCGGTAGAGAATCGGACGGTCGCTGAGTGTCAGCGGCGGTGGGTTCTGGATATCCTCTGTCCCGTCGATTTCAAACTCAATCGCGCCTTTGATTTCATAGCCCTCTTTGCCCTTCGTTTGCTCCAGCACATAGATGCCGTAGGGCAGTGCCTTGGTCTTGGCGTATCCGCGCTTATTCGTCACCAGATGATCGCGCTCAAACGGACGCGCGTTTTCATAGCTGCCCGCACTTTTGAGATACACGTTGAACTCTGCGCCCGCTTCCGGCTGCTCGACGCGATCCGGGGCAGGGTCGTCGTGGTCGTCGCCTAAAATCTTGACGATAGCCTGTGCTCCCAGCCGGATGGTGTTGGTTTTCAGCCCTTCATATTCCACGACGGCTTCTTCAGACTGCCCTGCGGCGCTGACGGTATCGACGAAGATGTGTTTTTCGCTCGGATGATAGCCCTTTGGCGGGGTCAACTCCACGATTTCATACAGCCCCGGCCACAACTCGCCCGTTGCAGCACTCGCATCCTCTCCTGCCGTCGTCAGCCCATCCACAACGGTATCGCCTTTTTTGAACAGAACGTTGCCCTGTCTGTCCTTGATTGCCGTGCCCGCCAGCACCTGAAAGACCGCGCCGGTCAGCTCGCCGTCGCCGCGTGATTTCGGCGGGTCGATGCTCGCCTGTCTGGGCAGGGTCTTTCGATTTTTGCTGCTGGGGTTATCGCCTGCATATTCGTCCTTATCGCGCTTATAAATCTTGATTTTGACCCGAACGGGCTGATTCGTCGCCGCAAGGTCGGTCGTTTCGTCGGGTTTGACCGTCGCGTCCAGCGCGATTTCTTCAAAAACGTAGCCCTTTGTCGCGCCATGCTCGCGCACGATGTAGCGTCCCTTGCGCAGCGGCTCGGAGATTGCCACGCCGTCCGCGCCGGTCGTCATGCTGCCGACAAGCGCATTTCCGTATTCGTCGTTTTCATAGATATCAAACTTCACGCCCGCAATCGGGTTGCCGTTTGCCCGGTCGGTTTTGGTCAAACGGATAAAACCTTTGGTCGGCTCATTCGCGACTTCCAGCTCGCAGGTTTTGAAGTTTTCCTCGTCAATGACGATATCCGCCGAAAAGCCCGCGTCCACGAAATGCTCCGGCACTTTGCTTTCCGTCACGCGGTAGGTTCCCCACGTCAGCCAGCCGGTTTCGGCAACGCCGTCCGCATCCGTCGTAATGACCGCGACCACCTCGCCGTCGCCCGCTCCTTGATGGGATGGCAGACCGCTGAGTCGCGTGACGGTAAACTCCGCGCCTGCCAGCAGCTCTTTTGTGAGCTGATCCCGCTTGACAATCCTGATTCTGCCCTGAATCGGCTGATTGCTCGCGCCCAGATATGTCGTTTCGTCCGGATTCACCGCCGCGTCCTGCTGCGCCAGTTCCGCCACATAGCCCGTCGGGTTTTCATGCTCGCGCACGGTATATTGTCCCTTGAACATTGCAGGCGACGTTGCCGCGCCGTTCGCATCCGTGGTCATTGTGCCGACAACGTTGCCGCCCGCGTCCACGATATCGAACTGCACACCCTCAATCGGTCTGCCGTCCAGTGCGTCGGTCTTGACGATCTGGATAAAGCCCTTCGTCGGCTCGTTTTCGACCTTGATGAGATAGGTCTTTCCGTTTTCCGTGCAGTCGATTTCGGTTGAAAAGCCGCTGGTTTCATAGTGTGCGGGAACTTTGCTCTCCGTCACGCGATACCGCCCATAATCCAGCCAGTCCGTTTCGGCATATCCGTTTGCATCGGTGGTCAGCACGATGGGCGTTCCCGTTCCGTCTGTGCGTGTAATGGTAAACTCCGCGCCTGCCAATGGTTCTTTCGTCAGGCTGTCCGTCTTGGCGATGCGGATTCTGCCCCGAATCCGTTCATTCGCGAACGCCGCGCCCGTCGTTTCGCCTGCCGTGACGGTCACGCTCTGACTGTCCGGCACAGTAATAAGATAGCCTGTCGGCGCGCCGATTTCCCGCACCGTGTAATTTCCCGCCGGAAGGTTCTCAAAGCGCGCCGTTCCGTCCTCGCCCGTGGTCTGCGTTGCCATGACCGCGCCGGAAGCGTTCGTCAGCTCGAACGCCGCACCCGCCAGCGCCGCGCCGTTTGCTTCATCCGTTTTGTTTACGACGAGCGAGCCGTTGGGCATATCGAAGCGGATTTCCGTGGATTTGAGCGGGTAGGGCGATCCCCTCTGCGGGATGACGACCTTCTGCACATTCGCATCCGGCACGGCGACCAGAAAATTGGCTTCCAGCTCCTCCGTCGAAACGGATTCCGCAGTAAAAGAAAAACCGCTTCCTGCTTGGGAAACGGTAATGGTATCGCCGCTGTTCAGATAGACGTATGTGCCGTCCTCGCCGCCCGTGTAGCCGGTGATCGTTCCGACCGAGCGTCGGATGCGGATGCGCGGCGCGTCCGTGGTCAGCGTCGCCGTGCCGGTGCATACGCCGTTGGCGACGGATACGGACACATTCGACACCGTGATTTCGCCGGTCATTTGCGCATAGGTCAGGGCATTTGCCGCCAGCCAGCGCGCATATTCGAGATATTCCTTCGGTGCTTGTCCCGTCGCACGGTAGAACTCGTCCATGTGCCAATAATCGCGGACGTACTGCGAACCTTCCAGCTGTTTGATGACCTCGCGGATGGCGAACTGCCCCGCCGCTCTCGACCATTCAAGGCATTCATCCTCATACCGGTCAATCCCCATGAAGGGAAACGTGTGCCGCAGTACCCAGCCGATGGCGTGCATCGTCTTTTCGCTGTATATGATGCCGGAATAACCCTGCGTCTGCCCGTACTGCGCCAGATCAACCACATGATATGGACCGTCCGGGTTGTTCCTGATGCCGGGGCTGTTCATCGTATGTTCAAGGCAATAGACCACATGCTCGTTGATGTAATGCCTTGTCGCGTAAATCGCGCCATAGTTTTTGAGCGACGCAATCTGCACGTCGTCATGCACGGAATAGGCGTATACCGTCTGCCCCGCGTAAAACTCGCCTGTGTTGCCGCTGAGCGTCTGCAATCTCGGCGGGTTATTCGCCGCGTACAGCTCCACCGGCGTAAACGGGAAGGCGTAAGCCGTCACGTCATAATCTGCCGCATCGGACGGCTGGGTTTCCTCCGCCATCACCCAGACCGTCGCCGTGTCCGTCCACGCCATCTCTCCATCGGGTTCTTCCTCGCCGTACAGATAGCGCACCAGCAGCCATGTTCGCCCCATGCCGTCCTGCCGGACTTCTTCCACCCGGACGTTTGCGGTGCGGACAAAACTGCCATCGTACAACTCGCCGTCTGCCTCGTCCGCCGTTTCATCCACATCCGAAAACACGCGCGTATTTTCCGTAACGAGAACGAACATGCCCGCCTGATACGCCGCTTCAGGTTCGGGCGTTGGCAGGGATTCTTCGGTAACCTGCGGGGTCGGCTCTGCCGTGCCCTCCGGCGTTTCGATTTCCGTCGGCAGTTCCGTCGGATCGCTTGGAAGCTCCGGCTCGCCTGTTGCTTCCGGTGATTCAACCGGCAGTTCCGGCTCGGCTGTTTCTTCCGGCTCGTTCGGAAGCTCGGCTTCCGCGCCTGTTGCTTGGGCAAACTCCGTTTCTTCCGCCCATATCGATGTAGGCAGAGCCGCCGTCAGCATCATCAGCGACAGCAGCAAAGACAAAAGACGTTTGATTTTGTGTTTCATAAGTTCCTCCTGCTTTTTTCAAGTACAGCCACGACTGCAAGCCGTCCCGCTTTGCCGCCATAGCTTCGGTCACATGTTATCAGCGTGAGAATGGAATCCTCCGCGCCGACCGTCACACCCGTGTCGTACAGTGCGTTCCGCCGGGCGTACCGGATAAATTCCAGAAATGCCGCATCGCTTTCAAAATCCGCCTGTGAAGCGTCCCACTCGCCGCTGTGAAAATTCAGCACGGCGAAAATGCGGTATGATCCGCTTTCGTACAGCGTATCGAGCAGCACGGTTTCGTGTCCGGCATAGAAATCCGCATCCTTGTACCGCATGAGCGACGTGAACATCTTCTCGCCGGTGGATTTGAGATGATGCCCGTAAATGGCGATATTGCGGCTGGGGATGCTGTAATCCGTTTTCATCAGCGAAAACAGCGTTCCCGCCGCGCCCTGCTTTCCTGTGAACGTATGATGCAGGTAATGCTCGGCGTCGTCCGTCCAGACGACGGGATAATCCACGTTCGTGCCGGGAATCCTGATCCACGCGATGAAATCGTCGTTCTGTGCCAGACACGCCGCAAGGTCTGCGCCTGTCCCGATGTCGATTTCAGGCGGGGATTCATCCGTTTTGGGCAGTTCAAGCGGCACTTGCGTTGTGCTTGGGAAACCAAGCAGTACGCGCAGGGCACTTTTATCCTGTGCAGGCGCGTCCGTTGCCTGCGCCGGTTCCTCGCTTTTGAGCCGAACGCGCAGATCGTCATATTCTGCCGCGCTCCGATTCATTTCCGTGTTCTGCCCGATGAGCGGGCAGAACAGCATTGCCGCGCCCGTCACAGCCATTGCCGCCGCAAGAAAAGCCGAGGGCGAATCCGCATGTTTTTGCTTCATGATGTTCCTCCCTTCTCACAGGCAGTACAGCTTTCTGCCCTGTATGGCGTAGACCAGAATCGGGGTACAGTCCGGCGTAAACAGGTAACACCTGCCGGATTCAATCTGCGTCAACGCGCAGAGCTGGCAGGCTTTTCCGTCCACCGGCGGCACGGCGAAGAACAGCACCCGTCTGGGAAACCAGCCTCCGCTGATCTCGCACGTCCGCTGCTCGGCTTCCTGCTCCAGCTGCATCACCCGAAGCGCGGTTTCCGTCCGCTTTTCGGGCAAAAGAAAACCTGCTTGCGTATCCTGCCGCAGCAGGTTCTCAAGCAGGTCGTCTTTGCTCATGCAGCCGGGAAATCGGTCAATGGGTTCGAGTTCACAGGCGAATTGAAAATAGTTTTTCATGGACACCACTCCCTTCTAAAGCTCATCAATCCAATTTTCATAATCTTCCTCCCGCTTTCGCCGGTCGTATCGCACCTGAGCGTCGTAGTAATTGCCCATCGTCGCGGGCGCGTTGAACAGCGTGGTCAGCAGATATTTCTTGATGTTGCGGACGCGGCTTGCGTTCTGCTCAAGGCATCCGAAGATGTACTCGATGTGCATACTGTTGATCTTGCGCATCCGCTCCTTGACCAGTTCGGCGGGATACTCCGCCCCGGATATCGTGATCGTTTTCCTGCCGGTGCAGAGGATTTCCACCATCAGCTCGACGATCTCATCCATCCGATCCCGGTTATATGGCGTGACAAGGCAGTCATACCCGATCTGCGACCGCACGCTGTCCCGAATCGCCGCAACATCTTCCTGCCTTTCCTTGAGATGGATTGATGGATAAGGATTTTCTCCCTGAGTATTTGGTGGATACGTTTTTTCTGAATTCGTGTTTGATCTATTCGTATTTAATTGTGCGGGATTTTCCTGTTCAGGTTTTTCCTGCTTTGGATTCTCCTGCACAGGCTTTTCCTGAACCGGATTCTCCAGTCTTGGATTTTCCTGTTTTGGTTTTTCCGGCGTAGGTGCGTCCTGCGCAGGCTGGCTGTTCATGTGGCAGTCCTCATAAATCAGGTACTCCGTCCCGCTCAGCCGTCCGCGCTCGTCCCGTTTTCGATTTCGGATCACATAGCCCGAACGCTCCAACTCCTTGACGGCTTCGCTGACAGCATCCACGCCCTCCCGGCTGATTGCCGACAGCCCCCGCAGCGTATAATCCCAGTTCTCCGGCAGGGACAGCATCACCGACATCAGCCCTTTGGCTTTGAGTGTCAGGCGTTTATCCTTCAAATGCTGATTGGACATCATCGTGTAGTTTTTGGTTTTGACAACTCGAAAGACTACGGTCATTGCGTTTCACCTCCCTTCGCATGGGTATAGAAAAAGGCGTTCGCCTTTCGGTAAACGCCTTGCAGAATACTTTTCGCTTTTCCTGCTGAGAATTACTGTTTGATTGTTCTGCTCAATTCTTCAACTTCCTGCTTGGTCAGCATCGTTGCGTCAATAACCAGTTCTTCAGAGTAACCCATTTCAAGCATACGACGAGCAATAGCCAGTGCCTTCTGCATTTCACCGCGCTTTTCACCCAGCATAATTCCTTCATCAATCATCTGCCGAATTGCTTCACACATACTCGTATTTTCACCTTCAAAGCACTTGAGCATAGCCTTTACTGCTTGATTGTTTTGCTCAATTTTTCAACTTCCTGCTTTGTCAGCATCGTTGCGGAAATAATCAATTCCTCAGAGCAGCCCATTTCAAGCATACGACGAGCAATAGCAAATGCCTTTTGCTTTTCGCCGCGCTTCTCGCCCAGCATGATTCCTTCATCAACCATTTGTCGAATCGCTTCACACATATTTACAACCTCCTTGTTCGGGTCAATCGCAATTCCCGCATTCGTCATAGCATTGATGACCAGTGCCGCGTTTGTTTCCAGACAGCTGAACTTTGAATCCTCATTCAGCAATTTTTCCATCCGTGCCTTATCCCGCTGGTATTTAATATACGCCAGCACTTCACGCAGACTGCTGTTCAGCTTCTGAAGGTCATTGTCGCTCATCTCCATCGGGTCAATCATGAAAACCCGATAATCCTGAATAAACGGAAGAACCTTTTCCGGCTGCTCACCGTACATCTCGCGCAGGCTGAGCGGCGCATCCCATTTCTTTCCGCCAAAGTTAATGACCAGCGTAATCACAGGGGACAGCCGATCTTCTTTCTTCATACCAGAAAGATATTCTTCCGATGTACCATTTTTTCCTTCCTTACGATGCTGGCTTGCCAGATCACGCACCTGCTTTTCGAGCTGCATGGCATCGTACAGCATGTTGCGAACCGGCATGGCATAATGCACATGGCTCTGATTCTCTATTCCCAGCACGAGATAGGTGTACCGATCATCCGTTTTAACCGCCAGCGTTTTAAGCGTATCGCGGTATTTCTGCGCCGCTTCCGGCTTGCCTTTCTCATCCTCATGATATGGAATCACATACTGCGTTGTATCCATATCGGTCAGCTGTTCCGGCTTAATCACCTGTTCGCCATCATAAATCAGATAGTTAAAAGCATCTGCAAACACTTCCACTTCCGAAACATACTGTTTGGTTGCCGTATCCTGAATGGACATGTTTTTTTCTCTCCTTTGAGCCATCATTTCATCCGTCCATGCTCTATTTCAAGTTTATTTTATCACGTCGCTTATGATTTCGCAAGCACTTATGATTCATCACCGTTCCTGCAAAAGCTGCCGCTTTTTATACCAGCCTTCCAGCAGCTTGATAATGGTATCTTCCATTTGCTTTGGCGTGTAGGATTTCGGAAAATACTTGCGCAGCGTTTCGTTTTTCAGTGTCACCCGATCAAGGTCGGTTTTCTTTTCTTCACTCATGACCGCCCGCATCACATCAAGGGAAAGCATCTTCTGCAGGCTGAATTTCTTTAATCGTTGTGCCTGAGAAAGCGACGGCGTTGCCTGTTCGCTGTCCATTGCTTCAAGCAGAAGGGTTTGTTCTTCTTTCTTCAAATAAGACAGTTCGACCGCAGGATTAAATGCAATTTTGCGTTCATCTACCATATCCAGTAATTCGGGAATCAGTTCGGTCAAGCGGATATATCTTTGAATCTGATTTCTACTATCTGGCGCATTTTCGGCTATCAGCTCAACAGTTCGCTTTCCAGAGAAATTGTGACCAACTTGGTCACGATTTTCTTTCATCGGTCGTCCCGCCTGCCTTTTCATCGCATCGAGTTTCATTTTATAGGCAAATGCACGTTCACTCGGCAGCAGCTCCTCACGCTGCAAATTGCTATCCACCATGATAATCGTGGCAGCGTCGTCGTCGAGATCGCGAACGATGACCGGCATGGTTTCCTTACCTGCCAGCTCGGAAGCATGATGCCGCCTGTGACCAGCGATCAGCTCATAGCCGCCGTCAGGATCAGGACGCGCAATCGCGGGGACAAGCACGCCATACTCGCGCACACTGTCTACTGTGTCCTGCATCGCCGCGTCGTCCTTGACCTTGAAGGGATGATTTCTGAACGGATGTAGCTCACCCAACGGGATTTCCTGCACCTTTTCCCGCTGGGCATCCGCTCTGCTTTCTTCCGTCGCAAAAAGGTCATCGACCGATTTCAGCTCGATGTTTCTGGCGCTGCTTTTCATGCTGAATCACCTCTTTCGTCAGCGCGTTGTACGCCTGCGCGACCTTGCCCTTCGGATCATACGCGAAGATGCTTTTCCCTTCAGCACTGCACTCTGCCGCTCTGATGGAGTGCGGAATTACGGTATCAAACACTTTAATCTTCGTTCCGTACTGTGTCCGAAGCAATTCGCTGATTTCACGGGCATACGTCGTGCGGCTTGCCATTGTAATGAGAATTCCTTCAACCCGCAGCCCTCTGTTCAATCCGCGGCGCATCCTGACGATGCTTTCCATCAGCTTACCAAGTCCATCTACCGACAAATAATGCGGTATGGTCGGTATCAGCACGCTGTCTGCCGCCGCCAGTGCGTTGATCGTCATCATGCCCAGCGACGGCATACAATCCAGCAGCACATGGGAGTAGTCTTTTCTGCAATCGTCCAGCACCCGTTTCAGCACATTCTGCCGTGTATCCAGCGACGCTTCCACGCCAGATAAGGCAATGCTGCCGGGAATCAAGTCCACGCCTTCCGCATGATGCAGAATCGCTTCTTTGGCATGAACGGGTTGTTCCTGAAGAACTCTGCCCATGAGTGTAGCCAGCGTCACCGGCAGGGTTTCCGGCTTCCTCCATCCCAAACTGAGCGTCAGGCTGGCTTGCGGATCGCAGTCTACCAGCAGCACGCGCTTTCCTTCTCTCGCCAAACCAATACCCAAATTGGCGCAGGTCGTTGTTTTGCCTACGCCGCCCTTCTGGTTTGATAGACTGATAATTTGCGTATTCATGTTTTCTCCTTTCCGATGAATACAAAAAGGACGCTCGTTGTCGGAGCGTCCCCAAGTTGCTGAGATTGAATTTTCTTATCTCACGATCAGAATGATCCTTTCAGGTTTATCATAATTCGATAGTCCATGCTGTCAGCATGGGATGTGTCGAAAAAGTAATTGAAATCGGAAAGTTTTTCTTAAATAACAGTAAAAACTATTGATATCTTCGATGCTTTCTGCACATGTTTTTGCGGAGATATGTGCAGTAACCGAAAAAGAGGCCCATGTTTCTGCATATACCCAGATATAATTATATGCAGAAAGGCTGGTGCTGTATGAGAAAATTTGATTACTCTTTTTTGATTCGTTTTACCTATGCTGTCTTTTGAGGTTGGACAGGCTGACGATTTATGCAGCTAATGAAAAAAGGAACTGGCAGAACATCTCTGCACCAGCTCCTCATTCTGTGTTTTCTCATCTCGTAATGTCGTTCCAAGTAATGATATCGGGACATTTTAACAGATTATCTTTCAAATCAGCCGGATTCATGAACTCGCCTGTCTGAGCATTTACAATCATTGTATGATAATCGTGTCCTTGCGTTACTCGTACATTTTCCATTTCTGCATAATGCTTTTGTTCTTCTTTAGGATTAAAGAAGTAGTCGCACTCAATCTGCCACACAGGATATAATACGATTTGTTCGTTTTCATCAAGATAACAGCAGTATCCAAATCTTATCTCATAGACATTGCGGATATTGCCCTTTTCAATTTGCTTTTCGACGCTTGATATAACATCATCAATCGTACACAATGGCACATCATCGACTACCGAAGCAACTTTTTTCAGCGGTCGGAACTGTATTTGATATCCGCCATCGACATATGCAATAAACCCCCATATTGGGGATATATAGTATCCCCAATACTCGACCCCTTTCGTCTTCCAGCTTTTCGGGAATTTGAATCCCATTTCTTTTTCATTGGCGCCATACGTTATATCTCCGGCACCCATTAAAATGGGAATTCCATCTATTTTTTGCCTCAATGTGCAGTTGTAGCATGGACGGGTATTGGGCACAATCGTCACCCATGTTATATCTAAATCCAAATCATAATCTGGGAAGAATTTTCCGAGTTCTTGATTGGCATAATCTATACTGTCTTGAACTGTAAAATCATATCCGTCTAAATATGGATATAACCGATCGACCTCATTTGAGCAATACTGAGTTCCGCTGAAGCTTTCTAATTTTGTTGTTTCTTTAT
>OLNR01001472.1_pt1 | contig 13702 bp, 9 predicted proteins | sample 1672231 | NCBI WGS metagenome assembly OLNR01 (sample SAMEA3136662, study PRJEB25190) | human gut metagenome
ATAAAATACGCTTCGCGAATTTTACTCATTATCGCAGCAGTCGTCAAGGTCTTGTGCAAGCACAGACTTTGACTCGTTGCTCACGTAAAAAAACTGCCGTCCGAAACACTTCTTTTCATGTTCCGGACGACAGCCATATTCTGTGAAAGTAAGCAGAACGATAAGCCGGGTTATGTCTTGAATGGTCATCTATCTAATCCTGCTGTTGCCAGCAGGCTTCAGCGACCTACCTAAAAACGTGACGGGCAGCCACATAGTTTTTTGTTCGGTCTTGCTTCGGATGGGGTTTACATGTGCCCTCTCTGTCACCAGACAGGCGGTAGTCTCTTACACTGCCTTTCCACCCTTACCAGGCGAACCTGGCGGTTTATTTCTGTTGCACTGGCCTTGGAGTCACCTCCACCGGACGTTATCCGGCATCCTGCCCTTTGAAGCCCGGACTTTCCTCACCTGACCCCTTTCGGTCCTGTCAGCCGCGACCATTTATTCTACTTACCGAATCAGTCTACCACAGGAAAAACTTTTCGTCAAATACATTTTCTATTGTATTATTTGTATTGTGTGGTATAATACAAAATACAAGGAGGTGTTTTCATGATCATAAAAATCAATACACTCTCGCAGATTCCTCTGTATCTGCAGCTTCGCAACCAGATTGTAAAAGGCATCGGCAAAGGGGAATTGACCGAGGGTGAGTCTCTTCCCACCGTGCGGCAGATGGCTGCCGATCTTGGTATCAATACCATGACAGTGAGCAAAGCCTACCAGCTTTTGAAAAATGAAGGTTTTCTCTATACTGACCGCCGTCTGGGAAGTATCGTTCATATTCCTGAAAACGAGGAACATTCTTCTCTTTTTCAGGAAAAACTGGAGGACGAATTGGAACTTTTAAGTGCGGAAGCCAGGATCCGCGGAATGAACCTGGAAGATTTTCTCAGTCTTTGCAGCAAAGTATTTGTGGAAATGGAGGTGGCTGTGGAATGATGCTCTTTTGGATTCTTGCGATCACGGACCTGATCATGGTCGGCATCACCTGGGCGGTTTATGGAAGTTCGGCAACCTATCGGGACGGGATGCTCCTTGGCGTTCATCTGCCGGAGTCTGCTGCATCCCTCCCTCCTGTAGTTCAGCTGACTGACAGCTACAAAAAACGTATCCGACAGTTTTATCTGCTGCATCTGTTTTTGGGTGTTGCAGTCGCCGCTCCTTTTTTCTGGCGGACTTCTGTGGCTATGATCCTCTGGTGTATCTGGCTTTGTGTGTTTTTGATCCGTGCAGTCTCTTTGCTGTACAGTGTCCACCGTCAGCTGTATCTTCTGAAGCAGGACCTGAAACTGTGTAATATGGCAGAAAAACCTTTCACAGCAGCTGTTGATACTCACACTGCCACACAGACAGGAAAGGCAAAACTCCCTCTGTACTGGCATCTGCTTCCGCTGGTGATGGTTTTTATACCGTTGTTTTTCTCCTCTGTCCGTAACTATATCCACGCCGATACTACCGGCTTACTCTTTCTGGTTATCTGGATCGCCGTCTGGCTGCTTTTTCTTCTGATCGCATGGTGCTATTCGAAAACCGGCAACCAGATCTACAGCGCCCATTCGGAGATTAATCTTGCTATCAACATGCAGGAACATCGTTCCTGGTCCTGGATGTTTTTCTTCTACAGCCTGTGCAACAGCCTGGCCTTTATCAGTGAACTGATTTTCCTGGCAAACGATCTGGAATGGTACTGGTGGTCGCATCTGCTCTTTTTTATCTTCCAGACGATTCCGATCGTTACCATTTTCGTGATCTACTTCCGCGTAAAGAAGAAAAAGGCACAGATTCTTGCAGCAGACGATGCACCAATATACGTGGATGACGATTATTACTGGAGAAACGGCTGGTATAACAATCCTGTCGATCCCCGGCTTATAGTTCCCGACCGTTTCTGCGGGACGAACTTTACTACCAATATGGGAAGACCCGCAGGAAAGATTCTCACCGCCGGTCTGGCAGTTGTGGTTGCCGGACTGCTGATCTGGATGTGCGGACTGTTCTTACGTATGGATTTTGTTCCGGTGCAGATGTCCATAGATGGTACACAGGTTTCTATCACCTCCGGTTACACCGACACTTCTTTCTCTACAGACGAGATCCTGGATCTGCAGCTTCTGGACAGCCTGCCGGACGATTCCTTCGTCCGCTCCAACGGATCCGCTGACGGGCATCAGCTGCTCGGTGTGTTTAGAGGAAAGAAAACCGGTCCGTGCAGAATGTATGTAGAGCTGGATGAATCCCCGGTTCTTTCCATTCAGACCGATGAATACACGGTATTTCTTACGGCTCCGACAAAAATACAGGCAGAAAACTGGTATCAGGAGCTGAAAGATCATATGTTTGATAACTGACAACCGAACAAAACATAAAAGGAGTTTTCAATAACATACAAACGTTTTTTGAAAACTCCTTTTTATCACTTTTTATTCTTTTTTCTTTCCGTTGGAATCGTAAATCAGTTCTTTGTATTTTTCCACAAGTTCTTCGTACTGTTCCTCCGATTCTACGAATTTCTGAACCTGATGGTGCGCTTTCTTATGTTTTTCGGCGCGTGGTTTTGCTTCCAGAATGGTATAGGTATCTTCCTCTACCTGCAACGCATTTTCTATGGCTCTGGTCAGACCATTACAGCTGTATGTCGCGCCCGAAACAGCATCGGTATCCAGCGGTTTATTTTCCAGCACTTCTGTGATCACTGCCGGTGCCACATGGAAAAGATATTCCTCATTGTCATAATAAGATAGAATTCTGATTTTTTCTGCTTTCTGATCTTTTATCGTAACTTCTACTTTGATTTCTCCGCGAAAGCCATTGGCTGTTCCCTCATAGTTACCGTCTTTCAGCCGGATCTGACTCGTGACATCTGTCCCGTTTTCTGTTTTTTCCGGATAAATCGCCTGATCTACAGCTTTCAGGAGTCCTTTGCTGCTGTAGGTCGCACCGGAAACCGTATCCACCTCTGTTGATTGTTCTTTCAGCACTTTCGGAATCAGCTCTCTGATAACGCTCTGCATATAAGTAGCATCATCTTCATAATCCTGCACCTGCACATCAGAAATATTTCCATTTTTAATAGTGACCGTCACATCGATCTTACCACGGAATCCATTACCGGTTCCTGTATACGTTCCATCTGTATACGACCCTTTCTCTGTCACTTTTACATCTGCTGTTCCGCTTGCCGTTTCATTTCCCGTTGCTTTTAACAGATACAGATTCATGCAGGAAAAGACAAGTATGGTCACCGCAAGACCCCAGCGGTTACTTTTCTGCTGTTTGCACTGATACGGACAGATTGAACAATCTCCGCTGTTTTTGCAGCTTCGCTTTCTTCTGTCCAAAGAGAAAAAGGAAAGCAGTGTATAAATTGCTCCCATCGGACACAGATATCTGCAAAACGCTCTGAAAAATACTGCCGATATGACCAGAACAATGATACAGATCCAGACACCTGCAGAAATCAGATTCTCTTTGCTGAAATTTCCTCTCAGCATGGACAGCAGACTGGCAAATCCCTTCCAGGGGCTGATGACATCCAGCAGATTTTTCTTCCAGACAGCACTCACTGCCACAATCACCAGAACAGGATATTTCAGTTTGGAAAGAATTTTGTCTGTTTTCACCGAAAGCATACGTTTCTTACGGTATTTTGTCTGTTTTCGTATCAGGTTTCCCAAATCATAACTCAGATCCTGTGCCGCACCAAAACTACAGATATATCCGCAGTAATACCGTCCGAAAACCGCTGTTGTTACAACAGTTTCCAGCAGCAGAAGAACCGGTTCCCGCGCATAAGTAAAATCCATCACCGAAACCGCATGGATCAGCTTTTTTACCGCATACAGACTGGCAGCAAAAGACTCCGGTATCCACAGAAAAAACAGAATCTGGATTACAATTTTTATAACCTTAGAATATTGTTTTTTCATCATCGGATAAAGTTTGTCTGATTTCCTCTCTCTGTCTCCGGAAGTGGCACACCTGCTACTTTTCCGGCTTCAAAACATTTCATCATCCAGGCCAGGTTCTTTGCCAGATTCCGCATGGTCTGCATTCCCTCTGTATCCATCTTCACTTCTCCCGGTTCACAGCCATGTACCATGTTCCAGTAAGTAGAGCCGGCTACCGGCATCTGGCAGATGCCATAATATTTATTCATCACATCGAAGGAAGCACTGCATCCACCGCGTCTTGCCACTGCTACAGAAGCCGCCGGTTTGAAGGCAAATGCTCTGCCGCTGCTGTAAAATACTCTGTCCAGAAATGACAGGATCCGTCCACTTGGATGTGCATAATAGACCGGTGTACCGAAGACAAATCCGTCCGCCTCTTTCGCCTTTGCCACGAATTCATTGACTTTGTCATCCGCAAACACACAGCCATTTTCATTACACTGTCCACATCCGATACAGTCTCTCACCGGCTGACTGCCGATCTGAAAGATCTCATACTCGATGCCCTGTCTTTCCAGTTCCTTTCCTACTTCCAGAAGAGACTGGTATGTATTGCCTTCTTTTTTTGCGCTTCCGTTTAACATCAATACTTTCATACTTTCCACCCTTTCTTTTGAAAATGCCAGGGACAAAATCACTTTCACCCCTGACATTTTTTCATATATCTTTTATAAATATATATTTTTCGCACATTATTTTACACATCAAAACAGCTGCCGCCCACGAATTCCCTCAGGATAGAATTCTTCGGGATATCCTCACTGGGGATCCCCACAAAATAATCCAGGAATTTTAACAGCCGCTTCGCTTCCTGATACTCCGGTTCGTCCGGACCGATCTGGAAGAGTACCGGCTCCGCGTACAGTTTCAGCACTGCCAGTTCATACAGAAGTGCCGAGTTAAACATTGCATCTGCCTGTTCCTGATAGGGGAAGATATTTTCATCCTCTCCACGGCGAACCGACGGCCACATCGCAATCGTTGCTTTCGCACTCGTTCCTCTCGTCCGGTTATCCCGGACAATCCGGCGAATCAATCGTCCGTCCGTCGTCGGAATCCGGTTGTGTTCGTCAATATTTAACTGCGTCAGCGCACTGATATAGATCTTGAATTTGCTCTCCGTCGGAAGCGAATAGCTCAGCCGGTCGTTCAGTCCGTGGATTCCCTCAATCACCAGAATATCGTTCGGCTGCATCTGCAGGAAATCCCCTTTGTATTCCCGTTTTCCCAGTTTGAAATTAAACCGTGGCAGTTCCACCCGCTCACCCTTAAGCAGCGCATTCATATCGCGGTTGAAAAGTTCCACATCGATAGCTTCCAGACACTCGTAATTGTAGTTCCCGTTTTCATCCCGCGGCGTATCTTCCCGGTTTACAAAATAATTATCCACTGCGATCGGATGCGGTTTCATCCCGTGAGCCGCCAGCTGGATTGACAGGCGATGAGAAAATGTGGTTTTTCCTGAGGAGGATGGTCCGGCGATCATAACGAATTTTACACCGCCACGCTCGATGATCTGCTCTGCGATCTTTGAGATTCTTCCCTCCTGCAGAGCTTCCGAGATCAGCAGCAGTTCCTGCATTTTTCCTTTCGAGATCTTCTCGTTCAGTTCCCCTACCACGGAAACTCCCATCATCTCGCCCCATTTTTCCGCCTCTTTCTGCACCTGAAAAATCTTCGGTGACGGCGTAAACGGCGGCAGTTTTTCCGGTTCTTTCCGGGTTGGCATCTGCATCACAAAGCCCTCGTCATACGGATACAATTTGAAATATTTCAGATATCCGGTATGCCATACCATATACCCGTAAAAATAATCCTCAAATTCCTCAAGATTATAGATATTTACGCGGGAACTTCTCCGGTAACTAAACAGTTTTTCTTTGTCATACATGCCATATTTGTGAAAGAGATCCAGCGCAGAGGCGGTAGACACACTCCGTTTCATCACCGGTGCATGTTTTTCCACCAGCTCATGCATATACGTTTCCACCTGATCCAGAAATGGCTGATCGATCGTCACATCTCCATCAATCGTATAGTAAAATCCCTCTCCCACCGTAAAATGCAGGACAATCTTCCGGATCTTCTCATGTCCTGCCACATGATATACCGCCTTTAACAGCAGTAGATTCATGCTTCTTTTGTATGTTTTATGACCGATACTGTCCGCCACCGTCACCAGTGAGATCCGGCAGTCTCGGTGAATCTTTTTATGAAGTTCGCGAAGTTTTCCGTCTACCGTTACCAGAACCACCGGATACTTGCAATCCTGGTCGAAATCTTTGACAATTTCTCCAAAAGGTGTTCCATCCGGATATGCTTTCTCCCTGGAACCCACTGTTACTTTACACATCTTAAGTCCCATCTTCACCACTCCTTTCAGCTGCCGCTACACCACCCGGTACGGATGCTGCACTCTGGCAGTGCCTACCGCAAGCTCCGGAAACATAGTTTCCAGTTCCTGTCTCATATATGCGATAAATCCATATTCAGTTCCATAATGACCGGCATCGATTACAGCGATTCCCTGCGCAACGGCATCAATTGCCGAATGATAATCCACATCTCCGGTAACGATCACATCGGCACCTTTTTCAATCGCACCACGGATCATACTTTTTCCGGAGCCGCTGCTCACTGCCACACGATGAATGATCGCTGCCGGATCTCCGTACATCCGTACATCCGGGATCTCAAAGTCGTTTCTTACTTTTCCGGCAAATTGTTTCAGATCCATCGTCCCTTCCAGCGCACCTACTCTTCCGATGCCTTCCCCGGGAGCGGTTTCTTCCAGCACTTCACAGTCCGTAAGTCCCAGACATTCCTGATTCAGCTGTGCCATCCCCTTCACATCAAAGTTCGTATGCATTGCATAATAACACAGATCCGCCTGGATCATCGTGATCAGTCTGCGGCCGATAAAATCTGCACTGGTCACTTTTTTTACCGGTGAAAAAATCATCGGGTGATGGGTGATCAGAAGATCCGCACCGAATTCCAGTGCCTGTGCGATCGTCTCTTCTGTAGCATCCAGTGCTGTAAATATTTTTTTGATTTCTTTTTCTTCTCTTCCCACCAGAAGTCCTACGTTATCCCATTCCAGTGCATAGGAAGGATTCCACCGTTCTTCCAGCTTTCTCATAACTTCTTTACATATCATCGTTCATACACCTCCAGTGCCTTCCCGATCAGCCGAAGTTCGTCCTCCAGCTCTTTTTGCCGTGCGGTGATCTTTTCTGCTTTCTTTCCGTCTGCTGCGAGTTTTTCCTGTATTTTCCTGCAGGTTTTCTGTTTGTCTTTCAGATATTCCTCTAATACCGGATGTTTCTCTTCCAGCAGATATTTTCCATACTGTAACTCCACCTCCTGCCATAGCGGCATTTCCCCATGTACTGCCCGCATGGCGGGATAATATTTTCCGTCCTCATATACCATCTTTTCCCCGGCTATCACATATCCATGAGTCAGAAGGTATGACCGGACTTTGTCGATCTCTGACTGGGGTTGCAAGATCAGTTCTTTTACGGAAGCAAGCACCTTTTCACCTGCTTCCAGAATCTTCACTGTCAGTGCCCCGCCCATTCCGGCAATCAGGACAGAATCCGCCTCCCCGGGGCACAAAGCCTGTACACCATCGGAGAGGCGGGTATGTATATCTGTTTCCAGATCAAACTGTTGTATATGTTCTTTTGCGCGCTCCAGTGGTCCCGGATTCACATCCATAGCCAGAGCTGATGGAATCACGCCTTCCAGGCAAAGAGCGATCGGAATATATCCATGATCCGTTCCCACATCTGCCAGCCGGTTTCCCGGTGTCACAAAAGAAGCATTCATCCGAAGTCTTTTGGATAATTCCATTAATCCAGATAATCCTTCAGCTTTCTGCTGCGGCTGGGGTGACGCAGTTTTCTTAATGCTTTCGCTTCGATCTGACGGATACGTTCTCTTGTGACACTGAATTCTTTTCCTACTTCTTCCAGTGTTCTGGCTCTTCCATCATCCAGGCCGAAACGCAGACGAAGTACTTTCTGTTCTCTCTCGGTCAGTGTGCTCAGCACCTCTACCAGCTGTTCTTTTAACAGTGTAAAGGCTGCTGCATCTGCAGGTACCGGAACGTTGTCATCCTGGATAAAGTCACCCAGATGACTGTCTTCTTCTTCACCGATCGGGGTTTCCAGAGAAACCGGTTCCTGAGAAATCTTAAGGATCTCACGGACTCTTTCCACCGGCATATTCATCTCTTCTGCAATCTCTTCCGGCGTAGGTTCACGGCCCAGCTCCTGCAGTAACTGTCTGGACACACGGATCAGTTTGTTGATGGTTTCTACCATATGCACCGGGATACGGATCGTTCTTGCCTGATCGGCGATCGCACGGGTGATGGCCTGACGGATCCACCAGGTTGCATAGGTACTGAACTTATATCCTTTGGTGTAGTCAAATTTTTCCACTGCTTTGATCAGACCCAGATTTCCCTCCTGAATCAGATCCAGGAACAACATGCCGCGTCCCACATATCGTTTTGCGATGCTGACCACCAGACGAAGATTGGCTTCTGCCAGACGTTTTTTCGCCGCCTGATCGCCGTTTTCCATCCGTTTTGCCAGTTCGATTTCCTCTTCTGCACTCAGAAGAGGCACTTTACCGATCTCTTTCAGATACATACGAACCGGATCCTCGATACTGACCCCTTCCGGTACGGAAAGGTCTATATTTTCCAGATCCACCTCATCCTCTTCCATATGCATATCTTCATTATCCAGCAGTGCGTCGTCCTCGGTTACCCGGAGTACATCCACGCCATTGGCTTCCAGATATTCGAAGATCAGATCCATCTGCTCATTGTTCAGGGTGATTCCTTTAAAGAAATCATTGATTTCCTGATACTCCAGCACATTTTTCTTCTTCTTGCCTAATTCCACAAGGTTTTTCAACTGTTCTGCAAATTGGGCTTTATCCATTTCCATCTGTTTTTCCATCCTTCCATATATTGTTTATATTTTATCCTTAACAAAAAGAAATATGCAAATGCAGCTTTCCGGCTTTTAACTCTTCCAGTTCTTTTTTCGCCTGCATCAGATTCATCAGCCCCTGCATGTCTGTAGGCGCCAGATTCTCTGTGCGGTGGGCGATACTGTCTTCCTTCATTCTGCATATCACATCCAGTAATGCCTGCTCCCTCTCCTGTTCCGAGTCCAGCGGGATCGTCGCGTTGAATACAGCCGCCACTTCGGTCTGTTCCTCGCTGTCCGTAAACCGGTTCAACAGTCTCGCCGGGTTTGGCTCGCCCTGCCGATACTGCTCATATAGCAGTTCAGCCACCTGATGATAGAGGGGTCTTGTAAAATCATCCGGTCCGATATAACGGCTTACCTCTCCGAAAATCTCCGGATAAGAAGTCAGCCAGGTAAGCATCAGTTTCTGAGATACTTCGTATCCGTTCTGCTTTTCCTTATTCCTGTTCAGACCCGATTTTGGTTTGACAGTCTCTGTCATTCCCACGCCCTTCATCGCCAGCCGGTTCACCATCTTTCTGAGTTCTTCCGGCTCGACCTGATAAGTTCCGGCAATGGTTTTGATATAACTGCTTCGTTCAATCTCGTCTTCAAAACGCAGCAGCCGCTTTGCCGTTTCTTTAAAAAAGTCCGTGCGACCCTGCGGGTCCTCCATATCATACTGCCCTTCCAGTGCCTTCAGTTCAAACATAAAACTGTTCATTCCGTGATCCAGCCTCTCCTGAAAGGCTTCTTTTCCCATATTTTTGATAAATTCATCCGGATCCTTGTAAGGCCTGAGATTGATGACCTTCGTGGAAAGTCCGGCGGTTTTTAACATCGGGATGGCCCGGAGAGCTGCTTTCACACCTGCTTCATCACTGTCGTAAATGATCAGGACTTCATCGGTATACCGTTTCAGGAGGCTGGCCTGCTGAGAGGTCAGAGCCGTTCCCAGAGACGCCACTGCATTGTTAAATCCTGCCTGATGCATGGAGATCACATCCATGTACCCCTCGCAGATGATCAGATTTTTCTTTCTCGAAGAACGCGCCATATTCAGTCCGTACAGATTCCGGCTCTTATCAAAGATCTTCGTCTCCGGTGAGTTCAGATATTTGGGCTTTGCATCTCCCATCACCCTGCCTCCGAATCCGATCACACGGTTGTTCACATCCATGATCGGATAGATCACACGGTTCCAGAATTTATCATACATGCCACGTTTTTCATCCACATTAAACAGCCCTGACTGCCGTAAGAGCTCATCTGAATAGTTTTTTCCCTTCAGATACCGGTACAGGTTGTTGCTGAACTTGCAGGAATACCCAAGACCAAACTTATTGATGGTCTCATCACTGAGTTCTCTGCCCTTCAGATATGCCATCCCCTGTTCTCCGGTTTTCTGGCGCAGCTGATAATAGTAGAACTTCGCCGCTTCCTTGTTTATCTCTAGAAGTGCGGATTTCAGGTCTGCCTGTTCTTTCGCTTCTTTGGAATATTCCATTTTGGGAAGTTCCACTCCTGCACGGTCCGCCAGCATCTCCAGCGCCTCCGGGAAAGTAAAGTTCTCATATTCCATCAGAAAGGTAAATACATTACCACCAGCTCCACATCCAAAGCAATAATACATCTGCTTTCCGGGGCTTACGGAAAACGACGGTGATTTTTCATTATGAAAGGGACAAAGTCCGAAATAGGAACTTCCTTTTCGCTGCAATTTCACATAACCGGAAATCACATCTACAATATCGTTTTTCATTCGAATTTCTTCGATCAGATCATCCGAATAACGCATGTTTTCTCTCTCCTTTATCCACTGTTGTCATTTACCCACATATATATATATTCCCCGTCCGGCGACAATATCCTTTTTTATTTGTCCCGGTTCTCTTTTTCTTTGACAAAATATGCTTTTTTTTATTCTTCTTCGCAACGATTCCCCTGCAGTTCAGTATACCGCCCAGGCTGAAGGAATAAAAATTTCTTTGAATTTTGCCATCGCATACTGATCCGTCATGCCGGAGATATAATCACATGCCACCCTTTCTCTGTTCTCGCCTTCTGCGATCAGTTTCTGGTATTCCCGGGACATCTGTTCCGGATGCCTGCTATAATACAGATACATCTCCTGCAGCATCGTCCTGGCTTTTCTTTCTTCTTTTTTCGCCACCGGATTATTGTAAACGCTCCGAAACATCAATGTGCGAAGTTCCCGCATCGCCTCCGCAATCTCCGGTGTCATCTCGACTTTATCTTTTCCGTAGCTGTTGCGGATCGTATCATGGATCAACGTATTTAACCGCTCTTTGCAGGAATCTCCCAGTGTCACCCTGATTGTGATCGGAATATCATCTTCCTGAAAAATTCCTGCCCTCTGTGCATCATCCATATCATGATGAATATAAGAAATCTTATCACACAGTCGGACTACCTGACCTTCCAGGGTATGCGGTGTGCCGGATGTCCGGTGATTCAACATCCCGTCTCTTACTTCCCAGGTCAGATTCAGTCCCTCCCCGTTCTTTTCCAGCCGTTCCACCACCCGAACACTCTGCTTAAAATGTGCAAATCCTTCCGGGCAGATTTCATTCAGAGCCGCTTCACCGGCATGTCCGAACGGTGTATGCCCCAGATCATGCCCCAGCGCAATTGCTTCCACCAGATCCTCATTCAGCTCCAGCGCCTTCGCGATCGTCCGCGCCGTCTGTGATACCTCCAGCGTATGTGTCAGTCTGGTCCGATAATGATCTCCCTGCACCGCAAGAAACACCTGTGTCTTATCCTTCAACCGTCGAAACGCCTTCGAATGAATAATCCGATCCCGATCCCTCTGATACACCGTCCGGATATCACACTCCTCCTCCACACGCTCTCTGCCCTTCGACTCTCTGCTGTGTGAAGCATACCGGCTCAGATACTGAAACTCCCGCTCCTCTGCCTGTTCCCTGATATTCAAATACATCACCCCTTCTATTACCAAAAACAGCAAAAACCATTCTATTTTCATCTATTCTGTTAAATATATTCCACTCTTTCCTCACAAAATCCTTTTTATTTTCCAATTTTTTCCTGATTTTCACTTAATTGTGTATACATTTGTCGAAATCCTCACCCGGTTTCTTCCGATACGCAGTGTTCTTACCTGATCAGGAACAAAGAATGTGCCTTGGAGCATCTTCGCGGAGCGTTTTCTACTTTACTGTAAAGCAATTTCCCGTAAAGTAAAAAACTGCCACACCCTACCCAGAGTGTGACAGTCTCTTCTCACTTCATCAAATGCACATCCGCATAATTGCACCCCAGTGCCAGAGCCCGCTCATGATCAGCCACATAGATATCAATATGATTCTGCTTCACTCCACTGCCGCAATCCTGTGCCGTAAAAATATGTCCATTAATAATAACTTTCGTTCCATAAGGAATCACTGAAGGATCCACCGCGATCGTTTCCCCTTCCGCAACCCTCGCTCCGGAAGCAGTAATTCCGGTTGCCTTTCCACAACACTTCGCACACGCACAGTAATATGTCAGCTTAAAAAGTCCCAGATCCTGTCCGTACATTGCTTCCGTTGCATTCACTTCACTGATATTCTTACTTCCCGCAATCACTTTCGTATCTTCAAAAAGCTCCAGGGCAAAGCTCTCCTGTTCCGGATCTATCTTTACTGTTACCACCTTGCCTCTCGTCTCAGAAGCCTGTACCATCTTGCCGTCACCCACATAAATACCGGCTGCACTTGTTTCTTCCCCGGATCCATAGCAGATCACATCACCGGGTTTTGCCTGATCCACAGAAACCTTTCCCTGTTCCTGTATATTTCCGTCTTTATCCGTGACATTATATCCGTATGCCTCATAAATCTGCTCAACAAACTCGCTGGTATCAATTCCTTCGCAAAGGCTGGTTCCTTCTTCCTTCCAGACAGTTCCAAGGAATCCACTGGCATAATCCACGATCGAATCACGGATCGCCCCGTCCGGAATTCCCGTTTTCACCGAAGTCAACGTATAATAACGTGCCGGATTTTCCTTCGGATCTACCCTGGCAACCGCCAGCGTAAAACGATCCGCTCCGGTCTTATTCACTTTTTTCTTCACTTTCCTGCCTGTCTGCAGATATTCCTTTTTTACAAACCCACGAACTTCTCCGGATTCCACATATACCCACTCTTCTGTCTCATCTGCAAGAATATAACAGAGATTTCCCTTTTTCATCGTTCCGACAATTTCACTGTCTGTGCTCTTGTCCGCCCTGATATTCAGTTCATCTCCTTTGCAGAGTGCATAATGCTTCTTTGCTACAGTCTGCTGAATCGTTGCCCGGTAATATGCATATGCCTGATTTTCTGCCGGCGCAACCAGCTCTGTTGCATATACCGGAGTAAGCAGTGCCTCATTCTTATCTCCGATCCTGCGAAGTGCTTTTTTCTCCACAAAACCACGAACGGTTCCGGATTCCACGTAGTACCATCCGTCTTCCTTTCTTAAAATATAACAGATACCGCCTTCTTCCAGCCTTCCCACACTCCGGGAATCCTGTGACTTCTCTTCTTTGATCTCCTGAACTCCTTTCGCCTGTGCCGCTTTTCTGCTGGCAGATACTGTCCAGAAACGGTAATCCTCCACCGTCACCGGTACTTCCACAGACTGTGGAAATGCTGTAATAACCGGGATATTTTCTTCCACCGCAGTCTCCTGCGCAGCTTCCGG
>OLNR01001477.1_pt1 | contig 13666 bp, 10 predicted proteins | sample 1672231 | NCBI WGS metagenome assembly OLNR01 (sample SAMEA3136662, study PRJEB25190) | human gut metagenome
ACACAACATTTGAATAATCAGATTCTGTTCAATCTTTTATACTGTCAACAATTCAGCATTTTTTATGATATCTTTTATCTTTTTTTCGTCCATTTCAGCTACATCCGCGATCTGAGCAGCTGTATAACCTTTGTTGTACATTTTTATAATCATTTCCCGTTTACCCATCTCAATTCCGGTTTCAATTCCAGTCTCTTTAATTTTCTGGCTCAAATTACACATAATACTCACATCCTCTCTAGAATCCTTTTCCATTGGAATTGCATATTCATTTCCAATGATATCCAGTTTTTCGTTTGCTGTTAAATCCTGAGATAACAATGCTCCCAGTAATCTATGTAATTCATATTTCTCCTCATGCTTCGGAAGTTCTTTGGCAAGTCCGATCATTACGATATTAACCAAGTCCAGTTTGCCTTTCCATGCATGGGAATTTACAATACTATCTTTCACCAGGTGAATGTGTTCCAGACTATTTTCCGGCATATTCATACAAACCTAGATGGAATAGACTCGCTTGATATCATTATAATTTGAATTTGAAAAATCTCTTTCCTTTTGTGAGGAAATCATACGGCTTATATAAAAGATTGCCCGATTCAATATATCATACCCATTTGGTTCGTCCTTTTGGGCTTCTACATTGATAATAATCTGCGATAATCCATCCTTCATCCTGACATAGAATATAATGTCAAATCGTATCATTCCCTCATGAAGTTCCGGGTTTTCAGAATTAAGACTAACCACAAGAGATTCATCATTTTTAATAACAGTATTAGTAAAACCTGTTTCTATTGGAACAGTGTTAATAAATGGTTCGCCTTCAAGATAAGGAACCACATCTTCGGACTTAATGCCATTCTGTTAAAATCTCCTATTCTATACGGCATGACACCGTTTTATCTTAAGTCTGACCATGTTCCGCTCTGTAAGACCATGGTCAGGTAAATACTTATATTGTGAAACTTTTTCAAGTCTATCATAAAAGGATTTTGGATTCAAGATGGGGTAATGAGAAATTTTCTATCCGGATGTCCAGGGCTATCCTTTCGCCTGATAGTTTTCACACAGTTCAGAAAAGAAGCTGTTCTTTCAGTTTCCATTTTCTGTTCCTGGAAGTAAAGGCTGCCTCCACAGAATTCAGAAGCAGCAGCCTTTTCTGCTCCTGGGTAAGATTTAACAGAGATTCCATATATCGGAATTCCCGGGAAAGGGTTGTTCTTTCAATCGCCGGATCATCGGTATTTAAGGTTACCTTAAGTCCCATTTCGAGAAATGCTTTCAGCGGATAAGCAGACATTTCTTCCATAGCTTTTGTCTGGCGATTGCTTGTAGGGCACATTTCCAAAAAAACCCCCTTATCCTTTACAAGCTGTATCACTTCCTTATTTCCCACGATCCTCACACCATGACCGATCCTGACTGCCCCCATATGGACAGCTGTTTTTACATCCTCTGCATTTCCGGCTTCGCCTGCATGGATGGTAAATGGAACCTGATATTCTCTTGCTTTTGCAAAAAGCGCCTCGTAATTTTCTGTTGGAAAGAGTGCCTCGGCTCCTGCAAGATCGATAGCAACCACGCCGCCATCTTCAACAAGATATTTTTTTGCCAGCTCCAGAGTTTCCAGATTTTCTTTCTGGTTAAGATCACCGCGCATACAGCATAAGATCAGATTACCGGGGATGGGAGCTCTTTTCAGACCACGTAATGCAGCGTGGATCGCTGTTTCCTGAGTCATTTCCTTCTGTGTGTGGAGCTGTGGGGCAAAACGAAGTTCTGCGTAGATCACACCGTCTTCTTTCATTTCAGAAAGGATAAGATAAACAGCCTCTTCCAATGCCTCTTCTGTCTGAAGAAGGGAAAGAGGCAGGTCAAAGCATTTCAGAAAATCATTGAGATTTTCGCAGGTATCCGGCACAGAAAGAAGAGAAAGAAGCTCTTCATCTGTGGCAGCCGGAAGCGTGATCTGCTGCAATGCGGCAAGTTTTCTGGCTATCTCTGTGGTAATGCAGCCGTCCAGATGTGCGTGGAGATCGATGTAGTGATCAATTCTATTTTCTGTTTTCATAGGCGCTAAGTACCTCCCTGGTTGGATTTATTCTTATCCCTGAAATGGTTTTGCGTTTCTTATGGTATCTGTCGGAAGGAAATATTAAGGTGAATTCCGGGTTATATTTCCTGTGTGGCTTTTTTTAACCAGGATTGCTCTTCTTCATTCAGATACGGAGAAATCTTTTCGTATACAAGGGCATGATACTGATTGAGCAATTTGCGCTCTCCTGCTTCCATCTGTTCCGGATCGATACCTTCCAGATCAAATGGGACCAGAGTCAGTGGCTCAAATTTCATAAACTGGCCGTAGGATGTTTTTTCGGCTTTTTTGCAAACTACAAGATTTTCGTGACGGATGCCGAATTCATTTTCCGCATAATATCCCGGTTCATCGGAGGTGATCATCCCTTCTTCCAGAACAGGAGCCGGAAGCGCGGCAGGGCTTTTCCAGCGAAAACTCTGAGGTCCTTCGTGTACATTGAGAAGATAACCTACGCCATGGCCGGTTCCGTGGTTGTAATCCTCTCCCATAGCCCAGAGAGGTCCTCTAGCCAGGGCATCCAGATTCAGGCCGGTACAGCCGTAGCGGAATTTTGCTGCTGCCAGGTTTAGGTGTCCACGGAGTACTGCTGTGAAATATTTTTTTTCTTTTTCAGTAACCGGGCCAAGTACAACGGTGCGGGTGATATCTGTGGTGCCCTCCAGATAATGTCCGCCTGTATCCATCAGAACCAGCCCTTTTGGCTCAAGTGGAATATTGGTTTCTTCTGTTGCACTGTAATGGACAATGGCTCCATGTGCACCGTAGGCAATGATGGGATCAAAGCTGTTTCCCTGAAAATTCTCCTGTCCGGAACGGAATTCATAGAGCTTATCAGCAGCGGAAAGCTCGGTGATCTTCTGTTTTCCCGCATTTTTCTTCAGCCAGTGGATAAACTTCACCATTGCAACGCCATCTTTGAGGTGGGCAGTCTTTTCATTCTGGACTTCGGTTTCATTTTTGATGGCTTTTGGGAGAAGGGTCAAATTTTCACCGTCCAGGATCGTTACCGTCTTTGGAATACTGCTGACCAGCCGGCTGTTTACATTGCTTCTGGAAAGAAATACCTTTTTCTCTTCGGGAATCGTCTGTACATAGGTGTAAATGTCATCATATGGATAAATGGCAATACCGTCTTTGGAAAGTGCTTCCTTAACAGAATCCGAAAAGGCTTTTTCATTGACAAAAAGACGGAGCTCACTGTCATCCAGCACAAGATAGGAAAGAACTACCGGGCAGCAGTGGATATCATTTCCGCGGATATTTAAAAGCCATGCAATGTCATCAAGGGAAGTGAGGATAAAGAGGTCTGCGCCCTTCTCTTTCAGTTTGCTGCGGATCTCACGGATCTTGTCTGCTCTGGATCTTCCGGCCCATTTTTCGGATAATTCCATTACCGGTTCACAGGAAAGTGCCGGACGATCATCCCAGATATTTCCGATGAGATCCTCATTTACAGAAAAATGTACCTGTTTTTTCTGAAGGATTTTTTCTAGCGTCTCTGCTTCTTCTGCGCTTACGGTACGGCCATCGAAGCCGAGACACATTCCCTCTTTCAGATTTTCTTCCAGGAATTTGTGGATCGTTGGTACGTCTGGTTCTCCCATCTTAAATAGAGTAACCGGAGTTCCCTCTAACTGCTGTGCAGCCTGGATAAAATATCTTCCGTCTGTCCAGAGTCCGGCCATGTCCTGCATGATCACGGCAGTTCCGGCAGAACCGGTAAATCCGGTGATGTATTTTCTGCATTTAAAATAATCCCCAACATACTCAGAACCATGAAAATCATCGGTCGGAACCAGATAAGCATCGATTCCCTTTTCCTTCATTTGTTTTCGAAGAGCTGTGATCCGTTCTGTAACTGTCATAATCTTATGCCTCCTCTGTATAATTGTTCTTTATCGCAAAGCCATGATCCATAGGGCCGCTTCCTTTTCCCAGATCCAGCATGGCAGCAAGGGCTCCGGAAATATAGTCCTTGGCACGGTTTACAGATTCCACCATGGAAAATCCCTTTGCAAGGTTGGAAGTGATGGCCGAGGAAAGAGTACATCCTGTTCCGTGGGTATTGGGATTGTCGATCCTTTTTCCCTCAAACCACTGATATGTTCCATTCACATAGAGAAGATCATTGGCATCATTGAGCTTATGTCCGCCCTTGCAGAGAACTGCACAGTGATACTGCTCGGAAACCTGTTTTGCAGCTTCGATCATATCATCGGCGCTTTTGATCTTCCGTCCGGTAAGCACCTCGGTTTCCGGGATATTGGGGGTGAGAAGATCTGCAAGAGGAAACAGTTCTTCCTTCAGAACATCCACCGCCTCCTCACTGATCAGTCTTGCACCGCTTGTGGCAACCATAACCGGGTCCACCACGATATTTTTTGCCCGATACTGTCGGAGCTTTCCTGCGATCATATGGATCAGATCACTTTCGGAAACCATTCCGATCTTTACTGCATCCGGAAAGATATCCGTAAAAATACAGTCCAGCTCCTGACCCAGGAACTCTGCGGTTGCATTCTGGATGGCTGTGACACCGGTGGTGTTCTGGGCAGTCAGCGCGGTGATGGCACTCATGGCGTATACTCCGTTTGCCATCATGGTTTTAATATCGGCCTGGATCCCGGCTCCTCCGCTGGAATCGCTGCCTGCGATGGTTAATGCTGTTTTCATCTTTGGTTTCCTCCGTTTTCTGTGAATATATAGTTCTGTAACTCTGTCAGATCCCGACAGTAGATATAGGCATCCTTTTTCAGCTGTTCCTGATCCGGTTCTCCCAATGCGTCATAAATACCGGCAGTCAGAAATCCTGCATTTCCGGCAGTCTGCAACGCGTAGAGTGAATCCTCCACAACCAGCGTCCGGGATGGCTCCGTTCCCAGTGCTTCTGCAGCTGTAAGATAGACCCTCGGAGAATGTTTGCTTTCTCCGATCTCACTGGTGGTATAGATTTTATCAAAAAAGGAAAGAAGTCCGTTTCTTTCCAGCGCCCGGCAGATATGTTCCCTGGGGCTTGAGGTTGCCACCGCAGCCGGGATTTTCTGTTCTGCAAGGCATTGAAGAAGTTCTCTGGCACCTGATTTTGCCGGGACCTCTTCAAAATAGTATTTACGGATCCGGGATTTCAGATCCATCACGATCTTTTCTTCGGAATACGCAAGAGTAAACCTGTTTTTCAGCCAGTCCGCTCCCTGCTCCATACTCATGGGAAAAAGGATTTCGTCCATTTCCGCAACCGACTGATATCCCAGATCTGTAATATATCGTTTTCCAAGCTCCTTCCAAACAGAGAGCGAATCCAGAAGGACGCCGTCTGCATCAAATATCACGGCTTTTATAGGAAAAATCATGTTTATTCTCCTGAAAATTTTTTTTTGATACTCTGTCATTGGAACATTACGAAATAATTTCCCATGACATAAAAAACGCGGATATACCACAAAAGATATATCCGCATTTATTATAAGCCTCAGATATCCAAAATGCAACCGGGAGTTAAGGAGGCTCATCTGAAACAGCAGCTCTGTTTTTTATTCTTTACCGTTAAAACAATATGTGCATACATTACAAGGATCGATCCCAATGGATTCCAGAAGATCATCCAGTCTGTGATAGCGAAGGGTGGTAAAATTCTGCATCTTACAGATATCCTGTACCATCTGCTCGTATTTCTCTGTACGCGGATCTGCATACTCATCCAGAACTTCCTGCGGACAGTTCGGTCCTTCTCTCTTTTCAATCACCTGACGGGTGATCAGCTCCATCTCAGATTTGGAACGTGAGAAGTTTAAATATTTGCAGCCGTACATGATCGGCGGGCAGGCTGGACGGACATGTACCTCTTTGGCACCACTGCGGTACAGAAATTCTGTTGTCTCGCGAAGCTGGGTGCCACGTACGATGGAATCGTCTATGAGAAGAAGTTTTTTATCCTTGATCAGCGCACGTACTGGGATCAGTTTCATTTTGGCAATAAGGTTACGCTGGTTCTGATTGGTCGGCATAAAAGATCTGGGCCAGGTTGGTGTATATTTAATGAATGGTCTTGCGTAAGGAATGCCGGATTCATTGGCGTATCCGATGGCATGGGCAATGCCGGAATCCGGAACACCGGCTACAATGTCCGGGTGTACGGAATCGCCGTCTCTCTTTGCAAGCATGCTTCCACAGCGGTAGCGCATCTCCTCTACATTTACACCTTCATAAGAGGCTGTCGGATATCCGTAGTAAACCCAGAGGAAGGAACAGATCTTCATTTTCTTTCCGGGCTCAACCAGAGTTTTGACTTCGTCTGCTGTTACGAATACGATCTCTCCGGGGCCAAGTTCTTTATAATCTTCGTATCCAAGGTTGATATAGGCATGACTTTCAAAGGAAATACAGTATGACCCTTCTTTGTGGCCAATTTCCACAGGAGTTCTGCCCATCTTGTCACGGGCTGCATAAATTCCGTCTTTTGTCATAAGAAGCAGAGTCATGGAGCCGTCGATCAGTCCCTGTACGTACTGGATACCTTCCACAAAATTGTCCTTTTCACAGATCAGTGCAGCGATCAGTTCGGTCACATTGACTGTTCCGTTGGTCATCTCCTGAAAATGTACCTTGGTCGTATCATACAGCTGCTGCAGAAGTTCATCGTAATTATTGATCTTTCCCACAAAAGTGAGGGCAAAGCTGCCGATCCTGGAACTGAACAGAAGGGGCTGAGGCTCATAATCAGAAATACATCCGATTCCCATATTTCCCTTCATGGACCCCACATCTCCGTCAAATTTTGTACGGAAAGGCGTGTTCTCAATGTTGTGGATGGCACGGTCAAATCCATGTTCTCCGTAAACAGCCATACCTCCGCGGCGTGTTCCCAGATGGGAATGGTAATCCACTCCGTAAAAAAGCTCCAGTACACAGTCATCCTTCGATGCTACTCCAAAAAATCCGCTCATAATGCGCTCCTCTCTACTACTATGATGTTAACGATTTCTGTTATCGTTCCTATATCCATAATCGCTATCAGTATAGCATAAGAGAATTGAAAATAAAAACCAATTTGGCGGATAATCCTGCTTTTTCAGAATAAACTATAAAGATATTAGCCGGATTTATAGAAGTGGAAAATTTTTTCTGTATGAGACAAAAGAAACAGCTCCGCTTTTACAGAACTGTTTCTTTTGGCCATTTGGCAAATATGTGGTTTAAAAATCCGGTTTATTCCTGGGTGATTCCCTTAAACTCGTAACCGGCTTCCTTGATCACTTCTTCAACCTTTGCCTCGTCAACCTTCTCAGGTACAGAGAATACAGTTGTTCCGTTCTCGTGGGAAGAAACTACGTCTTCTGCTCCGAAAGCTGCCTGGATGGCTTTGTTTACGTGTGCCTCACAGTGTCCGCACATCATTCCTTCTACATTGACCGTTACCTTTACCATTGTTTTGTTCTCCTTTTCTTCTTTTATATTTTCATCATGACTGATGTGTAATGTTACCGGATTTTTGATCGTTTTGTCTTTGGCTGCATTGTGGATCTGAAACAGATTCAGACGCAGTGCATTTGTTACAACACAGAAGCTGGAAAGACTCATGGCCGCAGCTCCGAACATCGGATTCAAGGTCCATCCGAAAAGTGGGATCCAGACACCTGCTGCAAGGGGAATGCCGATTATATTGTAGAAAAATGCCCAGAAAAGATTCTCATGGATATTCCGAAGTGTGGCGCGGCTTAAACGTACTGCCGCTGGAACATCGCTTAACTGGCTCTTCATCAGAACGATATCTGCCGCATCAATGGCAATATCTGTTCCTGCACCGATGGCAATTCCGATATCGGCTCTTGTAAGTGCCGGCGCGTCGTTGATACCGTCACCGACCATGGCAACCTTTCCCTGCTCCTTCAGAGCGCGGATCACACTTTCTTTTCCATCCGGAAGAACTCCTGCGATCACATCGTCAACTCCTGCCTGAGCTCCGATGGCTTTTGCGGTACGCTCATTGTCACCGGTAAGCATAACTACACGGATTCCCATGTTCTGAAGCTCTTTTACTGCACGGGAACTGTCTTCCTTGATCACATCCGCAACTGCGATGATTCCCAGAAGTTTACCGTTTCGTGTGAAAAGAAGGGGCGTTTTTCCCTGCTCTGCAAGCTGCTCGGCTCTCCTGTTAAGGTCTGCGGAAACCTTTGTCTGGCTGCTGATAAATTTCATGCTTCCGCCGGTCAGTTTGTCACTGCCAAGTACAGCGGAAAGTCCGTTTCCTGGAAGTGCCTGGAATCCGGTTACTTCACCTGCGACAAGTTTCTCTTCCTCTGCTTTTTTGAGAACTGCTTTTGCCAGTGGATGTTCACTTTTTTTCTCCAGTGCACAGGCCAGCGTGAGAAGCTCTGTTTCTGTGATTCCCTCAGCCGGGAGAATATCTGTTACCTCCGGCTGACCGCTTGTAATGGTTCCGGTTTTATCCAAAGCGACGATCTGGACTTTTCCTGCTTCCTCCAGGGAAACAGCTGTTTTGAAAAGGATTCCGTTTTTGGCACCCATACCGTTGCCGACCATAATGGCAACCGGTGTTGCAAGGCCAAGTGCGCAGGGGCAGCTGATGACAAGAACGGAAATCCCCCTTGCCAGAGCATAACCGAAGGTCTGTCCTGCAAGAAGCCAGATGATCGTTGTGATCACTGCGATTGTGATCACTGCCGGTACAAACACACCGGAAACACGGTCTGCGATCTTTGCGATCGGTGCCTTGGTGGCTGCCGCATCACTGACCATTTTGATGATCTGGGAAAGGGTGGTATCCTCTCCCACTCTGGTCGCTTCGCATTTGATAAATCCGGACTGATTCACAGTTGCCGCAGAAACCATATCTCCGGTTTCTTTATCAACCGGGATACTCTCGCCGGTCAGTGCGGATTCATTGACTGCGGTGGTTCCTTCCAGGATCATTCCGTCCACCGGAATATTCTCTCCCGGGCGGACGACAAAGGTTTCTCCTTTCTGAACCTGCTCAATAGGAACGGTAAATTCCTGTCCCTTTCGTACCACGACCGCAGTTTTGGGTGCCAGCTTCATAAGGCTTTTAAGTGCATCCGTTGTCTTTCCTTTAGAACGGGCTTCCAGCATTTTTCCTACGGTGATCAGTGTGAGGATCATGGCTGCAGATTCAAAATAAAAATCCATCATGTAATTCATAACTGCAGCAGAATCTCCATCTACCTGTGCTCTTGTCATGGCAAACAATGCATAGACGCTCCACAGGAAGGATGCCATGGAGCCAAGAGCTACCAGAGTATCCATATTTGGGGAACGGCGCCACAGACTCTTAAATCCATTGATGAAAAATTTCTGGTTGATCACCATGATGATACCAGCTAGGAGCAGCTGTACCAGTCCCATGGCTACGTGATTGCCGTCAAACCATTTCGGCAGTGGCCATCCCCACATCATGTGCCCCATGGAGAAATACATCAGCACCAGCAAAAATCCCACGGATGTGATAAGGCGTTTCTTTAGGATTGGAGTTTCATGATCTTCCAGCGCTTCTTCTGCCGCAGACATGGAAATCTTTGCTCCGGCAGCTCCGCCCTTTAAGGATGCACCATATCCGGCGGCTTCCACTGCGGCAATGATCTCGCCGGATGAAGCGGTTCCCTCAACTCCCATGGAATTGGTCAGAAGGCTGACGGAACAGCTATTTACCCCCGGAACTTTTGATACGGCTTTTTCCACACGGGCAGAGCAGGCGGCGCAACTCATACCAGTTACATTATATTGTTCCATTTTCTTTCAGTACCTCCTAAAATCCAGTTTGTCCCTTTATTTCATCAGCTTCTGGAGGGTTGCTACCAGCTCATCAATGGTCTCATCCTTACCTTCCCGGATATCCCGGGCAACGCAGGTGCGGATGTGGCTGGCAAGCAGCTCTTTATTAAACGCATTCACTGCAGCATTGACTGCGGCAGATTGGATCAGGATATCATTACAGTAGGCATCATTCTCCATCATTCCTATAATGCCTCTGATCTGGCCTTCAATACGTTTCAGACGGTTGATCAGCTTTTTTTTCTCCTCTTCTGAGCGTGCAGTGTGTTTTTCACAGTAGCAGGGACAGACTTTCTTTTCAGACATAAGCTGTCTCTCCTTTCCCATAAATACCCTCATGGGGTATCCTATTTATATGGAATAATATATACCCTTATGGGGTATTTGTCAATAGAAACAGTATTTTTATAATAAAAAAGCCCGCTCATCCGATAATGGCAATGAGCGGGCAATATAAACTTATAATTAGCCGAATCAGGTAAGTCCCCAACGGGGTTGCGAAAAGCAATAAGCATTGGGTGGGGACTTGTCTATAATTCTACTCTTCCACGATATGTCCGAAATAATAGAACCCCTTGCAGGTATCCAGGCTTACTTTTACATATTTGCCGATGAGATCTTTTTCTCCCGGGAAATGAACCAGAAGATTATGCTGGGTACGGCCAGTAAGAGTACCCTTCTCACGGTTTTCATCTTCTACCAGGATTTCCTGAATGGTTCCCTGGAAACGGGAGGAATTTTCCCGGCCCTTTTCCTGTACCAGGGTAAGAAGACGGCTGAAACGGTCTTTTACCACGTCCTCCGGCACCTGATTTTCCATGCCGGCTGCAGGGGTTCCGCTTCGTTTGGAATAAATAAATGTGAAGGCAGTATCGTAATTTGCTTTTCTTACAACATCCAGTGTTTCCTGGAAATCTTCTTCTGTTTCTCCCGGAAATCCGACCATGATATCTGTTGTCAGCGAAATATCCGGGATCGCCTTACGGATCTTATTTACCAGCTCCAGATATTTCTCCTTGTCGTAACGGCGGTTCATTTCCTTTAAGACTCTGCTGCTTCCGGACTGCAGCGGAAGATGCAGATGGTGACAGATCTTCTGGCTCTCTGCCATGGTCTGGATCAGCTCATCGGACAGGTCCTTCGGATGGGAAGTCATAAAACGGATACGCTTCAGCCCTTCAATCTTTTCCACTTCTTTCAGAAGTTCTGCAAAGGTCACCGGTGTTTCCAGAGTTTTACCGTAGGAGTTTACATTCTGGCCAAGAAGCATGATCTCAGTAACGCCATCTGCGACCAGTTCCTCGATCTCGCGGATGATGGCCTGTGGCTCGCGGCTCTTTTCGCGGCCGCGGACATAAGGAACGATGCAGTAGCTGCAGAAGTTATTGCAGCCAAACATTACGCTGACTCCTGTTTTGAAGGAGTATTTGCGGGAAGTTGGCATGCCCTCTACGATCTCATCGGATTCCTTCCAGATATCAATGATCTGGTCGTCGGTCTGCAGCGTCCGGTAAAAAAGCTCCGGGAATTTGTGGATATTATGGGTTCCGAATACAAGATTTACATATTTATAATCCTTGCGGATCTTTTCCACTACGTGATGCTCCTGCATCATACATCCGAACAGTACGATCTTCATATCCGGGTGCTCCCGTTTGATGCTCTTTAAATGTCCAAGATGTCCATAGATCTTCTGATTGGCATTTTCCCGGACTGTGCAGGTGTTAAATACAACTGCATCAGCATCCTCGGTATCTACCATTTCATATCCCATTTTTTCCATGATGGCCGCAATAGACTCTGTCTGGATGGAGTTCATCTGGCATCCTTCATTCTGGATGTGGAAGGTGGGACGTTTCGTACTGCTTTTGGCAAGAAGCTCTTTACATTTTTCAATGTACTGAAGCTGGATCTCTGTTTCTTTGTTCTGGCTCAAATCAATTCCTCCAATAACTAAAAATTTCATATGTATCTATAAATTATTTTTCTTTAGACAATATCAGACGGGAGCATTAAACTCCCGTCTGATATATCATACAGAATTTACAGTTGTCTGTCAAAGAGTTTTTATAATAGCGGTGCAAAAACTCTCAATACGTTCTGAATGGCACGTACCACAATATTTCTCTTCTGGCAGAATGCCAGATCAATGGGATCACAGTACTCCAGGGTTTCTGTAAAATCATCCCGGATGTCCAGGATCACATCATTCTTATACATCCAGACACCATCTTCAAAATGCAGATAAAGGCTTCGGTAATCCAGATTTATGGTTCCTACGACGCCTACTTTGTCATCACAGACAAAAGATTTTGCATGTAAAAATCCCGGCTGGTATTCGTAGATCTTTACACCTGCTTCCAGAAGCTGCTTATAATAAGACTGTGTCAGCAGGAATACCATTTTTTTGTCCGGGATACCTGGTGTCATGATCCGGACATCTACACCGCTTTTTGCAGCGAGGCACAGGGCGGTCATCATCTCATTATCTATGATCAGATATGGTGTGCAGATATAAACATAGTTTTTGGCGCGATTGATAATATTAAGATAAACGTTCTCTCCTACGATCTCATCGTCCAGGGGGGAATCGCAGAATGGCTGGACATAACCGCTTCCCGGAAAATCGTTTGGGTGCCACCTGTGCGGAACATAATTTCCGAAATCAAGAGAAGTATCTGTTCTGGTAACGATTCCCCACATATACAGGAACATAGCTGTCATATTCCAGACGCCTTCTCCTTTCAGCATAACGGCTGTATCCTTCCAGTGACCAAACCGTTTTCGCTGATTGATATATTCGTCAGCCAGGTTGATGCCGCCGGTAAAACCGGTCCAGCCATCGATCACACAGATCTTACGGTGGTCACGGTTATTCTGGATTATATTAAGAATCGGACGGAACCGGTTGAATACTTCGCATTTGATTCCTCGCCGGCGCATCTCCTGATCATACTTGTATGGCAATGTGGTAAGGCAGCCGAAGCCATCATAGATCAGTCGGACATCCACTCCTTCTTTAGCCTTTTTTTCAAGGATATTAAGGATCGTCTGCCACATTACCCCGTCATTTATGATGAAATATTCGATAAAAATAAAATGCTTTGCCTGCTCCAGTTCATGCACCAGAACCGGAAACATATCATCTCCTACCTGAAAATACTCTGCTGTGGTATTCTCGTGAACCGGATATCTTGAATACTGCCAGATGTAATCCGACTGGATCCTCATGGAACGGTCGTCTTCGTTTAAACGTTTTCTTGTGAGCTCTGAGCCTTCCAGGTATTCAGCAGTTTCATCAATAAGATTCTGATAATGCTGCTCCATTACAGCGCCGATCCGTGACTTACCGAAAAGAAGGTACAGGGAAACACCAAATACCGGAAAAATAAGGATCAGCATCGTCCAGGCGAGCTTATAAGATGGATTGATCTTTTTATTTACGATCCACAGAACAACCAGAAAACCTATGGCCTGCATTCCGATCGTCACCCATCTGGAGTATTCCATAAGCCGGAAAAGGGCAATCAGCAGCCATGCCAGCTGCACAACAAGAGCCAGAGCTACATAAAAAATTCGATTAAATAATAATTTAAGGAGCGATCGCAATGGTTTGATAATCAGTTTAATAAACAAATTCATATTTCTTTCCTTCGTCAAACGTTCCTGTTTCTATTTAATTAAAAATCCCTGACCATACAGCCAGGGATTTTTGCGCACAATTAATTATATTTACGTTTTCTTGCGGCTTCAGAT
>OLNR01001490.1_pt1 | contig 13539 bp, 9 predicted proteins | sample 1672231 | NCBI WGS metagenome assembly OLNR01 (sample SAMEA3136662, study PRJEB25190) | human gut metagenome
CCATCTTCTCCACCAAGGAGAAGGGCGTCCGTTATCTGGAGCTGACCGAGGGCTACATCAACAAGCTGGCTGTGGATGCCAACGGCGAGGTCATCGGCTATCAGTTCGTCAAGCTGGGCAAGATGATGGAGGACATCCGTCACGGCAAGACCCCCAACGAGGCTTACGAGAAGAACGTGGGTACTTACGGCCGCTTCAGCAAGGAAGCAGGCGCTGTCAAGTACATCGACCCGCGTGAGGAATAAGAGAGGAGGAACAACTCATGGCAACTTTTGAATCTATGGATCGCCGCATGCCGAAAATCGAGGCATGCCTGAAGGCCAACGGCCTCGAATCTCTGGACGCCTGCAACGAGATGCTCCTCGCTAAGGGCATCGACTGCGACAAGATCGTCCGCGGTGTGCAGCCCATCTGCTTTGATAACGCTGTCTGGGCTTACACCCTGGGCACCGCAATCGCCGTCAAGCGCGGCCTGACCGATGCTGCCGAGTGCGCAGCCGCCATTGGCGAAGGTCTGGAAGCTTTCACCATCCCCGGTTCTGTCGCTGAGCAGCGTCAGGTCGGTCTGGGCCACGGCAACCTGGGCGCTCGTCTGCTGAGCGAGGACACCACCTGCTTCGCTTTCCTGGCAGGCCACGAGTCCTTTGCTGCTGCTGAGGGTGCTATCGGCATCGCCCGCACCGCAAACAAGGTCCGCAAGACCCCCCTGCGCGTCATCCTGAACGGCCTGGGCAAGGACGCCGCTTACATCATCTCCCGTATCAACGGCTTCACCTATGTGCAGACCGAGTACGACATCCCCTCTCAGACCCTGACCGTCGTCAAGGAGATCCCCTTCTCCGAGGGCGAGCGCGCAGCGGTCAAGTGCTACGGCGCCAACGACGTCATGGAGGGCGTTGCCATCATGAAGAAGGAGGACGTCCAGTGCTCCATCACCGGCAACTCCACCAACCCCGTCCGCTTCCAGCACCTGGTCGCCGGCACCTATAAGAAGTGGGCCATCGAGAACGGCAAGAAGTACTTCTCCGTCGCTTCCGGCGGCGGCACGGGCCGTACCCTGCACCCCGATAACGTCGCAGCCGGCCCCGCCAGCTACGGCCTGACCGACTCTCTGGGCCGCGTCCACGGCGATGCTCAGTTTGCAGGTTCCTCTTCTGTGCCTGCGCACGTCGAGATGATGGGCCTCATCGGCATGGGCAACAACCCGATGGTCGGCGCTACTGTCGCCTGCGCTGTTGCTGCTGCACAGGCCAACGCCTAAATCCTTTTCCCAAGTTCGGCAGAGGGGGCTGCTTGTAAAAGGGCAGCTCCCTTTTTATGCTGATAGATGTTCGCAAGCACAAACCACGAAGCAAGCAAGGAAGGAAAAACATGAAGAAAGCTCAGATCAAGAAGAGCGTGTCTGCACTGGCTATGGCAGCGATCATCGCGGTCAGCCTGTTTGGCTACGGCTGCGGTGCAAAGTCTGCCTCTACCAGTTCTGACGCAGGTGTGTCCGGTGACTTCACCGGCACTGCCAAGGGCTTCGGCGGCGACGTTTCCGTCACCCTGACCCTGACCGACGGCGCCATCACCGGCTGCACCGCCGAGGGCAAGGACGAGACTGAGGGCGTCGGCTCTCAGGCCATCGCCAAGATGCCCGGCGCGATCGCCGAGAGCGGCAGCATCGCCGTGGACGGCGTGTCCGGCGCTACCATCACCTCTACCGCCATCAAGGAGGCTGCTGCAGCTGCTCTGACTGCCGCCGGCCTGAACCCCGATGACTACAAGACCGCTGTGGAGAACGACGCTACTGCCGAAGACTCCACCGTTGAGGCCGACGTCGTCGTCGTCGGCGCAGGCGGCGCAGGCATGACTGCCGCCATCACCGCTGCCGGTGAGGGCAAGAGCGTCGTCATCCTCGAGAGCCAGTCCATGGTGGGCGGCAACTCCGTCCGCGCCACCGGCGGCATGAACGCCGGCAAGACCGTCTATCAGGACGAGAACGAGTTCGGCGAGTCTGCCGGCGTCGAGAAGACCCTGAAGACTGCTGCCGAGAAGTACGCCGACAACGAGACCATCACCGCTCTGGCAAAGACCGTCTCCGAGCAGTGGGCTGCCTATCAGGCCAACCCCACCGGCTACTTCGACTCTGTCGAGCTGATGGAGCTGGATACCATGATCGGCGGCAAGGGCATCAACGACCCCGAGCTGGTCGAGACCCTGTGCGAAAACTCCGCTGACGCCATCGACTGGCTGGACGAGCACGGCATCACCCTGCACAACGTCTCCAGCTTCGGCGGTGCATCCGTCAAGCGCATCCATCGCCCTGTGAACGCAGAGGGCAAGACCGTTTCCGTCGGCTCCTACATGATCCCCCTGCTGGAGGAGAACTGCGAGAAGGCCGGCGTCAAGATGATGCTGGACACCACCGCAACGGAGATCCTGACCGATGCCAACGGCGCTGCCGTGGGCGTCAAGGCCACCGGTGCTTCCGGTGAGACCGTCACTGTGAACGCCAAGGCTGTGGTGCTGACCACCGGCGGCTTCGGCGCAAACCTCGACATGGTCGTCAAGTACAAGCCCGAGCTGAAGGGCTTCATGACCACCAACGCCGCTGGCATCCAGGGTCAGGGCATCGAGATGGCACAGGCCATCGGCGCTGCTACCGTGGACATGGACCAGATCCAGATCCACCCCACCGTTGAGGCCAACACTGCTGCTCTGATCACCGAGGGTCTGCGCGGCGACGGCGCTGTGCTGATCAACGCCGAGGGCAAGCGCTTCATCGACGAGGTCGGCACCCGTGACGTCGTCTCCGCCGCTGAGATCGCTCAGACCGGCAGCTACAGCTGGCTGGTCGTCGATCAGGCCATGGTCGATGCTTCCAGTGTCATCCAGGGCTACATCAAGAAGGGCTACACCGTCACCGGCGAGACCTACGAGGAGCTGGGCAAGGCAATGGGCGTTGACGAGGCTGCGTTTGCCGAGACCATGGAGAAGTGGAACGGCTACGTTGAGGCCAAGAATGACCCCGACTTCGGCCGCACCAGCTTCGCCAACCCCCTGAACACCGCTCCCTACTACGCTGTGAAGGTCACCGCCGGTGTCCATCACACCATGGGCGGCCTGAAGATCAACGCCAACACCGAGGTGCTGAACGAGAAGGGCGAGGTCATCCCCGGCCTGTTCGCAGCAGGTGAGGTGACTGGCGGCGTCCACGGTGCAAACCGTCTGGGCGGCAACGCTGTTGCTGACTTCACCGTCTTTGGCCGCATTGCCGGTGCTGCTGCCAGCGACTACGCTGCATGAGCATCCGCAAGCAGCCTGAGCCGGCAAAAGGCGCAAAACGCCTGAGCTGGAAGGCAAACCTCCTCTTCGCAGCCGTCGTCCTGGCGGCAGCTGTCCTGCTGGTCTTTCTGCTGCGTCCGCGCAGCAAGACGGAGCCGCTGGCAGCAGTCGTGGATTTCGGCGACGGCATCACCGAGGTGCTGCCGCTGGATAAGGACTACGATTACCTGTACGATGTGGGCAGCTATGTCGTTCATTTACAGGTAAAAGACGGCACCATCTCGTTTCAGGACAGCCAATGCCCGGACCATGTCTGTGAGAAGTTCGGCCAGCTGAGCGAGGAAGGTGCATGGGCGGCCTGCGTCCCTGCCGGGGTGTATGTGCAGCTGGCTCCGCTGAGCGAGGCTGAAGCCGCATCCTGACAAGACAAGATCATCCGAGACACCCGCAATGTTCTGCAAAGGACACTGCGGGTGTCTTTTTTGCATAAAAACCGGAAATAATTTTGTAAATAAAAGGTGAAATGAAATTTGGACGCTTGTGTATTTCAGAAAAATGCGATACACTACCAATAACGGATTTTTTGTGCAAAAGGGTCACGCTGCCCTTTTGCATACCATAGGAGGAAAAGCATGATCTGGAAAAAGAAAAAGGATGCGTCCGCTGAGGCTGCTGAAACCGCAGAAGCCAAGTCCGGTGTGTCTGCATTCGCCAAAAAGAACTGGAAATGGCTCGTGCCGGTGGTCGTCGTGGCGGCAGCGGGCGCTGTCTTTCTCATAGGCGGCGGGAATAAAGCTGCCAGCCGCGATGTGACCTACGCCGAGACGACGCCCACCCGTCAGGATGTCTCCAACTCCCTGAGCGGCACCGGCACGCTGAACCCGGCCAATACATATACCGTCAAGTCTCTGGTGGACGGCAAGATCCTCACCGGCGGCTTTGAAGAGGGCGATAAGGTGGAAGAGGGCGATGTGCTCTACACCATCGACAGCTCGGACGCCTCCACCAATCTGGAAAAGGCCAGCATTGCCCTGCAGCAGGCCCAGCGCAGCTACGACAAGACCGTAGACCTCCAGTATGTCCGCGCAGAGGTGGACGGTACGGTCAGCAGTCTCAAGGTCGCAAAGGGCGACCAAGTGACCAGCGGCCAGGAGGTGGCGGTCATCCGCGACAGCTCCAAGATGCTGCTGAACCTGCTGTTCCCGGCAGCCGACGCCGCCAACTTCTCGGTGGGCCAGAGCGCCGACGTGGTGCTGGACGGCACCTTTGAGACGCTGAAAGGCACCATCACCGCCGTCACCGGCACTGACGAGCTGAGCACCGGCAACCTGCTGGTGCGCACCGTCACCATCCGGGTCAACAATGCCGGCGGTCTGACCACCGCTCAGGCCGCTACCGCCAGCATCAACGGCGTCAGCTCCATCGCCTCCGCCACCTTTGCCTATCAGGCAGAGCGCACCCTGACCGCTCTGGCCAGCGGCACCGTTTCCGCCATCAATGTGCAGGAGGGCGACACGGTCTCCAAGGGAGACATCCTCATCGAGCTGACCGGCGACGATCTGACCGAATCCATCCAGTCTGCTTCCGAGTCCCTGCGCAGCGCCGAGATCTCGATGCAGAACCTGCAGGACACCATGTCCAACTACACCATCACCTCGCCCATCAGCGGCACCATCATTGAGAAGGACGCCAAGCAGGGCGACGCCCTGACCTCCGGCAGCACCCTCTGCGTCATCTACGACCTGAGCTATCTGGAAATGGTCATCAATGTGGATGAGCTGCAGATCGGCGCACTGTCCGTGGGCCAGAAAGTCCAGCTCACCGCTGACGCTGTGACGGACAAGACCTATGTCGGCACAGTCACCCGTGTGTCCATGAAGGGCAGCTCCAGCGGCGGCACCACGACTTACCCCATCACCATCCGCATCGACAACACCGACGGCCTGCGCCCCGGCATGAACGCCAACGCTGAGATCGTCGTGGCCGAGGCCAACAACGCCCTCGTCGTGCCGAATGCTGCCGTTATCCGCGGCGGCTATGTGCTGGTGAGCAAGAAGTCTCCCAGCGCAGCCAATGCGGTGGAAGACATGGACGCACCGGAGGGCTATGTCTACGTCAAGGTCGAGACCGGCGTCAGCGACGACAGCTACACCGAGATCAAGAGCGGCCTGCAGGAGGACGACACGGTGGCCTACGACACCAGCTCTGTGTCGGATGACTATTACAGCGACAGTTACAGCGACAGTATCTGGTAAGGAGGTGCCCCATGAGCGCTCTGATCGAATTTGAGCAGGTGTGCAAGTATTATCAGATGGGCGATACGCTGGTAAAGGCCGCCGACCACATCACGATGAAGATCGAGAAGGGGGAGTTCGTGGCCATCGTGGGCCAGTCCGGTTCGGGCAAGTCTACCTGCATGAACATCATCGGCTGTCTGGACGTCCCCACCCACGGCATCTACCGGCTCAATGGCCGGGATGTGGGCAAGATGAACCGGGACGAGCTGGCGGATGTGCGCAACGAGATGCTGGGCTTCATCTTCCAGCAGTATAACCTTCTGCCCCGGCTGAACCTTCTGGAAAACGTGGAGGTGCCGCTGATCTACGCCAACATCTCCCGCGCCGAGCGCCACAAGCTGGCCAAGGATGTGCTGGAAAAGGTGGGTCTGGGCGACAAGCTCAAGAACCTGCCAAATCAGCTTTCCGGCGGCCAGCAGCAGCGTGTTTCCATCGCACGGGCTCTGGTGCGCAACCCGGCGATCATCCTCGCCGACGAACCCACCGGCGCTCTGGACTCCCACACCGGCCGCGAGGTCATCGGGATGCTTCAGCAGCTCCACAGAGAGGGCCATACCGTGGTGCTCATCACCCACGACAATTCCATCGCCGTGCAGGCGGAGCGTATCATCCGTCTGGAGGACGGTCAGGTGGTGTACGACGGCGATGCCCACGCGCCCGAGGCCATCGTGCAGCCCACTCTGTCCGGCGAAGCGGCACAGGAGGAAGCAAAATAATGGTATTAGAGACTTTCCGCCAGGCACTGCAGAACGTCTGGAGCAATAAGCTGCGCACGTTTCTGACCATGCTGGGCATCATCATCGGCGTCATGGCGGTCATCGTCATCGTCGGTCTGGGCAACGGCATGACCAGAAGTATGCGGGACAGCTTTTCCGCAATGGGCACCAACACCCTCTCCATCCAGATATGGGGCTATGGTTCCCGCACCGCGACGGTGGATGATCTGTACGACATCGTCAAAAAGAACCCCGAACTGCTTTCCTCCATCTCGCCGCAGCTGGATTTCAGCGACAACACCCCCAAGGTGGGGACTACGACCTACCGCTACAGCGAGATGTACGGCGTGGATGAAAACTACATCGAGATGAAGGGCTACACCCTTGCCAAGGGCCGGAACATCCAGTATATGGACATCGCAGACAACAAGCAGATCTGCGTCATCGGCGATTACATCAACCGCACGGCCTACGGCGGAAATGCGGTGGGCCAGACCATCAAGCTTGGCCCCTATAAGTTCCGCATCGTGGGCGTGCTGAAGGCCAAGATCTCCAATCACGACCAGCAGGAGGGCAGCGACGACGATGCCGTCTACCTGCCCTACACCACAGCCATGCGCCTTTCCAACGAAAGCTCGCCGGACTCCTACTCCGCCATCATGGTGGACGAGGGCCAGGCCAACGAGGCCAAGGCTGCGGTGGAGAAGGGACTGTATGACATCTTCAAGAGCGACAGTGCTTACTACGTCTACAGCGCCAGCGAGTGGCTGGAAGAGATGAACAAGATGATCAACATGGTCATCGTCATCCTCACCGGCATCGCCAGTATCTCGCTGCTGGTGGGCGGCATCGGCATCATGAACATCATGCTGGTGTCCGTCACCGAGCGCACCCGTGAGATCGGCATCCGCAAGGCCATGGGCGCGAAGGAAAGGACCATTCTGGCTCAGTTCGTCACCGAGGCGGCTACTACCTCGGCTTTTGGCGGCACACTGGGCATCGTCCTCGGCTACATCGTGTCGGCCATCGCCAATCAGGTGCTTCCCATGTTCACCGACGGCATGGACATCACGGTCAGTCCGTCCTTCAACTCCATCGTGGCAGCTTTCGGCATCTCGGTGTTCATCGGAGTGCTGTTCGGCTATCTGCCCGCAAAACGCGCCGCGCGGCTCAACCCCATTGACGCGTTGAGATATGATTAACCTCTCCGTCTGTGCCTTTGGCGCAGCCACCTCCCCTGACGAGGGGAGGCCTTGGCAGTACGGAAAGCTTTCTCTCTTCGCCAGAGGCTCCCCTCGGTAGGGGCAACAACGACGACCGCCGCCAGTGGCGGAAACAGGGAGTCGTTGCTGGGGCAGCGGCCAGCAAGACGCGCGCAATGCGCAGCGGATGCTGGGTGCCGCAACCCGGCCTTGTCGAGCGAAGAGAGACTGAGAGGTTTAACATTTTTTATAAGGAGATCACAATGAAAAAACGTCTTCTCGCATTTCTGCTGGCGGTCAGCATCGCAGTGTCGATGCTGGTGATGCCGGCATCGGCTGCGGGCAACAACACCGCCGTCCAGTTTGCCATCACGCTGGGTGCTATGGATTCCGAGCAGTCCGGCGCACTGAATGCAGCCGTGACCCGCGGCGCATTTGCCAGAATGCTGACCTCTTACTCTACCTACCGGGAGAGCGTCTCTTCTCAGGGGGCAGTGGGTACCCTCTACACCGATCTGCCCGGCTCCTCGGCATGGGCGCCCTATGTCCGCATCGCCGTGCAGCAGGGCTGGATGAACGGCTACACCGATGGCAGCTTCCGTCCGAACAATGCCGTCACGCTGGAAGAAGCCTGCACCGCAGTGCTCAAGCTGATGGGCTATAAGATGACCGACCTGAGCGGCGCGTTCCCCAACGCCCAGCTCAACAAGGCCGGCGAGCTCGGCCTGCGTGCCGGCCTCGACCGCCGTCAGGGCGAAGCGATGAACTACGAGGACTGCGCCGTCCTGCTCTACAATGCCCTCACCGCCAACAACGCCAGCGGCTCGGCCTACGGCACGACCCTGGGCTTTACCGTGAGCAATGGTCAGGTGGACGGCTCCACCATCCTGCTCAGCAGCCTGGAAGGCCCCTTCGTGGCTTCGGAGAGCACGGTGCTGCCCTTCGTCCCTGCCAGCGTCTACCGCAACGATAAGGTCTCCGGCTCCGCAGAGCTGAACAAATACGACGTCTACTACTACAGCGAGAGCCTCAAGACCCTGTGGGTCTATACCCGCCGTGCCGCAGGCCGCATCACCGAGGTGTCTCCCTCGGCCAGCGCTCCCGCTTCCATTACGGTGGCAGGCACGTCCTACACGCTGGGCAGCACGGCCATTGCTTCCCAGGTGTCCTCCCTCAACGGCGGCGGTGTCGGCCAGGTGGTCACTCTGCTGCTGGGCATGAACAATGTGGCCGCAGGCATCATCACCGGTGAGGAGGCCGACGAGGTCTTTTACGGCGTGGTGCAGTCGTCCGCCCGCAACCTCATCGACGAGGACAACAGCGCCGATGTGCTTCAGACCGTCAAGGTCCTGTGTACCGACGGCCTTGCCCGCGAGGTGAACGTAGACAAAAGCCTGAACTTTCCCACCGGCTGGCTGGTGGAAGTGCGGGTCAGCCCCGAAGGCGAGAGCGTGGAAACGATCGATGAGCGCTCCGTCAGCGGCACTGTGAACGAGAACGCCACCGCGCTGGGCGATAGGGCTCTGGCGGATGACGTGCAGATCCTTGATACGAGTACAGGGGGTGTGGCTGGGACGGTTCGTCCCAGCCGCCTATCGGGGGTAAACTTAAAGGCTTCCGATGTCCGCTACTACACCACCAACCCGCAGGGGCAGATCGACAAGCTCATCCTGAACGATGTGACCGGTGACCTGTGGTACTACGGTGTGCTGGACGATGTGAAGAATGTCGCCGCCAACTACAGCACCCTTCTCAGCGCCATCAAGGCTCAGCCGGGCGACGGCACCATTGATACCGATGCAGTCGTCAGTCAGGTAAAGAGCATCATGGTACCCACCACCACAGAGATCCTGTGGGGCGTTATCTCCGGCGACATCCTCAGCACCGCGTGGGAACGCCTGACCAGCAACACCGGCGCACTTCTGGGCCTCGGCTTCCAGCAGATCGCCAAGATCACCGGCACTCCCGTCAGCCAGATATTCAACTTCATCGGCAGCGGTGCGACCTATATCGGCTACGTCAGCGGCCAGCAGGTCAGTCTGAGCACTTCCATCAAGTATCCTGTGCTGGCCGGCGGCATCGCGGTCTGCCAGGAGACGACCGGCTCTGTCCGCAATATGGTGCAGCTGATGCCCATGAAGATCGACAAGGTGGGTGCGGCCAGCGTCCTTTCCTCCAAGGGCGAAAGGGTTGAAATGGCCGATGATACGCAGGTCTACCTGTGGTACAAGGGCCAGTATTACTACACCAAGCTCACTTCCGTCAACTCCGATGATTACTACCTTACCGGCTGGTACGACAACTTTGGCTGCGCGGCTGGCAAAAAGGTGCGTATCATCGTCGCCGTCAAGAAAGACTGATGACGGGCTACTACAGCTGCCCCGCGCAGCTTGCCCGGCAGATGCGCCAGCTGCTTTTCCCGAGGCGGTGTCCCTGCTGCCGCAGGGTGCTGGGAACGCTGCCGTTCTGTGAGGTGTGTACACCGCGGCTGGAAGAGCTGCGCCGCGGCCCGGTCATGCGGCTGGACACGAGCCGCCACTATCTGGGCGCTCTGGACGGGGCGGCTGCGCCCTACCGGTACGAGGGCGTCGTCCGCAGCGCCATCCTCCGCGCCAAATACGAAGGCGAAAGCTGGACGGCGGTGGAGCTTGGCGTGGAGATGACGGCCCGGCTGTTCGGAGCAGAAGTGGAGATGCACTTTGCAGAGCCGGTGCCGGGTCTGGTCCCCGGTGCGGCCATCGGTTACGACTGCATCGTTCCGGTGCCTGCCACCAGCTGTCGGCGCGGCTACAATGTGCCGGAACGGATGGCGCAGCCTCTGGCCCATGCACTGGGCCTCCCGCTGCTGCCGAAGGCGCTCTGCCGCGTCCGGGCCGGACGCCATCAGGCAGGACTCTCGCTGGACGAGCGTCTGGAAAATGCGGCCGGTGCCTTCCGGGCGCAGGAGCCGGAGCTCGTGGAAGGGAAGCGGGTGCTGCTGGTGGATGACGTCATCACCACCGGCGCTACCGCCGCAGCCTGTGCGCAGGCACTGTTGGATGCGGGCGCCCACAGCGTCTTTGCCGTGGCAATGGCAGTCACCGAAAATGAAATGGACGCACCATCGAGAGCTTCTGGATGATGAGCGAAAAATCCAGAAAAAATCCAAGAAAAATAAAAAAAGCGCTTGACAAAACGGCCTGTAGCGGGTATACTAATGGAGCTGTGAGCGATGAGCCACAACAAATATCCGGGTGTAGCGCAGTTTTGGTAGCGCGCTTGAATGGGGTTCAAGAGGCCGTGAGTTCGATTCTCGCCACTCGGACCAAACAAAAATAATCCGAACTTGTTTCCGATAGGAGATGGGTTCGGATTATTTGTTTTCTTCGGAAAACTCAATATGGGTGTCCGTGGAAGATGAAATCCGAAATCATAGATTGATCGATATAAGCTACAATATGATTTCAGGAGAATACGATTATGAAGGACGATGATAGGACTTGCTGGTTGATTTACATGAGACAGTTGTGTTTTCTTTGTAGTATGTTATAATGAAGAAAAACAGTGGAGGGTGTCATCCTATGGCAAAATACAATTATTATGCTGTGAAAATTGGTCGAAACAATGGGATTTATAGGACATGGGATGAGTGCAGTAAGCAAGTAAATGGGTACCATGGAGCGCTATATAGAGGATTCATGACCTTGTCAGAAGCTGAAGCGTATCTTAATGATGCAAACTCAAATGGGGAAATAGATGAAGTTGATAGCGTAATAGATACCAATACTCAAATAAGAACTCAAATAGAGAAGCTTTCTGAAGATGAAGCTATTGCATTTATAGATGGAAGCTGCAATGCTAATGAAGAAAAATCGGCATTTGGAGCTATTATATTCAGTGGTAATGACAGAAAGGAAGTCCTTTATAAAGCTTTTTCGCCCCCAATTGTAGGTCGGAATTTTTTGAGCTTGAGAAATGTATCTGCAGAGTTAGAAGGGGCAAAAGAAGTAATTAATTGGGCGATTCAATATAATAAAGCAAAAATTACGATCTACTACGATTATGTCGGCATTGAAAAATGGGCTACAGGTGAATGGAAAGCCAAAACAGTTATAGCTCAAGATTATTCTCGTTTTATACATGAAAAAACTTCTAACTTGGAGATTTGCTTTGTAAAAATAGAATCGCATACAGGCATTGAGTTTAATGAAGAAGCAGATAGACTTGCACGTAATGCACTTTTAGCAAAGGGATATAAGACATACGATGATGGCTCAGTTTATTTTGTTGGATACAATTCAGATGATTGGTCAGCTATAGTGGATTATATTAATGATGAAAATAATGAACTTTTACACGATACCATCCCTGCAATCAATGTACAGACTAGCTCTATTGGAAACCGTGAAAAAATAAAGCTTGTACAAGGAAAAAACACAGTTGTTATTAATTGCTACCAACAATCTAAATCTTATGTTCAAGGAAAACAAACGGTTTTGTTTCAAAAATTGATAGCAACGGCCATCGGTTTCATGAGTGATAATCAAACTGTTGTTGAAACGCTGAATAGTTATCATGCTTTAACATTAAGTATTGAAGACGTGGAAAATCAATTTGAGCAGCTATTACCGCACTATCGTATGGAAACCGAAAAGCAATATGCCAATCTTTTGTCGGCGGTATATAATACAATGCTGACAGGGTATATGCCAGATTATACCTGCCTAGTTACACCTATTTTTAGAACATATGAATATTATCTGCATAGAATCTTAGGAGATACTATGGGGTTAGCAACGGAAAAAGAAAACGGAGCGAACAATTTTTCTTATTTTTTGAGAAATAATATCGGAAAATATGAATGTAATAGTCCGAAAACTGCGCTACTGACATTGCAACAACAAGATTATTTGAATGACCTTTATACAAAGTATAATAGCGTAAGACATCCATATTCGCATTGGTCTGCAGAGGATGTGGAAACAGCGGTTATTCCGGATATTCAGACGGCAAGACAATTGCTATTAGAAGGAATCGAAATGATAGATCGGTATTACACAGTGTTTTAAAAGCTATTACGTTAGGAGAGGAGGTTATGTAGTATGGAGAAGTTTTTATATAATTTGATCGCCGATGAGAAATATTTCGCCATAATTACAGTCTTGGATTATGAACTCTCTCTCCGAAGTTGTTTATCTGAATTTGAAATTTGCTCTTCGAGCTATGAAAGTAAGAAAATTATAGTTGATTTAGCCTTGAAGGTTGGAGTGAATAAATATCGTTTTGTAGAGTATGATGTTGGTGCTGATGGAAAGTTAATTTGGAGTAGTAGCTCATATGTGACACCGTCTGCGCAACTGATTACTTTATCTAATCATTTTATTAGAAAAAAAGAAACTGTTCTTCCCAATTCAATGCTTCCTAAAAATGAACAAACACAAATATTAATGATTTAGCAGCAAAACAAAAACAGGGTGCGCCTTGCGGACGCACCCTGAAAATCCACATACGATAGCGATATGTACAACAGGGCGTTCCCCGTCGGGAACGCTCTGCTTTTCTTTACTAGTGGTGTGATGAGCCTGTTCCGCCTGCCATGCGGCAAACTCCCGCTGGCCTTCCTCGCTGTTCCAGCAGGCAAGGATAGCCGGGTAGAATGCCCGTGCCAGACGGTCGATGACTTCATCGGGGTAAGGGGAAGTGTTTGTGGACTTTTTCTTTTTGTTCAAACGCACGCTCCTTTGACTGTCTCACCATGGCAAAGCCGGGCAAGAAAATCAAAGTTCCAATTTCATGTCAGGCGCAAGGGCGCGGATGCTTTCCGCCCTGTACTTGCGGCTGGTGGCTCATTGATGGCTTACAAGTGCCTGCCGTTATGCCGTTTTAGAGGATTCACTGCTGGATTCTGCAAGAACTTCGTCCAGCGTTTTCAAAAATTCAAGATGAGGTTTCAAGGCAAAGCGAAGAACTTTGACCTGTTCCGGATGCGTAAGAAGTTTCGGGTTCAAGTCGAACGTAACCTCCCAACTCTTTCGCATGAGAGATTCAGCATTGTGGAGCCGGTAGTACAGTTCG
>OLNR01001491.1_pt1 | contig 13534 bp, 8 predicted proteins | sample 1672231 | NCBI WGS metagenome assembly OLNR01 (sample SAMEA3136662, study PRJEB25190) | human gut metagenome
GTTCGCTGGAGCGTTGCGCCGGCGAGTGAGTAATACACATTGTCCAAATGCGTCCGCATTGAAGAACTTTTAATCAACTAAATAGCAACTTAGCTAAGTACCTTCCTGGACTCCTCATCCGCAAATTGCTGCCGTACCAACTGGTAATAGTAGCCTTTCTTCGCCAACAGTTCCTTGTGTTTTCCCTGCTCTACGATCTTACCGTCACGGACTACCAGAATCAGGTCGGCGTTTCGGATGGTGGACAGGCGGTGGGCGATCAGGAAGGAAGTGCGGCCTTTCAATAGTTTGTCTGTGGCCTGCTGGATCAGCTGCTCGGTTTTGGTGTCAATAGAGGAAGTTGCTTCGTCCAGAACGAAAATGGCGGGATCTGCCAGTACTGCGCGGGCAAAGGAAAGAAGCTGCTTTTCTCCGGTGGAGAGACGGTCGCCGCCTTCACCTACGTCACTGTCATAACCTTTGTCAAGCTTTTCGGCTACCTCATCGGCATGAACTGCCCTCGCAGCAGCCTTTACTTCTTCATCAGTGGCATCCAGTCTTCCATAACGGATATTCTCCATCACAGTCCCGGAGAACAGATGGGGATTCTGAAGCACATACCCGATGTTGCTGTGCAGCCACAACTGACTTCGCTCACGGTAATCTCTGTCGTCGATGAGGATTCTTCCCTTAGTGGGCTCAAAGAAACGGCAGGCCAGGTTCACCAGCGTACTTTTTCCTGCACCGGTCTCTCCGACGATTGCCACATTGGTACCAGCCGGAATTTTCAGGTTGAAGTTGCTGAGCACCTCTTCTTTTCCATCGGGATACTGGAATGAAACGTTTTCAAACTCAATGTCGCCTTTAATGGGTTCCCAGTTCTCCTTGTGGGGATCAAAGAAATCTCCATACTTTTCCAGAACCTCTGGGGAGTCTATCACCTGGGGCTTCTCTTCCAGAAGGGAGGTCACCCGCTCAATATTTGCCTGAGCAGAAATGCACTGGGACAAAATTCCTGCAAGCCTCTGAATTGGTTCAAAAATTCCAACTGCATATGCAGTAAATGCAGCAAGTGTTCCTATGTCCATACTTCCATTCAGAACCATAATGCCACCACGCTCCAGTACAAGGGCAGTTGCCAGAGCTCCAAAGAAAACTACCAGCGGAATATAAATTGCATTTAATCTGGCAGCCTTGATAGACGCACTTCTCATCTCCTCAGTGACAGAGGCAAACTCCCGGAAGTTTTTCTCCTCCACAACCAGGGATTTCACAGTTTTCGCACCCATAATTCCTTCGTTATAGCCACTTGTGATCTTGGAATTGATTTTTCTCACCTGACGGTTCCATGTGAGGATCTTATTCTGGAAATACCAGGTAAGGACTGCAATAGCTGGAACGATCAGCATGATCACCAAAGCCAGTTTCCAGTTCAGAAACAGCATTGCAACAAACACACCCACTACATAAAAGATAGCCCACAGCATATCGATCACATCCCAGGCGATTAACTCTGTGATCCTGGCTACGTCGTTCATTACCCTGGACAGGATATATCCAACCGGAGTTGCATTGTAGTAGGAAAAAGACAACTTCTGAAGATGAACAAACAATGCCCTTTTCATATCACGGCCTGTTTCCACATCAAGTGTCATGCAGCCTCTGGTGAAACAGATGACGGACCACATCTGAAAGACGATCACTGCAATATACAGCGCAATAAATCCTCCAAGTCCTGCCAGAGTATTTTTCTCGATAAAGGAATCAATGGCCTGTCGCTGAAATAACGGCATGATAATATCCACTACTGAGCAGAGAATATTCATCACAATTACCATAATCAGCACATTTTTCCGGGGTGCAAGGAATGGAAAAACCTTTTTCCAGATGGAAATGTCAATGGACTTTGTATATTCTTTTTCTTCTATTCGCATGCTGCACCTCCTTCCATGAGACGGATGTCGCTGTTCATCTGGATCTCATAAATGTCTTTGTATGGTCCCTCCTGGTGGATCAGTTCCTCATGGGTACCCATCTGCTGGATTACTCCCTTGTCCATCACAATAATACAGTCAGCCTGCATAAGAGATGTGATCCGATGGGAAATCATAATAACCGTTGCTTTCTCCATCTCTTTTTTCAGTTCTTTGCGGATCTTGTTGTCTGTCTCCGTATCTACTGCGGATAGGGAATCGTCAAATACCAGGATCGGAGCTTCTTTCATCAGCATTCTGGCAATTGCAACACGCTGCTTCTGTCCACCGGACAAAGTGACGCCACGCTCACCTACGATGGTGTCATATCCGTCTGCAAAATGAAGAATTGACTCATCTACACAGGCAATCTCCGCTGCATGGCGGATTTCTTCATCCAGAAGCTTCTCCTTTGTGATGCCAATATTCTCACGGATGGTTCTGGAGAAAAGGAACGGTTCCTGGAGTACCATTCCGATGTTCTGGCGCAGGTACTGACGGTCAATGTCACGAATGTCTGTACCACCAATGGTAATACTGCCGCAGTCTTCCGGCAGATCATATAAACGGTTCAGTAAATGAACCAGAGTTGATTTTCCACTTCCGGTTGTGCCAAGGATTGCAAAGGTGCTTCCGGATGGGATTGTAAAATTGATATTTTTCAGGACCGGGTGGTCTGGGGAATAACTGAAAGATACATCGCGGAAGCAGATATCGCCATCCATGGCAGTTTTCATTCCACTGACAGGTCCCAAAGTCTGCTTTTCTCCACAGCCTTTATTTTCGGAATCCTCACTCGTTTGCTCTGCTGTCCGCGCAGGAATCTTATAAGCCAGAGTTGCCTCACTCTGTCCTGCCTTCTTCTTTTTCACAATATTCTCTGCATTTTCATTTCTGTCTGTAGACTTAGCTTCACACTTTACAGCAGCATCCTCTTCCTCAGCCTCCAGAATATAAGCCACACGCTCCATGGAAACCCCAGCCTTACTCATATCTGAAATAATCCTTCCCAGGCTTCGCACCGGCCAGGTCAGAGACGCATTGTAGGAAATAAATGCCATAAACTCGCCCAATGTGATCCGTCCATTCACGGCAAAAACAACACCAGTCACCATAACCACCAGCACCTGCAGGTTGGTGATCAAATCTCCCGATGCCCAGTAAACGCTCATCAGTTTTCCAAGATATACCCACAAATTGGAGTAGGCATTATTTTTCTCATCAAACCGATCGATCTCATACTTTTCTCTACCAAAAGCACGCACTACACGAACTCCAGTCAGATTCTCCTGCACGGTACTGGAAAGTGCCCCCTCCGCCTCATCAGCATCCTGAAAACGTTTCCCGATCCTGGAATAGAAATAGCAGGAATAACCGATGATCACCGGGAAAAAAGCTGCCGCAGCCAGTGTGATCTGCACATTCATGGAAAACATGATTCCCAGATACAGTACGATCAGGAAACAGATTCGAAACACCTCCGGCAGCTGCCTGCACACAAAGTTACGGATCACTTCCACGTCAGAGGTACATCTCTGGATGATCTCCCCGGTCTGGTGCTTTACATGCCAGGAAAAAGGCAGATACTGGGTGTGGTGATACAAGGTGTCACGGATGGATTTCAGGAAATTCTCTGAGCCTTTTGCCAGGCACATTTTACTTAAGTAATTAAAAACTCCCGAAAGAACTGCCGAAGCAGCTACCAGAAGTGCTGACAAAAGCAGTGTCTGCCGCACATTCAGACCATCCGGGATTCCATCCAGCACCAGAATATGGTCTGCTGTGTATTTCACGATCTGTGGGATCAACGCATTACATGCTGTAAACAGCACCGAAAATAATAGCGTCCCCACAAAGAACCGGATATTTCCTTTCAGGAAACGGAAAATGATCCGGAATTTCCCGGTTTTATTCTTCGTATTCATACTTTCCCCCCATTTTATAGAAAAAGGACACTCCCTGAACGAATCAAGGAATGTCCTCCTTCACTCCAAAAGTTTTACATATTCTTTCCAATGCATCATATTCCAAGGCCTTGTTTCCTACATAACTCTCAAAGGCTCCAAAAAATTCCCAGGCCGCAGGCTGCAGATACAGTTCTTTTTTCACATATCCATCCAGGATCACTACTTCGGGCAAAAGGCTTTTATAGGCGGCACTCTGTGCCCCCAGCACATAAATCCTGTGATCCTCCGACAGCTGCTCCAAAGCTTTTTTCTGCTCTGCCGTTGGTGCAAGCTCACCATTTACCAGAATACTTCCCGGAACCGGCTTTTGTACCAGCTTCATGGAAATACGCTCTCCCTGCAGGTTCCATTTTCCACACACAAGGTAAGTCTCACCATTGTAAGAAACCGTTTCCACCTGATTCTCCTCCGGTTTGTCCGCAGCAAGTACCGGAAGGCGCATTATCCGAAGGCGGTTTTCCTTTCCGTAGTCTCCCAGCTGCTGGCAATCTGCCGGAGCATATATCCGGTCAAATACGGTAAGAGCTTTTCGCCATCTTGCCGGATATTTTTCATGGATGTAAGGCAGAAAATCAAGATCCACCAGAACTTTCATTTTCGCCGGTGCCTCTGCTGCCAGATAATATGGCAGATACCCTGTACTTCCAGCCATGATCACCACATCCCAGGAACTGCTGCCGAACAGCCTGCCCCACTCTCTTTGGGCAAGCATTCGCATATATCTTCGTATTTCCGGATTTTCCAGATAAAGAGCCGGATTTTTCTCAATCATACGGTAATTCAGGAAATCTTCCTCACTCAGAGTCATCCTTCCTGCGCCCATCACTTTTGGAAGCTCTTTTTCAAAGGCGAGAAATTCTTTCACATCTCCCTTGCTTCCAAGCCAGCCACTATAAATAACCGTATCATATTTTTCCCTGTCCATACTGTCTGCAAGCTTTCGGACAACAAGCTTAGCCTCCCGCTCGGCTTTCCAGCTGCTAAGGATCAGGACTTTCTTCCTTTCCTCCTGATTTCGAAGGGAGAAAAACTCCATTCCAGGCACTGCATTCTGACTTCGGATACACTCCAGAAGACTGCCTCTGCCTTCTTTTAATCCTTCCTTTTTCTCTATGATCACTTTTCCATCATAGACTTTTCCCAGGGTGCATTTTTCCAGCCATGCTTCCTTCGCTTTACTCTTAGACGGAGCGCAGATATAATCTGTTTTCAGAAGCTCCCTTGCCGTAACTGAGAGAAATTCTGCAGTCTCCACAGACTTCCTATCATAAATTTCCAGCATGGGATTAAAATAAACCTGTGTTTCTTTTTTCACAAAAGAGCCTGGCAGAACCATATTACCGATAATGTAACCGGCCTGGGAAAGCGCCTCCAGATATTCACGACTTTCCTCTTTTACATAGTCCACACCTGTTTTTTTCACCAGATGAAAACCGCCTTTTATGCAGGCCGTAACACTCGCCTTCTCAGAGGAAACATAATTCTTCAGCGCATAGTCCAGCATTTCCAGAAGCAGGTCACTGCCAGGCTTTTTTTCATCTATAAGGAAGAAAAAATGGGAAGCATCCACCGGATTCCCGCATACCTCTGCGTAGGCATAGTTTTTGGAAAGTTCTTTCTTATTCTCATGGATGAATTTCAGAGCCTGACGCTTCACGCTCTCATAATCCTCCATATTATCTTTCAAAATCTTCTCTATCTCATTCATCTGAAGTCCTCTTACCTTCTATCAGCTCATCCAGCTTCTCACACTGTTCCTGATTCCAGGACCTGGCCTGAAAGCTGTAAGGCATCTCTGTTGTGCAGTCTTCTGCCAGCAGCTTCATATTCATGGTTTTTGCAGCAAGGGTACCCAGGCTTTCTTCTTCCCCTTCCGGGCAGATAAAATAATCGCACAGATTCATAAATGCAAAGGGTTTCTCAAGCCATCCGGTAAGGATCACCCTTCCCTCCAGGTGAAGCTCTGAAACCATAGCTTTCAGCTTCTGATACCCTTTCCCTTTTCCGGTAATGTAAAGACAGGTATTTTTCTCCAGACGGCAAAAGGATTTCAGAACGTTCTGGGCTTTCTGCTGGTACATACAGATATAATTGATTTTCTCTGTATCCGGTGCCGGAATGGCTTCCACGGTAATAACAGCTGGATTGCTTCCCTGGTATCTGGCAATAAAGTAGCTTTCTGTGGCAGATACGATTACCTGCTGGCCTGCCAGCTCCTTTGCAATCTGTTTTTCCCTGACAAAACGTGCATTGTATTGGAAAAACCGAACGCCCTCCATCTCCTTTGCCACCACGGAAAACAGGCTCTTTTTCTCGGTAAGGTCAATTGCACAGTCGAATTTCGCCTCTCCAAACAGGCGCCTTGCCTCTCTCTTGTAAAAAGCATGTGGAATATCTTTTATTTTTCCCTTCAAAAACAGCTCATTCTTCGCGATTTCCTCCGCTTTTCCGTTAAAAGGCTGACCACGGTAAAGGATCCGAAGTCCGGCAGGAAGACCTATGATCTGTTCTTCCGCAAACTCATCTCCACCACCGCACACAAGCAGGGTAACATCGTATTTCTGAAAATCCAGATTTTCTGCAAGTCCAAGAAATGCTTCGGTTTCATCTCCCTCCGAAAAATCACCGGCATACATCAGAAGCTTTTTCTTTGGTGACTGCGCCTCATCCTGACAGGCTATACACCGGGAATCTTCTTTTCCGTGGAACACAATGTCTGCAAGGCGGCGGCAGACCTCTCCGTCATCTTGCGGACACGCCCAGGCTGCTTCCCTTTCGTAAACCTTCCGGTATGGCTCCATGGCTCTTTCGGCATCCTTCACATAATCTCCAAGCTGCTCATAAGTTTCTGCAACAGGACCCGGCAGCTTATCAATTCCGAAGTATAAGCCTCTGTAATTTTTATATTCTGCAAGATCCGGGATAAAGAACAAAATGGGCTTTTTTGATACCAGATAGTCAAAATAAATACTGGAATAATCGGAAATCAGAACATCTGTAGCACGAAGAAGCTCATTGGTATCTACGGTTGCAGGAATATACTGTCCGGTTATCCCTACTGTGTCTTTAATGTGGTAGTATACAATCTGATGAGGCTTCACCAGCACCTGGTACTCCCTGGTATCCACATTCTCCTCGATGGTGCGGATCATCTTCTCATAGGCATCCAGGCTGGTATCAGGGCTGGAATACCTGCTGCCCTTCCAGGTAGGCGCATAAAGGATCAGCTTCTTCTTTGGATCTGCCTCCACGCCTGCCATCTGCAGCTTCTTAAATATGGCCTCCCGGTCTGTGTGAAAATAGCTGTCATTACGGGGCTGCCCGATTTCCAGGATTTTTCCGGGATAAAGATTTTTCATTTTGAACGCATTCTCATAAATCTCTGTCATAAAATGATTGGGCGCGATCAGATAGTCTGCTGCAAGGAAATTCCTTACTGTATTTCCTGCACTCACCTTGCCTGCCGGAATGTCAAATCCAATGGTTTTTAATGGGATTCCGTGCCAGGTATCCACAAAGATCTGCTCCTTGCGTTTGGTAAAATATCCGGGAAAGCTTACATTATTGATCAGATATTTGGCTGTAGCCAGATATTCCCTGTATTCTACAGACTGGAATTTAATAAATTTCACATTTGGATCATCCCTGTAAAGTCCCATCCAGGGTTCATTATCCGAAAAATCGTCAATGACCCAGACATGGAGATACTCCTGAAATTCTGTCTGGGTCAGCAAATACTTGAAAATGGCATGAGGGCTGCAGGTCATGCCTCTGCCCCCAAATGCCTCGTATAGTATACATTTTTCTTTTATGGGACTGTCAAGAAAATCCGCGTACTTCTCCCGAAGCTCCTCCGTAAGATTGTATTTTGCCTCATCCCGGGCTCTCTTTAAGGCAGCCTCAAAAGTGTCCTTTTCTTTACCGGAATTTTCATCCGGGCGGACCAGCTTTTTCACCAGCTTCTTCAGGTTGTTCACGGTGATCTTCATGTCACTTCCCCCTCTTCTTCGCAACTACACGTTCAAAAAGTCCGTCCCATTCCTTCACAGCCTTGTCGATAGAAAAATCATCAGACTTGGCAATGGCATTCGCAGACATCCGGGCACGAAGCTCTTCATCATGTGCCAGTTTCAGCATGGCCTGGGCAAATTTGTGGGGATCAAACGCTTCAGGAAGGAAACCGGTCTTTCCGTCATCAATGATCAGATCCATGGCGCCCATATGATAAGCGATCACCGGAAGGCCAAACTCAAAGGCTTCCATAATCACCATAGGCCAGCCCTCCCATCTGGATGGAAGAAGGAAAACAGAAGAATTCAAATAATACTTCTCAGGCTCATTGGTATATCCTACAAAATGGACACGCTTCTCCAGATGGCGCTTCTTCGCGTCTGCCCTGATCTGGTCAAAAAGATCTCCGTCTCCGATGATATCAAGCTCCCACTCCGAATCCTCTTTGCAGAACTCTTCAAAGGATTCCATCATAAGATCCAGTCCTTTGGCATATACGAAACGGGTCGCCATAAGAAAACGTTTGGATTTCACATCGCACTTCTTTTCACTGACAAAGCTTCTGGGATTGATTTTTACTTCACAATCTATTCCAAGCTTCTCCATATAGTCCCGCTTATCATAATCACTTAACACAATGTAGCGGTCCAGATTTGGCAGATACTGCTGAAGAAGGTTCTCCTGCTGCCAGAAGACGACAGGCTTCACATGAAGGTATCCGTCATAGCAGTTATGCTGCCAGCCGATGGTTGCGGCTTTTAGCCGGGGCGCGATCATGGCAAGTCTCAGGCTTAAGGATGCTGTGGTAAGGATCACGTCATAATCCTGGGAATTGAAATATTCCACCCATTTCTCTCTTGTTTTTTTAGGAAAAATTGCTTCTGCAAGAATGGGATTCAGGCTTTTTTTATTAAACATACCAGATCTGTCATTGAGCTTCTTCACCAGATAGCGGGCGCAGAAAGCCGGGGTATGATGCTTATTCACGAACTGGCTGTTGTCAATGAAATCCACATTGATATCTTCACTTAAATGATACATGGTGCGGTCTTCACGAAAGCGGTCTTCATAAGTCATGATCGTCACTTCATGCTCTTTCACCAGCTCGTTGGCCAACAGGGAAACCACTCTCTTGGTTCCGCCCAGATCAAAGATTTTTGTTATCCAGATACATATTTTCATGTTATATACCACCCCTGCAGGGGCTTCCTCCTTTTGCGGGATAAATCCTGAAGCATGTAAAAAAAGGCTTTCGTATTTTCTCTGTTATACCGTAATTTTGAAATAATCCAGAACACGTTTGCAGTAATTATCTGTTACATTATGAGTCTTTGCAAGAATTGCCTTACGCTGATTCTCATAGTCATCTTTTCCATTTTTGACATCCAGAACAAACTGTTCAAACTGCTGTACATTGTAAATATGTTCTCCTGGCATGTATTCCAGTGGATTTTCAAATACCCATCCTCTGGACTCCGTATAGGCATCATAGTCATCCAGAGTAAATCCAATAGGTCTGTTGAGAAGCAGATAATCAATTGCCACAGAAGAATAGTCAGAAATCAGGGCATCCGAACAGTTGATAAACTCATAAAGCTGCAAGCCATTGTCTTCCAGATCCTGATTTTCCAGGTAAACAATGTTTGTCAGCACATTTTCTCCAAAGTCATATGGAATCTGGAGATAATGCTTCTTAATTACCACAAGTACATGATTATCACGACAGAAATTATTAAAAGCAAGAAGCCTCTCCTTATCGTCCAGGATCGGGATATTAAATTCATTGTTCAGCGTTTCCTCATTCAGTCTCTCGCTGCTTGCATGACGGTAGGTAGGCATCCACAGGATCAGCCTGTCACTGTCAGCTGCTTTCAGAAGCTTTTCCTTATATGCTCTTGCGGCGTCGCTTCCCTTCATCATCTGATCGTAACGGGGATAGCCAAGTGCAAGAAGCTTCCTGGAACTGCAGCCAAAGAACTCTTTCTTCGTCTCAATAAACACATCTCCTGGCACCAGACAGTAGTCGAAAAATACCTTGCGGTTGTTCTTGTTCGCCTTGTAGCCGCAGCCATGCCAGAGATTTACAAAAGTCTGACCCTTTCTTGCCATTCCGATCCAGTTAAACGCCTGGGTGTAAAAAATAAAGGCTGAGGTCAATGCATAGCGGTAAGCTGCTGCCCTGCGGATCGTCGTGTTCTTCTTAAAATTGCGGACAAACTTCACATTCTCCGCCTGGTATTTCTTATACTTCTCCGGCTCATGAACCAGCCAGACAAGCTCATATTTTTTATTATATCCATTTGCGACCATATAATCAAAAAGAGCCCGGCAATTGTCTGTAAAATCATCATTTGTCTCAAACAGGATTCTGTTTTTCACCATACGCGGGGGGAATTTACGAAGTCTTCTCACTTTCCAGCGGTCATATAAAGCATAAGTCACATAGCCTTTGAAAGTGGTGAGCAAAGGTCCCGCGCCCTGCTCTTTCAGGATTTTTGAAAATTTCTTTAGAATTCTCTGTGCTCTTTCCATGGATTTTACCTTTCTTAATATATTACAGTCCAGAGCCTGTCTGAAAAAGGCTCTAAAGCAGTCCACATTAATACTCTTTCAGTTTCTCACGAAGCATTGTAGAAGAAGTATCTTTGGTGTAGGGAAGATAAACCAGCCTGGCTCCCAGGGCTTCCATCTCTTTCCCGGTGCGCTCCCAGCGCTCATTTCCCTTCCAGTCATCTCCGATATAAATTTCATCGAAACGGATCTTATCCCAGATTTCTTTTTTATCAAGGGTATTTGTGATGATCACCTCGTCCACATATTTAATAGACCGGACGATCTCAGCCCGCTCTTCCAATGGCACGATAGGTCTTTTATTCTTATAGCTTTCCACAAGTTCATCTGTATTTACGCCTACGATCAGATAATCACATCTTCTCTTAGCATTTTTGATCAGGTTCAGATGACCGATATGAAACATATCGTAAGTTCCCTGTGTGTATCCGATTACCTTTCCCATTTATCCCTCTCCTGTATCTGTTTTTTTCGAAAAAATAATCATAGCACATTGTTTTCTAAATAACTATACCACTCACTTGTCTGTGAATCCGATTGATATAATTATTTACGAAATGATGTACTAGAACCTTTTTGGATGGGTAACTTCTGCTTTTATTTTACTTTATATTCAAATACTCTGCAAGTGCCTCGCAGTAACCTGACTTCTTTGGCATAGTGTGCATTGCAGGCAATAATCTTCTTCTCTCTTCTTTAAAAGGATCCTCTCCCACTGCAATATGGGAAAAATAGTCCTTCAGATCCTCTAAATTGTAAATCTTCTCACCTGGCATATATGCTTCCGGATTTTCAAATACAAATCCTCTTGTATTTCGATAGCTTTCCAGGTCTGTGAGCACATAGCCCAGAGGCCGGTCAAGAAGCATATAGTCTACTGCAATGGAGGAATAATCCGAAATCAGTCCATCCATAAGTCCCACCAGTTCATACAGCTGAATACCCGATTTCTGAAGCATTTCTTCTGTCACATAACGGATATTGGTATACGCACCTTCATCCAGGGACCAGCCAGACTGAAGGGGATGTTTTTTGATGATCAGAAATATTCCGCATTCCCTTAAATGAATATCCAGTGCTTTCAGCTCCGCCTCGCTCTCTAATGCAGGAAGCTGAAAGGGAAGTTCAATTTCATTCTCTGCGCTGATCAGCACCTCACTTTTTCGGAAAGTAGGCATCCAGATCACGGTTTTCATATCCTTATGGGAAAAAAGCTTCTCCAGCGCCTCCCCACGGCTGACAGATGGATGGAGCATCCAGTCATACCTTGGATAGCCAAGGGCAAGAATCTTCTCTTTCTCACAGTTCCAGTAACGGGATTTTGTTTCCACAAACACAGGTCCCGGCACCATGGCATGGTCAAAATGCATCATGCTTTTTCCTGCAGGCGGCTTGTTGTCTTTGGCTGCATCCTTATAGCCGCAGCCATGCCACATGTTCACTGTGGTCTGCCCTTTACAATGGTAAAAATTCAGGTAAGCTGTATTGTTTGTATAGAAAAAAAATGCTGCAACAGCGCCATAATAATAAGCAAGGGGGCTGGACCAACCATATTTATTCTCTGCTGTTACAAATTTAACATTCTTGCATTTCAGTTTCTCACATTTTTTCTTATCGGAAACCATCCAGATAATCTGATGGTTCTCATTTATTTTATTCTGAATCAGATATTCATAAAAAGCCCTGGGATTGTCTGTCATGTCCTGCATGGTACGGTTTTTCAGCACAATGCAGTTCTGACGGAGCTTCCCGTGATTCCCGAACCATTTTCCCACCATGGCAAGCTCCGCTTTTGAACAAAAGCGGCCCAGATAATAAAGAACACTTCCAGCCAGCCCCTCTTCTTTTATTTTCCTTTTAAGGGAATCCTTTGTCATCTCTTACCCTCGTTTCTATAATTTGCCTGACAAAAATTACGATACACCAGAGCCTGTATGAAAAAGGCTTTCTGCAATTATATCTCAAAAGACGATTTCTCTGGAAAAATCACTTCAAAGCTTCTCTGAATTTCTTTCTTCTGCTTCTCAAAATCACCCACATTCACATCATCATTAAGGCAGATCATCTTACACGCCTGTCTGCGAATGGTATGGTGAATCTGCTGATCATGTTTTCCTATGGTATAAAATCTTCCAAGCTTCGGTGACTGGGGCGTAAATTTCCCTTCCATGTACTGCCAATATTTCATCACGTACTGGTTCACATCGAATACTGTGCGGAAACGATTCTTACAAACCTCATCCAGAACAGCACCCTCTTCGTCCCATACTTTCCAATAGGTTGCTTTCAAAAAAGGACTTGGAAGATGTGAATATTTAAAACTGGAAAATTCACGATAAGGCAGCATCAGCACATTACGGAAGAGCATTGCTCCATAAGCCGGGCTAAACCATTTTTTTGCCTGCTTTTTGATCACTTCTTTTTTATTATAATGCATATTGACAAGAGCTGCATCATTCATAAGAATATTGGCAAAAGGATTGCGGATATTGTCCTGCACAAGGGCGGTCTCAATACAGCAGTCACAGGGAAATCCGTTTTTGAAAAAATCTTCCGGTCTCACGGAATCAATGAGAAACATATCATCATTAAAAAAGACAAAATGCTCTGACAATCCTTTTATTCGGTGAAGATTCAGTTCTATGGAATTAATATTAAAAGTAGGAAGATAAGCAGGCGCCATAAAATCCTCATGCTTTACAATCTGAATCTTCTCATGAGCTGTATTCAGCCACTTTGGGACATGTCCCCATGTGACAAAATATATTTTATTTACCCAGGGAGCAAATTTCTCCACACCGCGGAACCAGTACTGAAGATTGTCCCAGTCGCGGTATCTGCTCTCCCCGGCGTCAGTTCCCCTGCCAGGCTGATATTCCCTGCGCTGTGCAAGCCAGTCAGGGTCACTGCCGTCCACCCAGGTGAGCACAAAATCTATTTTTTCCATTCCTATTCTCCTGCTCTTTAAATGGTTGCGGTCTAGAGCGTGTTTGAAAAAGGCTTTCTGCAAGATGTGCGTCACAATTTGTGGGA
>OLNR01001514.1_pt1 | contig 13419 bp, 10 predicted proteins | sample 1672231 | NCBI WGS metagenome assembly OLNR01 (sample SAMEA3136662, study PRJEB25190) | human gut metagenome
CGGGATTTTGGCATATTCATGCCAAAACACCTCGCGGGACAGTGGTGTGTGAACAATAACAAAATCTCATAAATAAATGAAAAAAATTACCAAAAGAACTTGAAAATTGGATTAAAATAGTATAATATAAAAACATAAACAAATTAAGAATGCATAGCAACTATAACTTATTAACGTTGAGTGACAGCAGATTGCTGAATAGTAACGGACAGACGATATACTATAAAGAAAGAATTGAGGGCAGAAATATGAAGATTACAGATACCATTAAATATGTCGGAGTGAATGACCATCAGGTAGATTTGTTTGAGGGACAGTATGCAGTGCCAAACGGAATGGCATATAATTCCTATGTGATTCTGGATGACAAGGTTGCAGTTATGGATACTGTAGATGCCAATTTCAAACATGAATGGCTGGATAATCTTGAACAGGCACTTGGCGGACGTAAGCCGGACTATCTGATCGTTCAGCATATGGAGCCTGACCATGCAGCAAATGTAGCGAACTTTCTGGAAGTATATCCCGGCACTACAGTAGTAGCCAATGCGAAGACATTTGTAATGATCAAGAATTTCTTCGGACTGGATCTGGAAGGGCAGAAACTGGAAGTAGAGAATGGTTCTACACTGAGTCTGGGAAATCACAATCTTACTTTTGTATTTGCGCCAATGGTACATTGGCCGGAGGTTATGGTGACTTATGACAGCACAGATAAAGTTCTTTTTTCAGCAGATGGATTTGGTAAGTTCGGTGCTCTGGATGTGGCAGAAAACTGGGATGATGAAGCAAGAAGATACTTTATCGGTATTGTTGGTAAATATGGCGCACAGGTACAGAGACTTCTGAAAGTAGCAGCTACTCTGGATATTCAGATCATCTGTCCGTTACATGGTCCGGTACTTACAGAAAATCTGGGACATTATATCAGCCTCTATGATACCTGGTCCTCTTACACACCGGAGGAAGAAGGAATCGTAGTTGCATATACTTCTGTATACGGACATACCAAAGAAGCAGTCAATCAGTTTGTGGAGAAATTAAAAAGCAAGGGATGTCCGAAAGTAGTTGTTTATGATCTGGCAAGAGATGATATGTCTCAGGCACTCAGCGATGCATTCCGCTACAGTAAGCTGGTACTGGCAACAACTACTTATAATGCAGGAATCTATCCGTTTATGAATGACTTTATTACCCGTCTGGCAGAGCATAATTTTCAGAACCGTACGGTAGGTCTTATTGAAAACGGTTCCTGGGCACCTCTGGCAGCAAAAGTAATGAAAAATATGCTTTCTGAATGTAAGAAGATCAACTGGCTGGACACCACAGTGAAGATCATGTCCGCAGTAAATCAGGAAAACAGAGATCAGATGGAAGCGATGGCTTCCGAGCTTTGTAAGGAATATATTGCAAAGAATGATGAACTGGCAAATAAAAATGACATGACAGCATTATTCCGCATTGGTTATGGTCTCTATGTAGTGACATCAAATGACGGTAAAAAGGATAACGGACTGATCGTTAATACAGTTACACAGCTGACAGACTCTCCGTTCCGCGTTGCAGTTAATATCAATAAGACAAATTATTCTCACCATGTTATCAAGCAGACAGGGGTGATGAATGTAAACTGTCTCTCTGTAGAAGCTCCGTTCTCTGTATTTGAACAGTTTGGTTTCCAGAGTGGAAGAAGCGTGGATAAATTTGCGGGACAGAAGGTGAATCGTTCTGATAACGGACTGATATTCCTGGACAAATATATCAACGCATTTATGTCCCTGAAAGTAGAGCAGTATGTAGATCTGGGAACTCACGGAATGTTCATCTGCAGTGTGACAGAAGCCCGCGTGGTAAGTGACCAGGAGACAATGAGCTACACCTATTATCAGAAAAATGTAAAACCGAAACCTGAAACAGAAGGTAAGAAAGGATTTGTATGTAAAGTCTGCGGATATATCTACGAAGGCGATGAACTTCCGGAAGATTATATCTGCCCACTGTGTAAACATGGAGCTGTAGACTTCGAGCCGATTGGATAATAATAAATAAAAATCCCTGACAGAAATTAAAAACTGATGATCAGTTAAAATTTCTGTCAGGGATTTTTGTTATACATCACATGTTACACTTGATAAATAGAAACAAATATATACGTGTTTCAATACATAGCTATGTTATTCTTAATGAAGTTCCCAAATTCTATCGTTGCAAACAAGTCTCAGTAGATTTGGATTTGTAACTGTAAAGGTGCTGAACAGTTACGAGTATTTTATTATAAATTAACAGATATTGCAAATAAATTTTTAGAAAAGTAAAAAGATTCAGCTTGATAGAACAAAGCAAACGTGTTACTTTATAACTAAATAAACAAATATTTACGTTGAAAAATATTGGGAGGGTATTGTGGAGCAAAAACTAAATGTATATGAAATGAGAGTGAAGCTTTATCTGCTGCAGGATATTCCATTTAAGGAATTACAGAATGCAGTAGCAAATTTTGTGGATTCAGCACTGTGTCAGAATGAGAGTTTAATTTCTTTTCATGAGACAAATTGTTACAAATTCTACAGTGTAGGGACTCTGTGGCCGTTGGAACGCGGCATGACATATAAAAAAGACCAGATTTATACCTTAACTGTACGAACTGTAGAACCGATTCTTGCGAGATACTTTTCAGAGGTATTAAAAAATCACTATACACAGAAAATGAAAGGCTTAACTGTTGAGAATCGTATTATTCCGCACAAAATGATAAGCGAAATATATACGCTGAGTCCGGTTATTATGAAGTCAGACGAAGGATACTGGAGAAGTTATATGAGTCTTGATGAATATGAAGAAAGATTGTTTTCTAATTTAGTGAAGAAGTATAATTCATTTACAGGAGAGCAGATCGAAGAAGATTTTCCCTTATATACAAATATTACATTTTTAAACAGACATCCAATTAGTTGCAAGTATAAACGTATTAGTTTGTTAGGTGATAAATTAAGTCTTCAGATTGCAGATGATGAGAAGAGTCAGAAACTTGCATATTTCATATTAGGTGTAGGACTTTGTGAATTAAACAGCAGAGGAGCTGGGTTTTGCAATTTCAGGTGGTTCTGATCAGTGCTTGTTGGAACTGACCTGTGGGATAGCCATATGATTTATGGTAATAATAAACTGCTATATAAAAAGTAAAGAGGGTGAGTATGTGCTGAAGGATTGTCTTGAAGTATTCAAAAGACAAATGCAACAGGTAAAAGAAAAAGGCAGGGCAGAAGATGCTTTGATTCTGGATTCCTATATTCCGGCAGATGGGTGTTATATCAGTGTGAATTCTGATGGAATTATCGCATGCCAGATGGATTTGAAATTTAACAAGAAGGCAAAACAAATGGAGGGGATTTCGCAGAGATATTATGGGAAAATGTGTTTTTTTGATTATCACAGCAGGTTAGTAAGCATGGATAAACCTGTAGATCCAAAGAAAGTTATTCATTCAAATAATTACCTTTCATTTTGGGTGAAGCAGGAAAGTCTGGGTAACGGGAAATTAAATCAGGAGGCAATTGACCGATATTTTGATGTATTAAAAAATCCAGAAAAGAAATATGCCAAGTCAAAAGACAGACAAATGTATGACTATATTGCTGCTCAGATTGACGAAATTAATGTAGAAAAACTGGAATGGTGTCGGGATTGGGTAAAGAAGCATATTTTTAGTTTGGAAGATATGGGAATTTCCCTGTCAGGAAAAAATTATCTGAAAATCTTCTTTGAAGATACAGAAGAACGATATATACAGGAAGAACAGAGATATCTGATTACGAAAATCTTTAATAAGAATGATTATAATCAGGAAATAGATGGGAAAATATGGGGACTTCCTAACGACAATCTGGGAATGAACCAGAAGAAACCATATATGGCACATAAAACAAGAAAGACAGAGCTGCCATATATGATTACTGCAGAAGATGCAGTTTTGCAGAGGAAATTTTTTGATTACCTGTACAATCAGGCGTCTGCAGGAAAAGTAAATATCTATATTGATCCGGAAAAAGGAGAAATCAGTGCTTTTTCAAAAGAAGAAAAGATGCAGAAAGATTTCACAGGCTATTATCTGTATGTGCAGAAAGGAAAAGAAGTGCAGATCATGCATCAGGATGTTATTGTAGATTACCGTTATCATCTGCGAAAGCGTTTTCAATATATAAATGTATTCGACAGAAAAACAGAGGAAGAACTCTACAGGGATTACGGAACTGTCGGACAGATGGAGAGTTTACTTAATGAAATCCTGTTTTCAAAATGGCTGGTTACGAATTATTTCACACCTGTTGATGAATTGCAGATTTCCGGTGAGACAGCACGAAATCTGATATGGTCAAGAGACGCAATTTTTGCATGGTTATATAAGAATGAAACACAGAATATTTCAGGAATTTTATCTAAAGTCAGTGTGAACATGATAAAAGATTCTATAAAAAACGGATATATTTCCAAGGCTGTGAAACAGTTTAATCTGAAGTGTTCACTGGAAGAATATTTTTCAGGAGGAGAGCCAATGAGTACGGATTATGAGTCAATACGAAAAGAATTAAGAAGAAAGATACAGAGTAAAGAGACAGAGCAGATTACAAGTGATGAAGAATATTATTATGCAGTCGGACAGCTTGTGAATTACTTTATTTCTCTCAGTAAGGCAAAGGATAAGAAACATTCTCTGGCGAATCCTTTCTTTAACATAAAGAATAATCAGGCTTTAAAAGATAAACTGCGCCAGTATTTTATAAAATATAATTACCAGCTGAATTGTTCAGGAACATGGTTTAATAATCTTTATGCAATGATCTGCAATTATACAAAAGCAGAAAAAACAGATCAGAATTCTATGATTGCGGGATATATTAATAATAACATTTTATATCAGAAAAAGAATATGGAGGAACAGGTAAATGAATAAACGAGTACATGGAATATTAGGCATCTCTTCTATTATGGCAAACTGGAATGCAGATTTTTCCGGATATCCCAAAACAACATCTGATGGCCTGGTATTTGGAAGTGATAAGGCCTTGAAGTATCCGATGAAAAAAATGTGGGATAATGAAGGAAAAAAAGTTCTGTATATTAAATCAATGAAATTTGGCGGAAAAGATGCTTCATTGGTATCTTTGGTGCCACGTTCATTGGGAGAGCGTTATGAATATATCTTTGGAGAAAAGGTGGAAAAGAATCCACAGAAAACTTTAAAAAATCTGTTCTCAGCAGTAGATGTAAAAAACTTTGGTGCAACTTTTGCAGAAGCAAAAAATAACATATCTATTACGGGTGCTGTTCAATTTGGTCAGGGATTCAATAAATATGCAGATACCTGTTCGGAAGAGCAGAATATATTGTCACCGTTCAGGGATTCAAGTAAAGATGATAAGAAGGATGAAGAAGCAAAAAACTCAACGCTTGGAACTAAAATCACCAGCAATGAAGCGCATTATTTTTATCCATTTGTGATTAATCCTCTGGCATATAAAGAGTTTAAGGAGCTGGGAGTTACAGATGGGTACACAGAGGAAGATTACCAGAATTTTAAAAGAACAGCATTAGTATCTGCCACAGCATTTGCCACAAATGCAAAAGAAGGATGTGAAAATGAGTTTGCACTTTTTGTTGAAACAGAATCAGACTTATATCTTCCGAATCTGACAGAATATATTTCTTTTGATAAAGGAGAGGAAAAAAACATAATTAATCTGGAACAGTGTGCTGAGCTTTTACAGGTGCTTAAAACAAGGATTAAAAATGTAGAAATTTATTATAATCCGTATACAACAAAACTTGAAGGAGAAATTGAAGGGGCGAAGATATTTAATATTATTACACAAGAAGAGGTGTGATTTATGCGGGCTTTGAAATTTACTCTCAGTGGAAAAAATGCCTTTTTTAAAAAGCCGGAAGTGAATGCTTACTTTTATTTTACATATGGACAAATCCATAGAGTTGCGCTTTTAGGCATACTTGGAGCTATTGTAGGGTACAAAGGTTATGGCTGTACAGGAACGTATCCGGAGTTTTATGAAAAATTAAAAGATTTGAAAGTTTCTGTTGTACCGCGAAACTCTCAGGGATATATACAGAAGAAAGTACAGATGTTTAATAACACAGTAGGATATGCATCCCAGGAACTGGGAGGAAATCTGATCGTAAGAGAGCAGTGGCTGGAGAATCCGGTATGGGATATCTATATTCTTTTAGATTCCCGGGAAGCGGATAAGATTGCAGAGATGATTCTGGATAAGAAATGCGTATATATCCCATATATGGGAAAAAATGACCATCTGGCGGATATCTGTGCTGCAAAAGTTGTGGAACTGGATGTGGTAACATGCGAAAATGTAGTTTTATCTTGCCTTTATGAGAAAAAAGATGGAAAACTGGGAATTGCTGATGAAGAAGAGGAAGAGTATGAAGATGAAGAGGAAGTTCCGGAGTTTAAATATGAAGAAAAGCTTCCCGTCGGAATAGACAGCCATTTGAATTTGTATCAGTATGAAACGTTTTGTTTTACAAATATGAAAGTGACTTTGAAAGGAAAAAAAATTTTTAAAACAGAAGATCATATGCTTGTATTTTATTAGACAGAATCCCGCAGCCTTTTTGCGGGATTCTGTCGTAAAGGGGGATTTCTTTGAATATTGAATTTATTGATTTAACAGAAGTACAGAAAGATGTTGTGCATTGTTATGCACATAGAACTGGCAATGAAAAGAAGAGCATGGAGCAAAGACAGAAAGAAACACTAATAGAGCATACAGAATTATGCCAGCAATATTATGAGAAAATAGTAGAGCACAAACAGATACAGGTAGTCTTTGAGCAGTTTGAAAAATTGTATTTTTCCGATATGAGTCGGGAAGGAATCCATTTTTTTGAAACAATGAGAGACAATGTTATCACTTTTCATGATATCGGAAAAATTAATCCAAGATTCCAGGAAAAAAATATGGGAAATTATGAATTGAAAGGAAAGGCAAGGCCGGATAACAGTGTAGGAAGTAAACATTCTATTTTGTCTTCAGTTTTGTATCTGGATTATTTCCTTGATCGAGTTTCTCAAATAGAAAATCTGGAAGAAAGAAAAAGTTTAAGAGATCTTGCATATATTCACTCATTTTTAATAGCAAAACATCATGGGGCACTTACTGATTTTCAGACATATCTGGACAGCTTTGCAAGTCTGAATGATACAGAGGGTACAGTATTAGGGTGGCATGCACAGCAATGGCTGAAAAAGTGGAAAGAAGAAAATGAAAATCAGAAAGTAAGAAAGAAGGTGTATTTGAAAAAAGATAAACAGGAGGATATGCTTGAAAGAATATCAGGGGACGATGCTTCCCGTCAGGTATATTTATTTGGATATACCAGACTGCTGTTTTCACTTTTGGTAGCTGTTGACTATTATGCCACATCAGACTATATGAACGGGATAAAATTGAAAGCTTTTGGACAACTGGATGATATTTCAAATATTATACAGGCATATGAAAAAACGGGAACACAACAAAGTATTCGGGAGTATGAAAAAACAAAATATCCACAGAGAAGAGAAAGGCTGGTGAAAAAGAAAAAAGCGGATGTAATCAATGATTTAAGAACAGAAATGTTTCTGGATGCGGAAAATACATTAAAAGAACATATCAATGACCACATATTTTATCTGGAAGAACCTACAGGCGCAGGGAAAAGCAATACTGCATTGAACCTCAGCTTTCAGATTATAAAGAAAGTAAAGAATATCAATAAAATTTTCTACATTTATCCGTTTAACACGCTTGTAGATCAGAATATTGAAAATCTGGGGAAAATATTTGGAAATCAGAAAGATATTATGAACCAGATTGCTGTGGTAAATTCACTGGTACCTATGAAAGAAGAGAAAGACGAGTATGAGGATAAGACAAAAAAATTCTATCAGAAAGTTCTTCTTGACAGACAGTTTTTGAACTATCCAATTGTTTTATCTACACATGTGACTTGGTTTAAAACTTTATTTGGGCATGAGAAAGAGGATGTATTTGCTTTTCATCAGTTATGCAATTCAGTAATTGTGCTGGATGAGATACAAAGTTACAAAAATGCTCTCTGGAGTGAAATCATAACTTTTTTGAAAGGGTATGCGAAATTGCTTAATATGAAAATCATTATCATGTCAGCAACTTTGCCAAATCTGGAAGCACTGACAGATGATAAGGAAGATGCTGTCAATCTGATTCCACAAAAAGAAAGTTACTTTAAACATCCTGTTTTTGCGGAAAGAGTCATACCTGATTATAGTTTACTGAAACAGAAGATGACATTGGAAATTTTGTGTGAACATGTGCAAAAACAGGTACTGCGAAAGAAAAAAATATTGATAGAATTTATCAGCAAAAAGAGTGCAGAAAAATTTTACGGTATGTTAACGGATACAGAAATAGACTGTGAAACGTTGTTTATGAGTGGAGACAGCAGCATCTGGGAAAGACAGAAAATAATTGAAAAACTTTCGAAGCTGAAATCTGTTATTCTGGTGGCAACTCAGGTGATAGAAGCGGGTGTCGATATTGATATGGATATAGGATATAAAGACTGTTCAAAGCTGGACAGTGAAGAGCAGTTTATGGGGCGTATTAATCGTTCCTGTAAAGGGGAAGGAATTGTTTATTTCTTTAATCTTGATTCTGCAAGAATGGTGTATAAAGATGGAGATATTCGTGTTGACACAGAATTTACTGTCATGAAAACAGATATGCAGGAAATTTTGAGAACCAAAAATTTTTCTGATTATTATGGAGAAATTCTGGAGATAGAGAGAAATAACAAAAAAAGCGAAAACGAAAATAATATAGTGCATTTTTTCAAAAAAGAAGTTGGTCAGCTTGCTTATCCTAAAGTTTCAGACAAAATGCATCTGATAGATGAACAGCGAGAAATGATGAATGTATTTCTTTCCAGGACACTTACATTATCTGTTACTGAAAAAATATGCGGAGACGAGATTTGGCAGGAGTATGAATCGTTGTTACATGATCAGGGCATGGATTACAGCGAACAGCGTGTCAAACTTCATGAGATAAAATGTAAAATGAAAATGTTTGTGTATCAGATAGAAAAAGGAAATACATTCGCATGGGATGAATATGAAGCAATTGGTGATATATATTTCATAAAAGACGGTGATTCCTATTTTGAAAATGGAGTTTTAAACAGAGAAAAATTTGGAACAGGCGGAGAGATGTTTTTCTGACAGATGTGGGAGGAATGCAGCAATTTACCAGACACATTTGGACCAGAGAATAAGCTTTTTACATGAACCATCGGAAGGCAGATTCTCATTAAGTCTGGATTTGAGCGAAGTGTTTAAACCAGTTATTGTTTTCAGAACAATTTTTGACTTGGTCAATAATAGAAGACTGCAGGTTGAAAAGCATTTTGAAAAAAAGGTAAACTATTGTATTTTGAATGAAGAGGGACGGAAAATATTTATAGAAGCATTTGAAAATCGTCTGGAAAGTGTATTTCTTCATCCCAAATTGAAAAGAAAAGTTTCTTATCGCACTGCATTGAAACTGGATTGCTATAAGCTGATAAAAAATATTCTTGAAGAAAAAGAGTTTGTTCCATTTTCTCTTAAAGAAGGAATGTAAAAAGGATAGAGAGAAAAGAGTAACGGTATTAATGATTTCTGTGTTAAAAAATGGGGATTTCATGTATGAAAAAACAGTTGAATTATAATTATGCATTCTTATTTTATGATGTAGGAGAAAAAAGGGTACAGAAAGTATTTAAAATCTGCAAAAAATATTTATCTCATTTCCAAAAATCAGTTTTCAGAGGGGACATGACGCCATCAAAATTCATACAATTGAGAAATGAACTGAATCGAGTGATAGATAAGGAAGAAGATTTTGTGTGTATTATAAAATTGATGAATGATAATGTGTTTGGAGAAGAAGTACTTGGAAATGGAAAAAAAGATAATGGAGAAGATTTGATTTTGTAGTAAAAGAATTCTCCTGTCAGTGTGAAAACATGACAGGGGAATTCCTTAAGTAAGTTAAATGAAAAGTTATAAAAATTACCAGGCGGATTTTCATAAAAAAATGAAAAATATTGAAAATACGGGGGTATACCAGGTTTTGATTGAGTAAATAAAAAATGAGATGTCGGTTGGTAAAAATCTTGCAATCCTTTGTATTTTGCTGTATTATAAAAACTGTTAGAAGAAGAAAAGCCTATAAAACGAGGGATAAAGAGTAACATGAGATGTATTGAAACTTCTTACATCTTTCATGTTATCAATTCCTTCCTTAGATAAAGAGTAACATGAGATGTATTGAAACACTCGCCTGCATTGTACGGATAGTAGTCTGCTGGGATAAAGAGTAACATGAGATGTATTGAAACAATGTTGTGCCATCCTTAAACGTTGCGCGAATAGGATAAAGAGTAACATGAGATGTATTGAAACTTATTTTGTGTTAAAAAGCAATGCCTAATTCCCTCAGATAAAGAGTAACATGAGATGTATTGAAACTAGCTTTATCCTCCATTATATTCTCTGTATAGTTGGATAAAGAGTAACATGAGATGTATTGAAACATTTGAATAATTGACTTATCTTTTTTATTTACATAAGATAAAGAGTAACATGAGATGTATTGAAACAATTTCATACCGTTCTCCTTTCTGTATGTACTCGGATAAAGAGTAACATGAGATGTATTGAAACGCGTAATGGGGCCAGCAATGATTGCCGAGACCTCTGATAAAGAGTAACATGAGATGTATTGAAACTTACTGTTTTTAGCAGTACAGGAAACCGGAATAAGATAAAGAGTAACATGAGATGTATTGAAACAAAGAATATACCATTTACACGAGGTTAATAGAGGGATAAAGAGTAACATGAGATGTATTGAAACCCAGATGCAGCTGATAACTGTTTCTGTACGAAAGCCGATAAAGAGTAACATGAGATGTATTGAAACTATACTGGAATCCGAACTGGTTCTGAATAGTGATCGATAAAGAGTAATATGAGATGTATTGAAACTCATCAGAGAATCTTCCGTCCGGCAACTGTTTTGCGATAAAGAGTAACATGAGATGTATTGAAACAGGGAACTGTTTCCGCATCAGGAAACTATATCCTGATAAAGAGTAACATGAGATGTATTGAAACTGCTAGATGTTAACGTATACCCACTGGGATGCTACTGATAAAGAGTAACATGAGATGTATTGAAACGATGATGTGAATGTAATATCCATTTTGGTATCTCCGATAAAGAGTAACATGAGATGTATTGAAACTCAATATAGTTACAAATTTTTAATTCTACAAACTGATAAAGAGTAACATGAGATGTATTGAAACTTACAGTCAATAACTTTTACCATAGGTGCAGCTTGATAAAGAGTAACATGAGATGTATTGAAACAAACCATTTCAAAAAAGAAAGTGATGACCAAACGGATAAAGAGTAACATGAGATGTATTGAAACGGTCAAAAAATATGGGGCGGTACATCAGACAAAAAGATAAAGAGTAACATGAGATGTATTGAAACATGATGGATGGCAAGCGGTAACAATTAACAATGAGATAAAGAGTAACATGAGATGTATTGAAACTCACAAGAAAACACTTTATTTTCTGCCGAAAGCTTTGATAAAGAGTAACATGAGATGTATTGAAACAATAATCCCACGCATCACTTAATTTATCATAATTCGATAAAGAGTAACATGAGATGTATTGAAACGGTATCTGGACAGCAGATCACGGACGGGAGATTTTAGATAAAGAGTAACATGAGATGTATTGAAACAACTTTTTGATTTTATCCTGCACATCTTCTGGAATTGATAAAGAGTAACATGAGATGTATTGAAACGTCCACTGTCAGCGATTTTGGAAAGTTCATCTTCGATAAAGAGTAACATGAGATGTATTGAAACATCCGTCTGTTCTGTCGGTTGTCTTCTGCCCCAAGATAAAGAGTAACATGAGATGTATTGAAACGGGCATAAATGGTATTGTCTCCTGCGGACCGATCAAGATAAAGAGTAACATGAGATGTATTGAAACGTAATTATCACCATTGCTGTTCTTAAACATAAGTGATAAAGAGTAACATGAGATGTATTGAAACTCAGATACCTTTGCATAGATCATTGTCGTGTTAATGATAAAGAGTAACATGAGATGTATTGAAACCTGTCCGGACATTCTAATTTACATCTTCCCATTTAGATAAAGAGTAACATGAGATGTATTGAAACCAGAGTCGGCAGCAGTTAAAGCGTTTTGTGAAGCTTGATAAAGAGTAACATGAGATGTATTGAAACGAATTTGATATGGAGCCAAAGAAACCAGCAGCAAAAGATAAAGAGTAACATGAGATGTATTGAAACTGCAATATGTAATCCAGATATTTTTAATAATGCTTCGATAAAGAGTAACATGAGATGTATTGAAACTCGTTTCAACCGCTTATTATCCGTAATACTCCAAGATAAAGAGTAACATGAGATGTATTGAAACCTGCAGAAAGGGTACTGAGGGTACTGGATGGTCTTTCGATAAAGAGTAACATGAGATGTATTGAAACGCACATCTTTTGCGCCGTAGGTGTTACCAGTTACCGATAAAGAGTAACATGAGATGTATTGAAACGGTGAATGCGGTTCGCTATTTGATTGCAGAAGCCCGATAAAGAGTAACATGAGATGTATTGAAACCTTCCTGATCCCAACAGATACCATAGTTTTTATTGATAAAGAGTAACATGAGATGTATTGAAACAGTCTGTTTACAACAGACAGTTCTCCAATGGAACCCGATAAAGAGTAACATGAGATGTATTGAAACATTTGTGTTCCGATTACAGGAACTTTCCCAAATCTGATAAAGAGTAATATGAGATGTATTGAAACCATAATACTCTATAACCTTCTTTAGCTGCATCTTTATGATAAAGAGTAACATGAGATGTATTGAAACAATATAAAATGTTGTATATAATGGAATTGCTCTGACAATAACAAATATCCAATCCACAACTCATTTATATCTGTTAACATATAGCAACATAAGTATGGAAAATAGAGATTAACATAAAATACAATGTATAATATGTATATAGAACCGAGACAAAAGGGAGGATCATGTATTGAATTCAGTCAAAAAAAACTTCCAATAGGAATAGAAAATTTTGCAAAGCTTCAGGCGGAAGATTTCTACTATGTAGACAAAACGATGCTTATCAAAGAACTTCTGGATAATTGGGCGGAGATGAATCTGTTTACACGTCCGAGAAGATTTGGTAAAACACTGAATATGAGTATGCTGAAAGCATTCTTTGAATTAAACGGTGATAAGAACTGCTT
>OLNR01001523.1_pt1 | contig 13363 bp, 12 predicted proteins | sample 1672231 | NCBI WGS metagenome assembly OLNR01 (sample SAMEA3136662, study PRJEB25190) | human gut metagenome
GGGGCGGCCTCGCCGGGGTCGGCAGCGTCGGCTACCGGCTCAGAAAACTCGATGGGGGGGGGGTCTCCGTGATTTGGGCCTCCGGCTCGGCCAGCGCGACCGCGGGCGTCATCCCGCAGGCGAGCACGGCCGCCAGGCCGAGGCTCAGAAGCGACCCCCGTCGCTTCTCTCTCATGTCGGATCTCCTTCTCTCGTGGGTAAGAGTCCGCCCGAATATACCCCTTCGCCCCGCTTTCCGCAACCCTGAGCGGCGCGGTCGGGGGTTGGAGAGGCTCGCAACTCGCGCTCCTGCTGGGCTGCAGCAGCATTTGGCATCGTGCGGTTTGCAGGCGAGGAGACGGCCTTAGGCTACGAAGCCGCCATGTCGGCGAGGGTCTTGCTCTCCAGGTAGGCGTTCACGGCGTTTTGGAGGCCTCCCCACACAAGCCGGCTCGGGCAGGCGTCGGCGCGCTCGCAGGCGAGTAGGTCGTTGGTGCAGGTCATCAGGTCGAGACCGTCTTCCGAGGCGGCGATGACATCGGCCAGGGTGATCTGCGCGGGCGGTCGCGACAGCTGGTAGCCGCCCTGGTGGCCGCGGGTAACGGCAAGCAGGCCAGCTGCGGTGAGGGGGGCGACCACCTGCTCCAGGTACTTTTTCGAGAGGCCCTGGCGATCTGCCACGTCCTTTAGGGGCGTGCATCCCTCATCGTAGCGCTCGGCCAGATCGAGCATGACGCGCATGCCGTAGCGAGTTTTCGTTGATATCTTCACAGGGCCACCATTCTCTCCTTGACATTCTCATTTTCCAGTTTATATTAAAACCTAGCAAACTACTAGACTTAGATGGGACGGCTGCGGGGCCCTCGGAGGAGCGAGCGGCGCTGAGGGCCCCATCGCAAAGAGAACGAGGAACCGTGAGCCCCATGAAGCAGATCTACCTCGACCACGCCTCAACCACGCCGGTGCGCCCCGAGGTGGTGGAGGCCATGCTGCCGTATCTCACCGAGCAGTTCGGCAACCCGTCGTCTATCTACCCGCTCGGCCAGGAGGCCGCCGACGCCGTGGCCGCCGCCCGCGAGACCTTGGCTGGCCTTATCGGCGCCGCGCCCCGCGAGGTGTACTTCACCAGCGGCGGCACCGAGTCGGACAACTGGGCCATCAAGGGCTTTGCCCGGGCCAACGCCGCCAAAGGCAAGCACCTCATCACGAGCGCCATCGAGCACCATGCGGTGCTGCACGCCTGCGAGGCCCTGGAGAAGGAGGGCTTCGAGGTGACCTATCTGCCCGTGGACGAGCACGGCCTGGTTCGCCCCGCCGATTTCGAGGTGGCCATCCGCCCCGACACTACGTTGGCCTCCATCATGTTCGCCAACAACGAGATCGGCACCATCGAGCCTGTTGCCGCGTTGGCCGCCATCGCCCGCGAGCACGGCGTGGTCTTTCACACCGACGCGGTGCAGGCCTTCGGCCACGAGCCCATCGACGTGAAGGACATGGGCATCGATATGCTGTCCGCCTCGTCCCACAAGATCTACGGTCCCAAGGGCGTGGGGCTTTTGTACATCCGCAAAGGCGTGAAGGTGGAAAACTTCATCGACGGCGGCCAGCAGGAGCGCGGGCGGCGCGGCTCCACGGAAAATGTGCCTGGCATCGTGGGCTTCGCGAGGGCGGCCGAGCTGGCTGCGGCCGACATGACGGCCGAGCACGATCGGCAGCGGGCCCTGCGCGATCACGCCATCCGCCGCATTCTGGACGAGATTCCCTCGGCGAAGTTGAACGGCAGCTGGGAGAGCCGCCTGGCCAACAACGTGAACTTCTCCTTCGAGTTCATCGAGGGCGAGGGCATGCTGTTGCAGCTGGCGGCCCGCGGCGTCTGCGTGTCGTCGGGAAGCGCCTGCACCTCTGGCTCCCTGGATCCGAGCCACGTGCTTCTGGCCATCGGCCTGCCCCACGAGATCGCCCACGGCAGCCTGCGCATGACCATCGGCCGCGACACCACCTTGGAGGACGTGGACTTCGCCGTGGACTCCCTGAAGGCCACGCTTCAGAACCTGCGCATGATGAGCCCCCTGTACGAGGACTTCCAGCGCGGGAAGGTGCCGTCGGTCATCGCTCAGCTGAAGTCCGAGGGCTTTCCCTACGCAAGCTAGCTGCCGGGGGCGGCCCGCCGGCCGCCACGGCCCTTCGAGTACGAATCCCCTTCAACGAAACGAGGAACAACCTATGGCTATGAACTACTCCGACAAGGTGATGGACCACTTCTCCAACCCCCGCAACGTGGGCGAGATCGAGAACGCGAGCGGCGAGGGCACCGTGGGCAACGCGGTGTGCGGCGACATCATGCGCATCTACCTGGACATCGACGAGAACCAAGTTATCCGCGACGCGAAGTTCAAGACCTTCGGCTGCGGCGCCGCCATCGCCACGAGCTCCATGGCCACCGAGCTGGTGAAGGGCAAGACCGTGCAAGCGGCCCTGGAAGTCACCAACAAGGCGGTCATGGAGGCGCTTGACGGGCTGCCCCCGGTGAAGGTGCACTGCTCGCTTCTGGCCGAGGAGGCCATCCACGCGGCGCTCTGGGATTACGCCGAGAAGCACGGCCTGGTCATCGAGGGGCTGGAAAAGCCCGTCACCGACATCGGGGAGCACGACCATCATCACGCCGTGGAGCTCGTGGAGGACGAGGAGGACCTCTAGGCCGCCACGACGATGAGGTTGGTGGTGGCGTCCAGGCAGGTCTGCAGGATAACGGACGAACTCTACGCGGGCAAGGAGCTCGATGCCGAGGGCCGAGGGTGTTGACGCCCTCGGCCTTTTCGCTTGCATTACGAAGAGATATTTTCCTCCCCGCCGAGGTCGCGCCAATGCCCGAAGCACCAGGTGTTGAAATAGCGGGCCATGGATTTGGGCGCTATCTCGTCATGCTCGGTAAGCCACCAGTAAATAATCGGCATCTGAAACGAGGAGAAGAGTTGCACGACGAATTCGTTCTCCTCGGGCGGAAACTGGTAATGCTCGTACACGCTGCGGCAGAGCGGTTTTAGGACGCTGGTGATGTCGTCAGATAAAAGATCGCGTCCGTAGGTTTTGAAGAGGTTGCGGTACAACGCGCGCCTCTCCCATATCAACTCAAAGCTGCGCTCAATCATGAGGTGGGTGGCCGAATAAATGTTGTCAAGGGGAAGAATCTCCCGTATTTTGAGTACTGGCTCTGCCCAGTCATCGTGCATCAAGGCTCTGACCAGGCCCGGCTTTCCCTCGTAATGCTTGTAGAACGTTTTGCTCGAGATATGGGCCGTGCGGCAGATTTCCGCAACGGTGATTTCGTCGTAGGGTTTGTGCTCGAGCAAATCACGGAGTACGTCTTTAATGGTACTCTCGGCTCCCATGCCGTCCCCCTCTGCTCCCGGCTGCCTTGTGGCTTTCCCAGTATAGCGCTACGGGGCGCGAAGGTGCGGAAAAGGATGGCCTCTCTTTGCGCCGTGGGGGAAACGAAATGCGCAAAATCGTGTTCTCGGGAAAATGAGGCAATGAAAACCTTGATGGCAAGGGGATAAACTCGCTTCTTTCCGTAATTGCGCTACTCCCGATAGTTTTCGCACAATCGAGATGCTGTGATGGCTAATCAGAGGAGGAGACATGAGACATGATGGTCAGCGAAGAGATGCCTCGGCAACGCGCATAAGTCGCCGCGCATTCCTCACATGGAGTGCTGCCGCCGGAGGGACCGCCGCGTTGGCGAGCGGTCTGGTAGCCTGTGCGGAAACCGATATGGCGGCCACGGGGGAGGGAAAAGGGCTAGAACTCGAAGAAGAGGGCGAGTGGGTCGGCTCTCCGTGCTGGAACAGCGGATCGTGCCTACAGAACTGCCTCAACCAATCGCTTATCAAGGACGGCGTTATTGTGCGGCACCGCGCTCAGCAAGGCGAGGACAGCTTTGAGAACCCCCTGCGCGTGGGATGCCTCAAGGGCCGTATGCAGCGGCAGGTGGTGTATGGCGAGGGCCGCCTGAAGTATCCGATGAAGCGCAAGCACTGGCAGCCCGGTGGCGGGGAGAACTCCAACGGGCATCTTCGCGGTATTGACGAGTGGGAGCGCATCAGTTGGGATGAGGCCCTCGACATGACGGCTTCGGAGATTCGGCGCATCATCGACACGTACGGCAACGAGGCTATCTTGGAGGGCTCCACGCTGCTCAATAAGCTGGGTGGTTCGACGGAGCTCTACGGCACGACGTCCGAGGGCAATAAGCCCATCGTTTCTCAATACATGACCGGCGTCTACCTGCTGGGCGCTGGGGCTATGGGCGGTGGTCTGTCGGGACATGGCAACGACCGATTTACCATGATGCAGAACACCAAGCTCTTCGTGCTGTTCGGCTTCAATCCGGCCATTACCACCGCCACAACGAGCATGCACCTTATCCAACAGCTGCGTCAGTCGGGCATCGAATTCATCATCATCGGCCCCGATTACAACAACACAATGGCCGCCCTGGATGCGGAATGGATCCCCTGTCGTCCTTCCACGGACACGGCGTTTCTCATTGGTACCGCCTATCATATGATTGAGAACAACTTGCAGGATCAGGACTTCCTCGATCGCTGCTGCGTGGGTTTCGACGCCGACCATATGCCCGAGGGCGCCGATCCGAAAGACAACTTCAAAGACTACGTGCTCGGCACCTACGACGGGCTGCCGAAAACGCCGGAATGGGCGAGTGAGATCTGCGGCGTCCCTGCCGAGCGCATCCGCTCTTTCGCGGAAAAGATCTCTTCGGCAGGTCCCATGATTTTCGGCGGCAATAATGCGGCCCATCGCACTCACAATGGCCAGCAGGTGCAGCAGGCCATTTTCACGGTGGGCTGGATGACCGGCAATGTGGGCAAGCCGGGCGCCGGTGTGAGCTGCCAATGCTTCAACGGCTTCGATGGCCCGAGTTTGTGCTATCAGGGCGGAGATGGCGAAGAGCCGTTCCCTAATCCGCTCTCGACAGAGATGGGTCCCTACGGCGGTTACGGCTATACCGCTGCTGCGACTGACCAGAAAAGTACCGCCATCGTTTACGATGAGGTGTGGACGGCGGTGCTCGACGGGGAGTATACGGCCATGGGCGGTCGCGGCAAGCAGCCTATCAACCTGAAGATGTACTACGGCATCTACAAATTCATGGGGGGCGGCTGGAATCGCATGAACTCGGTGGGCGGCTCGGTAAAGGCCATCGAGGCCGTGCGCACCCTTGAGTTCGTGGTTACCAACGATGTAACGCTTTCGTCCAAATCGAAGTATGCCGACATCGTGCTTCCGGATACGACGGCATGGGAGTCGGAGGAGGGTGTTTTCCGCATCGTTCCCGATTCCGAGGGGCAGTACTTCTGTCCGCAGCTCATCGAGCCCTTGTGGGAATGCCGCTCGAAGCAGGATGTGGAGCGGGAGCTGGGCCGGCGTCTTGGTCTGGGCGATGACGGGGTGTACGCCCTGTCGTCCAAGCAGCATTTCTACAACAAAGTGTCGACGGCCACGGCCCTCAATCCCGAGACCTTCCAGCCCGAGCCCATTCTCACCATCACGCAGGAGGACATCGATGCCTTCGGCGTGGAGGGAGTCCCTCAGGAGGGTCGTATCTCGTGGGATGACGCGATGAAACAGGGCGGATATGTGGTGCCCCGGGCTCAGGACGACGGCTTTACGGGATATGCGCTCTCGTTTGCTGCGGCGTTTGCGAGCGATCCGGAGAACAACCCCCTCGACACCGAGAGCGGCAAGCTCGAGATTTACTGCCGAGGACTGAAGGAGGCGTGCGATGGATGGGGCTTTACCGACGTCACGCCCATACCCACCTACAATCGCCCCCTGGAGGGCTATGAGGACACGTTCTCCGATTGGGAGAATAAGGTGAAGGGCGACTATCCTCTTCAGATGGTCACGCCGCATACCATGCGCCAGGGTCATTCCTCTGAATGGAACGTCCCGCACTTGCGTCGCGCCCATGCCGATGCGGCCACGCTGAACTCCATCGATGCAGCCGAGCGCGGTATCGAGCCGGGCGATACGGTGCTTATCTCAAGTCGTCACGGGAAGGTGCTGCGTCGGGCGAACGTGGTCGACTGGGTTATGCCCGGCGTGGTGCTCGTGTGGCATGCCCATCAGCACGATTACGACGACGAAACCGGTATCGATAAGGCCGGCTGCGATAACATCCTCACCCCGGCGCGTCCCACGGGCCAGGGGGCGGAGTGCTTCAACTCGACGAACATTCAAGTGGAGAAGTGGACCGGCGAGCCGCTCGAGCCTGATTATCTCTGGCCGCAGCGTGTGCCGGTGAAGGAGGCGTAGGAATCATGACCCAGTACGCGTTCTTTGTGAACTCGGCCCTGTGCACGGGCTGCAAGACCTGTCAGGTGGCCTGCCAGGACAAGCACGACTTGACGGCGCAGGTGCTGTGGCGCCATGTGCTCGACTACGGCGGTGGCTCGTGGAAGGAGACTTCTCCGGGGTTGTACGAGCCCGACGGGGTGTTTCGCTACTTCATGTCCGTCGGATGCAACCACTGCGAGAGCCCGGCGTGCGTGGAGGCCTGTCCCACCGGAGCGATGGCGAAGGACCCCGACACGGGTATTGTGACCACTGACCACGACGCCTGCATTGCTTGCGAGAGCTGCGCCAAGGCTTGTCCCTATGGCGCCCCCATGCTCGATGAGGCGAACAACTACATGACGAAGTGCACCATGTGCGTGGAGGCCGTGGTTGCAGGCGGCAAGCCCGAGTGCGTGCTCTCCTGCTCGCAGATGGCGCTCGATTGGGATGAGGCCGAGGCGTTGCGAGCACGGCATGGCGACGCCTCGGAAGCCGACATTGCCCCGCTTCCCGCACCGACCACGAATCCCGGCCTGCTCATCGGCGCCCATGCCAAGGCTCAAACGAGCGCAAGTGCCACCGGTCGCGTGCTCACGATGGAAGAGGAGCTGTGAAGATGGACGCTTGTCCGACACCCGCTTACTTACGGGCGCAGGCAGCTGTGCTGAGGCTTCTCGGGTCGCTTTTTGCCGGAGAGCCGGACGTCGAGCGGCTGAGGGCCCTGGCAGAGATGCGGGTGTTCGCAGAGATGCCCATCGAGGGTGACAGGCCGAGCATCGAAGCCGCCCGTTCCCGCGTAGACCGGGCTCTTTGCACTGAGCTCGACCAGGAGGCCCTCTCGTCGGAGTATCTGCGCCTGTTCGTGGGCTTGCCGGCTCCTTTGGCGCCCTGGTGGGAGTCGGGCTATTTCAACGATCGGGGGCTTGCCTTCCAGGAACAGATGATGGCCGTGCGCGCCGCCTATGCGCGCTACGGCCTTCAGAGCCGCGCCAAGAATCGCGAGCCCGACGACAGCCTTGCTCTTGAGCTTGAGTTTGCGGCCCGATTGGCCTCCTTGGCCGCAGACGCCGCAGAGGCTGGTGATGATGGCCGTGCGCGCGTCGTGCTCGGCGATCAGAAGGTGTTTTTATCCGAGCACTTGTCATGTTGGGTGAGGCCATGGGCGCGGCTGGTGTGCCGGCATGGGCGCGAAGGGCTCTATCCGGCCTTGGCCGATTTGACGGCTTGTTTTGTGGAAGAGGTTGGCAAAACGTTCGGCTGCATACCGGCCCATCGGCCGGTACGGGTGGCCTGATGGGAGGAAGGGCTGCGAGGGCATCAGCCCCTCTGTGGCGGCGTCAGGTCCGCGGCGTATTGAAGGGAAGTGCCTGGGGCCGAGCTTCGGGTGTCTAAGAAGAGAAAAGGAGAGTCTATGGAACAGGGAGAGACGCACGGCTTCTCCATCGGGAGACGCCAGTTTGTGCGGGGGGCCGCCGCAACGCTGGGATTGGCGGGCGTGGCCTCTGCGATGGGGTGCGCCCCACGAGGGCTGGTGGAAACAGGCGAATCGACCGGGCCATCGGCGGCCAATGGGGTGATAGGCCCGGACGAGCAGATTTTCCAGGGTTGCTGCCATTCTATTTGCGGAGGCAGCGCGCGGTTGAATGTGCACGTGCGCGACGGGAAGATTGTGAAGACGTCGAAATTTTGCGGCGACTACGATACCGAGCTCGACCATATTTGCACGCGCGGCCTCGTTCATGCGCAGCGCACCTATGCGCCGGAGCGCGTGCAGTATCCGATGCGCCGCGTCGAAGGCACCGAGCGAGGAGCCGGCGAGTGGGAGCGCTTGACGTGGGATGAGGCGCTCGCCTACATTGTTGAGAAATGGAAGGGCTATATTGCCGAATACGGCCCTTCTTCTGTGGGCATCTGCTACGGCTCGGGCTCGACGCTGAACAATCAGTACATCTGGACGCGTCTTGCCCATGCTTTCGGCGGTACCCATTGGATGGTTTACGACTGCATGGCGGCCTTGAACGTGGGTGCCACCATGTTCGGTCGTTCTGCTTTCCTTATCGGCAACGATGCCTATGACATCTTGAACTCGAAGAATATCTTCGTATGGGCCGATAACAAGTCGGTTACCAACTTCTGGCTCATGCCGCTTCATTGGCAGGCGCTCGACAAGGGCGCGAAGATGGTGGTGATCGACCCGAACTACACCGACTTGGCGGCCAAGGCCGATTTATGGGTGCCCATTCGCCCCGGTTCTGATGGGGCGCTGGCGTTGGCGATGATTAAGTACTACATTGACCACGACAAGGTTGCCACGGACTGGCTCCTGAAGAACTCCGTCTCGCCATTCCTCGTTCGAGAGGACACGCTGACCTACATGCATGCCGCCGATATCGGCAAGACGTTTTCGCCCGATGATGCCATAGGGGAGGAATCGGCCGCCGTGGCCTCGGGAGATACGGCCGCCGGTGGCAACTGGACTGCTGCGGGGGGCGAGGAGTCCTACGTGCCCACCGATGAATTCGGCCGACCCGTTGACTACCTCGTCGTGAGCGCAGACGGCACGATTGACACGGTGGATGTAGTGGCTGACCCTCAGCTGGACGCAGCAATCGAGGTGAACGGCGTCGCATGCAAGACGGCCTTTGCCCTTTTGCGTGAGCGTGTGGCGGAGTGGACGCTCGAGCGGGCGAGCGCGGTGTGCGATATCCCGGTTGACACCATTGCGGAGTTGGCAGAACTGTACGCCGATGGGCCTTCGCGACTTGAGTATGGGTTCGGCGTCGACCGCTATTGCAATGGCGGCACCAATACCGTCTGCCTGTACGCAATGGCCATGGTGGCCGGGCAGGTCGGGCAGCCGGGCGCGAGCATCGGCGGCCACAACGGTGGCGCCGGTGTGATGCATGAGCGCGATGCGAGCCAAGACTTCCTGGCTACGTGGTATCCGCCGAACGCCGTGTACACGAGCCTCATGATTCCCGAGCCCTACCTGGGAGAGGTCGTGGCGACGGGTATGTTCAACGGCAATCCCCTTACGGTTAAGAGCATCATCAGCTATTGCAATAACCATGTGGCCACATCTCCCCATCGCAATGAGCAGATTGAGGCTCAGAAAGGGGTGGAACTGCTCATTTGCTGTGATACGTTCATGACGGAGACGGCGCGCTACTCGGATGTGGTGCTACCCATCTGCTATAACTTCGAGTACGAGACCATGACGACCAAGAATTGGCTCAACGAGAAGGCCATAGAGCCTCTGTTCGAGGCTCGCACCGATGTGGACGTCGCCTGTGCCATTGGCCGGGCCATGGGCTTCGAGGGCTTCGAGCTGACCGAGCAGGATTTTCTGCAGATGTACTACGAGAATGAGGCCTGCAAAGAGGCGGGGTACAACTACGAGAAGTTCAAGCAGGATAAGTACCCCCTCGACCCCGGCGAGCGCGTTCCGTTTGTGTACGGAAATGTCGATTACGGCACCGTGTTCACCAATGACCCCATGCGTGCCACGTTCTTCTTCGAGAACCCCGCGGGCATGTTCGACCAAACCAAGGAGATTGACGTTCGTGCTCATGCCCTGCCGTTCTTCAAAGTTCCCAACGAGGCATGGCCCGAGACCGTTGAGGGCTTCGAGGCCACTCCAGCCGCCGAAAAGCATCCGCTCTATCTCATTTCGCCCCATGATCGCGTGAAGGCCCATACGCAGTTCGCGCTCTGCCCCATCCTAACCGAGATTCGCAGCGAGCCTTCCGTGAATATGAACGCTGCCGATGCGGCCTCCCGCGGCATCGCCGAAGGCGACTATGTGCGCGTGTTCAACGACCGCGGCGAATTCAAGGCTCGTGCCCATATCGACGCGGGCGTGCGCCCCGGTGTGGCGACGACGGAGCATGGCTGGTGGGCGGACCAGTATGCTGACGGCAATCGGGTGAACTCGCTCAACAGCGATGCCATGGACCATGTGTGGCCCACACTTGAGCACTTCGACGTGCTGTGCGAGGTGGAAAAGACGACGGTTGAAGAGGAGAACGAATGACACGCTACGCGATGGCCGTTGATGTGCGGCGATGCCAGGGCTGCCAAACTTGCGCAGTTTCCTGCAAGGTGAACAACAATCTGCCGAAGGGCGTCTGGCGCAATGTGATTCACACCGATGGCGAAGCCTATCCGGATACGTCCCGCGGGGAATATCCAGCCGCGTTGCACAAGCAATGGATACCGGTGTCCTGCCAGCACTGCGCCACCCCTCCCTGCGCCACGGTGTGTCCGGTGGACGCCACATCCATTCGCGACGACGGTATCGTAGTGGTGGACAACGAAGTGTGCATCGGGTGCGGTTCTTGCGTGTCCGCCTGTCCCTATGGTGCGCGCACGGTCAACAACGACGAACTTGAGTACTACACCGAGCACGCTCTGGGGGACTACAATGCGCCGGTTCACCTTAACAACACGGTGGAGAAATGCGACTTCTGCGTTCATCGCCTTGATGAGGGCGAGGCCCCGGCTTGTATGCAGCACTGCCCGGGAAACGCGCGTCTGTGGGGAGATATTGATGACCCCAACAGCGATATCAGCGTGTTTCTCTCTCAGGTTGAGTCTGAGCAACTTCTCCCGGAGGAGGGTACCGAGCCGAGTTGCCGCTACGCCAATTTGATTTCGTAGCTACGCGGCTCGCGTTGGGCCGTTGCGGTCAGGCGGGTGGCATGAAAAGGGTCGCTGTCTCCCTCCCTCGGCGACCCTTTATTTGCGGGAAAGGACGGTTGTCGATGGAACGTTGGGACATGGGGTGCACATGGGCGGATGCGGCGTCGCTCACGTCACTCATGCTTGATTTCACGAGAATTGACGAAGTGGTTGCGGGGCTTGCGGAGGGAACTCTCCAAGCCGATTTAACGGCCATTGCCGATGAGTGCGCGAGGTGCCATGGCGGGCGATTCGACGAGGCTTCTCGAGAGCGCGTGCTGCCTAAGGTTGGGGAACTGACCGAAGAGGTTGCCCGATGGAACGGCGATCTGATGGCGTTTGCGCAGCAGGTGCGTCGGGAGCATACGCGCCTGTTCGACCATCCCGACCGGCCGGCTCTGCCCTATTACGAGGGCGCGTTCATAAACCGGCGATATCTGCTTGCAGGTCGCGATGCGCCCGATGAGAGCGTGCTGTTCATCAACCGCGCCGCCAACGACGCTGATCGCCAGTATCGAAAGGCGGGGCTGCGGCGCGATGCGAAGCAAAATATCCCCGGGGATTGCATGGTCACCGAAATGGCTTTTCTGGGATATCTGCTGACCGAGGCCCTCTCGTCGGGGGAGGACGCAGCTTTGCGTGAGTTCATGAGGCTCCATATGCGCCCCTGGGCGCACGATTTCTTCGCCTCCCTCGCGCAGGAGAGCGACCAGGTGTATTTTCGGGTACTCGCAGAGTGGTCGGTGCTTTGGCTTGAAACCTTGCGCGCTTCCTTTCCCCGTGAATTCTGGGAGAGACGTTGATGGGGGCTAGGGAGCGCGCCGAGGATGCTCGCTTTCTTACGAGGCGCGGATTTTGCGGTATCGCCGGCTTTGCGAGCCTGGGTGTGCTGGCGGCTTGTACGGGCTCTCCGTCCGAAGGCCCGTGCGGGAAAGGCGCGGAGGGCGAGGAGTTGATCGGTGCTGATATCGAGTGCGAGTTGATTCCGTTGCCCGACGCCTTTCCCGACCCTGCGGATTCGTTCGGGATTGATCGATCGATCAATATGACGACGATCGACCGCTACCTTGGTCGCAGCGATGTGGCCTATCGGGACGTGCGCATGCTGGAAGACCCCGCTGATTTCGCAGCGATAGGAGGCAATCCGGTACTCGATCGCACTTTGGAGGGTTTTCGCATTGTGCCCTTCCCGTATCTGGCATCGATGCCGCAGCTGGCCGTGGCGGGGGCCTATGGGGGACCGTCCCTCTTTGATGTCGAGTGGGGTTCCGACAATCGCACCGTCATCTCGGCTCGCCCGCTTTATCAGGAGGCTTTGGCCATACTGGACGAGCTGTTTCCGAAACACAAGGCGGTTTTCCTCATGTGCGGGGGTGGCGGCTATGCCTCCTTGACGCGCGCGCTACTCATTCATTTGGGATGGGACGAACGTCGAGTGTACAACATAGGAGGGAACTGGGATTACTGCGGAGCGCGCGGCCTATCGCTCGTGAGCTACGATTCCGACGGCCAGCCCTCCTTCAGACGATGGCGGGCCGATTACGCGCTCATTGAGTTCGACTATCTGAGAGGGGTTGACGGGCGCGCTGAAGGGAGCCGGGGCGGCGCCGGGGAAGCGCCGAAGGGTGCTCCCGCGCAACCGCCCCGGGGGACGCGGGGCTGCATTGTGGCGTAGGACCATACGGCCGCTCAGGCCGCCACGACGATGAGGTTGGTGGTGGCGTCCAGGCAGGTCTGCAGGATAACGGACTCGCCGAAGCCGGTCACGCGGGAGGCGATGGTCTTCCAGGTGGCGGTGGACTCCACGGTGAAGCGCACGCGCACGGTATAGGTGCGCGCCACGCCCCGGCTGTCGCACAGCACAACCGGGCTGCCCTCGCCCAGTGCCGCGACGGGGGAGAAGTCCCCGGGGTTGTGGCCCACGAAATACCCCCAGCTGCCGTCGTCGGCGGCATCGGAGCCGAGCCAGAGCCCCGCCCCGCTGGCAGGGGTGGTGCCGCCCCGCACGTCGCGGTAGGGAATGGCCGCACCGCCCACCACCAGGGTGCACGGCTCCATGCCGCCCCCGTCGCCCCGGTCCCCCGGACCGTCCGCGCCGTCTTGCCCGTTGCCGTCCTCCGGCTGCTGCGGCGCCTCGGTCTGCGCCTCGGCCGGCGCCTCGGCTGCACGGCCCTCCTCGCCGGTGGCGCCGCTCGGCGCTCCGGTTTCGCCGCCGCGGGCATCGCTTGTGCCCCCGCTTTCGCCGGCCGGCTCGCTGGGCTTTCCGGCCGCAGCCGGCTCGGTGCCGTCTGCCGCCGCGTCTGCGGCGGCCTCGGCCTCGGCGCCGGGCCCCTCTTCGGCGGCGGGG
>OLNR01001569.1_pt1 | contig 13073 bp, 8 predicted proteins | sample 1672231 | NCBI WGS metagenome assembly OLNR01 (sample SAMEA3136662, study PRJEB25190) | human gut metagenome
ATCTTAATAATTAATATTATTTTTATAAGAAAATCAAAATAATCTGACTATTAAAAGAAAAATAATAAAAAATCAAATAATCAGACAATTTACAAGAGTTTCCCTATTTACAGCCTAGGTAAAAGGGTGTATATTCTAGAAAAAGTTTTACACGACGTGAGAAAGAAATGATTGAATGCGCCGGACAAAGAAGATTTTAAAGTAAACTTTAGATTACAGGAAGAAAGGATAGCGACTATGAGGAAAGAAATGGAAAGTCAGAATCGTGGTCTTTACCGCGAAAGTTTTGAACATGATAACTGTGGTATTGGTGCAATTGTCAATATCAAAGGCAAAAAGACACATAGTACAGTGGCAGGAGCCTTGAGTATTGTAGAACAACTTGAGCACAGAGCCGGAAAAGATGCAGAAGGAAAGACAGGAGATGGCGTGGGTATTCTGACACAGATTCCTCATGGATTTTTCAAAAAAGTCTGTCAGCCACTTGGGATCAAGCTGAAAGATGAAAGAGATTACGGTGTAGGTATGTTCTTTCTTCCGCAGGATGAATTAAAACGCAATCAGGCGAAAAAGATTTTCGAGGTTATTGTAAAAAAAGAAGGATTGAAGTTCTTGGGCTGGAGAGAAGTTCCGATTCATCCGGACATTCTTGGAAAGACAGCAGTAGATTGCATGCCATGTATTATGCAGGCATTTATTGAACGTCCTGCAAAATACGAGAAAGGAATCGACTTTGACCGTCGACTGTATGTAGTCAGAAGAATCTTCGAACAGAGCAGTGATGATACTTATGTTGTTTCACTTTCCAGCAGAACAATCGTTTACAAAGGAATGTTCCTTGTAGGACAGCTGAGACTTTTCTTTGAAGATCTGCAGGATGAAGAATTTATTTCTGCAATTGCAATGGTACATTCAAGATTCAGTACGAACACAGCACCGAGCTGGCAGAGAGCGCATCCGAACCGCTTTATGGTCCACAACGGAGAGATCAATACGATCCGTGGTAATGCAGATAAGATGCGTGCCCGTGAGGAAACGATGGAGGCAGGATGTCTGAAAGGCGAACTTCACAAAGTACTTCCAGCAATCAATACTTCAGGTTCTGACTCCGCAATGCTTGACAACGCATTAGAATTCATGGTGATGAGTGGAATGGATCTTCCGCTTGCAGTTATGATCTGTATTCCGGAACCATGGATCAACAATAAAGAGATGTCCCAGAACAAGAAAGATTTCTATCAGTATTATGCAACAATGATGGAGCCATGGGATGGACCGGCGTCAATCTTGTTCTCAGATGGAGATGTTATGGGAGCCGTACTTGACCGTAACGGACTTCGCCCTTCCAGATATTACATTACAGATGATGACAATCTGATTCTTTCTTCAGAGGTTGGAGTTCTGGATATTGATCCATCCAAGATCGTGATGAAAGAAAGACTTCATCCAGGCAAAATGCTTCTTGTTGATACTGTTGCAGGACGCGTGATCGATGATGAGGAATTAAAAGAAAAATATGCAAATCAGTTCCCATATGGAGAATGGCTGGACAGTAATTTGATTCAGCTGAAGGATTTGAAAATCCCGAATAAGGATGTGCCAAAGTATACTGCCGAAGAGTGTACACAGCTTCAGAAAGCATTTGGCTATTCTTATGAAGACGTGAAAACTTCTATTCTGACAATGGCAAAGAACGGTGCCGAAGGAACTGCAGCGATGGGAATGGATGCACCGATTTCAGTCCTTTCGCAGAAACGTCAGCCACTGTTCGGATATTTTAAACAGTTGTTTGCACAGGTAACAAACCCACCAATCGATGCAATCCGTGAGGAAGTTGTAACATCTACAACAATTTATGTCGGAACAGACGGTAACCTTCTGGAGCAGAAGGAAGAGAACTGTAAGATGCTCAGAGTCAATAACCCGATTCTGACCAATACAGATCTTCTGAAAATTAAAAATATGAAAGTGGATGGATTCAAGGTTGCAGAGATTCCAATCACTTATTATAAAAACACAAGTCTTGAGAAGGCAATCGAGTATCTGTTTATTGAAGTAGACCGTGTGATCCGCGAGGGTGCTAATATTTTGATTCTGACAGACCGTGAGGTAGACGAATATCACGTTGCAATCCCGTCACTTCTGGCAGTATCCGGACTGCAGCAGCATCTGGTACGTACAAAGAAGAGAACCTCAGTCGCGATGATTCTGGAAAGTGGAGAGCCTAGAGAGGTTCATCATTTTGCAACACTGCTTGGATATGGAGCATGTGCGATTAATCCATATCTTGCGCATGAGTCAATCCGTCAGCTGATTGAGTCTAATCTGCTTCACAAAGATTATTATGCAGCAGTAGATGATTATAATTCAGCAGTAATTCATGGAATTATTAAGATTGCATCCAAGATGGGAATTTCAACGATCCAGTCCTATCAGGGAGCAAAGATCTTCGAGGCAATTGGTCTCAAGACAGATTTTATTAACCGCTATTTTACAGATACAGTCAGCCGTGTTGGTGGTATCGGTATTGAAGAAATTGCAGAAGATTACACAGCATTCCATACAGAAGCATTTGATCCGCTTGGACTGCAGGTTGATACGACACTGGACAGTGTTGGAAAACATAAATATAAAAGTGGCGGAGAAGAACATCTCTATAATCCACAGACAATCCATATGCTTCAGCAGTCCACAAGACGTGGTGATTATGAAATGTTCAAGCAGTATACAGAGATGGTCGATGTGGAAGGCAAGAAGATCAATCTGAGAGGTCAGCTTGATTTCAATTTCCCGAAGAAGAGTGTACCGCTTGATGAAGTAGAAAGCGTAGATTCAATCGTAACAAGATTCAAGACAGGTGCGATGTCCTATGGATCTATTTCAAAAGAAGCACATGAGACAATGGCGATCGCCATGAATATGCTTCATGGTAAATCAAACTCCGGTGAAGGTGGAGAGGATATTGAACGTCTTGACACAAACAGATGCTCTGCAATCAAGCAGGTTGCTTCCGGCCGATTCGGAGTTACATCCAGATATCTGGTCAGTGCACAGGAAATCCAGATCAAGATGGCGCAGGGAGCAAAACCAGGAGAAGGAGGACATCTTCCGGGTGGAAAGGTATATCCATGGATCGCGAAGACTCGTCATTCAACACCTGGTGTGAGCCTGATCTCACCACCGCCACATCATGATATCTATTCGATTGAGGATCTTGCACAGCTGATCTATGACTGTAAAAATGCAAATAAAAATGCAAGAATTTCTGTGAAACTGGTATCAGAAGCAGGTGTAGGAACAGTCGCTGCTGGTGTTGCAAAAGCAGGAGCCGGAGTTATCCTGATCTCAGGATATGACGGAGGAACAGGAGCAGCACCGAGAAGCTCGATTCAGAATGCAGGACTTCCGTGGGAGCTTGGACTTGCAGAAACTCATCAGACATTGATTCAGAATGGTCTGCGTGAGCGTGTCCGTATTGAGACAGATGGTAAGCTCATGAGTGGCCGTGATGTTGCGATTGCAGCAATCCTTGGAGCAGAAGAGTTTGGATTTGCAACAGCTCCGCTTGTAACAATGGGATGTGTTATGATGCGCGTCTGCAACCTGGATACTTGTCCTGTTGGTGTTGCAACTCAGAATCCGGAGCTTAGAAAACGTTTCAGCGGAAAACCGGAATATGTTGTCAACTTTATGCGTTTTATTGCAGAAGAACTAAGAGAATATATGGCAAAACTTGGTGTCCGCACAGTGGATGAACTGGTAGGACGTACAGATCTTCTGAAAGTAAAAGACGTTCCGACATCAGAGCGTGCCGCAACATTGGATCTGTCACAGATTCTGTACAATCCATATGCGAAAGAGAAGAAAGGTGTTATCTTTAATCCAAAGAAAGTTTATGATTTTGAACTTAACAAGACGTTGGATGAAAAAGTACTATTGAAACAGCTTCTCCCAGCCCTTGAAAGAGGGGAAAAGAGAGGACTTGAAGTAGATGTTACAAATACAGACCGTACTTTCGGAACAATTTTCGGATCTGAGATCACCAGAAGATATCCGGAAGGACTGGAAGAAGACAGCTATGTGATCCAGTGTAAAGGTGCCGGCGGTCAGAGCTTTGGAGCATTTATCCCAAGAGGACTGACACTGGAACTGACAGGAGACAGTAATGACTATTTTGGAAAAGGACTTTCCGGTGGAAAACTGGTTGTTTGCCAGCCGAAAGGTGTGAAATTTAAATCAGATGAGAACATTATCATCGGAAATGTTGCTCTTTACGGAGCTACAAGTGGTAAAGCATTTGTAGGAGGTGTTGCCGGAGAGCGTTTTGCGGTAAGAAACTCTGGTGCACGTGCAGTTGTAGAAGGTGTCGGAGATCACGGATGTGAATATATGACAGGTGGATGTGTTGTTGTACTTGGACAGGTTGGAAAGAACTTTGCAGCCGGAATGAGCGGCGGTATTGCCTATGTAATCGATCTCGATAACAGCCTGTATCGTAAAGTAAATAAAGCAATGGTCAACATTGAACGTGTCACAGATAAGTATGATGTACAGGAATTAAAAGGAATGATCCAGGAGCATGTTGCTTATACAAACTCTGAGGTAGGTAAGAAGATTCTTGATAATTTCAAAGAATATCTGCCAAAATTCAAGAAGATCATTCCGGAAGACTATGAGAGAATGATGTCCACGATCATCCAGATGGAAGAAAAAGGACTTAGTAGAGAAAAAGCAAAAATCGAAGCATTTAATATGATCAAGAACGGAAGATAGGAGGCATAGAGATGGGAAAACCGACAGGATTTATGGATTATGAAAGACAGGATAAACCGGCAGAGAGCCCATTGGAACGCATCAAACATTTCAATGAGTTCCATACGCCTCTTAGCAAAGAAGAACAGGAACTTCAGGGCGCACGCTGTATGGCGTGCGGAGTTCCGTTCTGTCAGTCTGGAAAGCCGCTTGCAGGAATGGCCAGTGGATGTCCACTGCACAACCTTGTGCCAGAGTGGAATGACTTGATCTACAATGGAAATTGGAAGGAAGCTTATTTACGTCTGAAAAAGACAAACAATTTTCCGGAATTTACTTCCCGTGTATGTCCGGCACTGTGTGAAAATGCATGTACCTGTGGACTGAATCAGGAAGCAGTTGCATCAAAAAGTAATGAATATGCAATTATTGAAAATGCATATGAGATGGGATATGCAAAGGCAAATCCACCGAAAGTGCGTACAGGAAAGAAAGTCGCAGTGATCGGTTCCGGTCCGTCCGGACTTGCGGCAGCAGATCTTCTGAATAGAAGAGGTCATCAGGTAACTGTTTTTGAACGTGAGGACAAACCGGGTGGATTGCTCCGCTACGGAATTCCGAATATGAAGCTGGAGAAACAGATTATCGACCGTAAGATTGCGATTATGGAAGAAGAGGGAATTATCTTCCAGACTGGATGTAATGTTGGAAAAGACGTGAAGGCGGCAGATATCCTGAAAGAATATGACCGCGTGATCCTTGCATGTGGAGCATCAAATCCAAGAGATATCAAAGCACCGGGAAGAGATGCACAGGGAATTTATTTTGCAGTAGATTTCCTGAAATCAACAACGAAAGCACTATGGGCAAATGACATGAAGCTTAAAACAGGAAGCTACATTTCTGCAAAAGGAAAAAATGTAATTGTAATCGGAGGCGGAGATACAGGAAATGACTGTGTCGGAACATCTATTCGTCATGGAGCAAAGAGCGTTCTCCAGCTGGAGATGATGCCGAAAGCACCGGACGAGAGAACACCGATGAACCCATGGCCGGAGTGGCCAAGAGTCTGCAAGACAGATTATGGCCAGCAGGAAGCAATCGCTGTGTTTGGTTCTGATCCTCGCGTTTACACAACGACAGTGAAAGAATTCGTAAAAGACAAGAAAGGAAATCTCTGTAAGGCAGTCCTTATCAAGCTTGAGAGTAAGACAGATGGGAAGACCGGACGGAAAATGATGGTTCCGGTAGAAGGAAGCGAGTATACCGTAGATGCAGATCTTGTTCTGATCGCAGCTGGATTCCTTGGAAGTCAGGATTATGTAACAAAAGCATTCGGTGTAGAAGTGAATGAACGCACAAATGTAAAGACAGAGGTAGGAAAATATTCTACAAATGTGAAGGATGTATTCACAGCCGGGGATATGCACAGAGGACAGTCTCTTGTTGTATGGGCTATCCGTGAAGGTCGTGAAGTGGCAAGAGAAGTAGATGAAAGCCTGATGGGATATACAAACTTATTTATTCAGTAGAAAATAAAAGATCATACAGTGAAACAGGAGTCTGGAAAGTTTATCTAAGAATAAAGAGAACTTTCCAGATTTTTTTGTTACAAAAATGTTACGAAAAAATGAAAAAAGTAAGGGAAACTATTGAAAATATTACATAAATACGCTATAATATTGAACGTAGAATGTAAATAAAATACCCTCTTGTTACGAGAAATATGTTGAAAAAACACAATAGATGTTGTATTATAACATATGAGTATGTGGAATTATAATGTAACTATTTACAATGAATTGTGATATGAAAAATTATAATGCATCACATGGGGGACTAGATAAAAATAAGGATAGGTGGAAAGATGAAGTTAAAAAAAGTAAGCAGTATGATTCTTGCAGTAACACTTGCATGTACAATGACTGTTACACCGGTACTTGCTGACGAGGTCAGTGATCTGAAGCAGAAGAAGCAGGAGACACAGAATCAGGTAAGTAATCTTCAGACACAGCTGAATTCACTTATGACCAAGATCTCTGATCTTGAGAATGATCTGATCGAAACAGGTGAGGAAATCTCTCAGACAGAGGAAGATCTGAAGACAGCGCAGGAGGAACAGGAACAGCAGTATGCAGCTATGAAGCTTCGTATTAAGTACATGTATGAAGAAGGAACAGGCACTGCTACAGTGGAGAAGGTACTGACATCCGGAGATATTTCCAGTGTACTGACACAGGCAGAATATTCCCAACAGGTACATTCTTATGACAGAGACAAGCTCGAAGAGTATGTTGCGACAGTTCAGAAAGTAGAAGATCTTAAGACAACACTTGAGACAAAGATGGCTGATCTGCAGGAGACACAGACAGAGTATGATGCGCAGAAGGATGAACTGAATACTACAATCACAGAGAAGAGTAGTGAGATTGCAAATCTCGATGTTAAGATTGATAAAGCTGTAAAGAAAGCAGCGGAAGAAGAAGCTAAGAGAAAGGCAGCAGAAGCAGCAGCAAAGAAAGCTGCCGAGGAAGCAGCTAAGAAGAATAACTCAAGCAGTAGTTCTTCTAATAGAAATAACTCAAGTAATAGTTCTTCCAGTAGTTCAAGCTCAAGCAGCTCAAGCTCAGGAAGTTCAAGCAGCTCAAGCTCCAGTAGCTCAAGCAGTAGTTCTTCCAGCAGTTCAAGCTCAAGCAACTCAAGTTCTTCCTCATCAAGCCCAAGCTATAGTGCAGATAAGGGAAGCATTATTGTAAATGCAGCTTATTCACAGATCGGAGTTCCATATGTATGGGGCGGATCTACACCTGGAGTTGGACTTGACTGTTCAGGACTTGTACAGTATTGCTACAGACAGGCAGGAATTTCAATTCCAAGAACAAGTGGAGATATTCTTGCAGCAGGAACAATTGTAAATGATCCACAGCCGGGAGATATCTGCTGGACACCGGGTCATGTGGCAATCTACATAGGAAATGGTCAGATGATCGAGGCACAGCAGACGGGTGTGCCGGTGAAGGTCAGTAAAGTCCGTGTGGTATATTATGTGAGATATTAGCAGGAAAGAAAAAAGTCATCGCAGTAAGCGATGGCTTTTTTTGATTATTTTCTATGCAGGCACAATTTCCAGCCAGTATCCGTCCGGGTCAGAAATAAAATAAATTCCTCTGTTGTCTTCAACATCATATCATAAAGCAGAAAAAGGAAAAGAATCTCAATAAAAAATCAGGGAAAAAACCAGGACTGGGTACGGAAAAGAAAAGTGAAAAAATAAAAAGAAGAAAATGCATGAAAAAAGGTGAGAAAATGCAAAAAGATAAAAATAGAACCGTAAAAATTCGATTTAAACTGACAAAAATGCAAGAAACCATTGACGAAATGTCAAAAGTTGTATACAATAGCAATTAGTGTGGCGATGTCACAAGAGTATTCAAGAAAGAATGGAGGAATCCTGCAATGACTGCATACAAAGATTTGAGCAAAGAAGAGTTATTAGAGTTAAAGAAGGGACTGGAAGCCCGCTTTGAAGAGATTAAGGCGAAGGGTCTTTCATTGGATATGTCCAGAGGTAAGCCGGCTGCAGACCAACTGAATCTGTCAATGGGGATGATGGATGTACTGAACAGCAGTGAAGAGCTGACCTGTGCCAATGGCGTTGACTGTCGGAATTATGGTGGTCTTGACGGAATTGATGAAGCAAAGCAGCTTCTTGCAGATATGATGGAAGTACCAAAGGATAATGTGATCATTTTTGGTAATTCAAGTCTGAATGTTATGTATGATACAGTTGCAAGAGCAATGACTCATGGAGTTATGGGAAGTACACCATGGTGTAAGCTTGATAAGGTAAAATTCCTCTGTCCTGTTCCGGGATATGACAGACACTTCGCAATTACAGAGCATTTCGGAATTGAGATGATCAATATTCCGATGACATCGGAAGGACCAGATATGGATCTAGTAGAAGAACTGGTAAATAATGATCCTGCAGTAAAAGGAATCTGGTGTGTTCCGAAATATTCTAATCCACAGGGAATTACGTACTCAGATGAGACAGTCTTCCGTTTTGCAAATCTGAAACCGGCAGCAGAAGATTTCCGTATTTTCTGGGACAATGCCTACTGTGTTCACCATCTGTACGAGGACAAGCAGGATTATCTGCTGGAGATTTTGATGGAGTGTAAAAAAGCAGGAAATCCGGATATGGTCTATAAGTTCTCATCTACATCCAAGATCAGTTTTCCTGGATCAGGAATTGCAGCAATGGCTGCATCAGATGCGAACCTGAAAGATATCCGTAATATGATGAAGGTACAGACGATCGGACATGACAAGGTAAACCAGCTTCGTCATGTAAGATTCTTTAAAGATATCCACGGAATCGTAGAGCATATGAAGAAGCATGCTGATATTTTAAGACCGAAGTTTGAAACGGTACTGGAAGTACTGGACAAAGAACTTGGCGGACTGGAGATCGGTTCATGGATCGCACCAAGGGGAGGTTATTTTATCTCCTTTGACGCACTGGATGGATGTGCAAAGGCGATCGTGGCAAAGGCAAAAGAAGCGGGTGTAGTGCTGACCGGTGCAGGAGCTACGTTCCCTTACGGAAAAGATCCTCATGACAGCAATATCCGTATCGCTCCGTCTTATCCGACTCCGGAGGAACTTGAGATGGCAGCAGATATTTTTGTACTGAGTGTGAAGCTGGTAAGTATTGATAAGATCCTGGAAGAAAAATAATTGAAGCAGAACAGATAAGAAAAAGAAAAGTGTCGCTTTCCGATCCGCAGAGGATGATCCTCCAGAAAAGAAAGTGGCACTTTTTAAATCCTGTCTGACAGTGAAATTCTACCAGATACCGAGAATGTGCTGCATCATAAGACTGACAAAAGCAATGCCGATCCAGCAGCAGAATCCGGTGAGAATAGGTTTCATTCCGGTCCTGACGAGCTTGACAATATTCGTATTCAGACCGATTGCGGACATTGCCATGATGATTAGAAATTTGCTCAGTTCTTTCAACGGGGCGGTTACACCGGCAGGAAGATGAAAGATGGTTGTGACAACCGATGCAAGAACGAAAAACAGTACGAACATCGGAAAGGCACGTTTCAGACTGAAAGAAGATCCTTCGGTATTTTTGGATTTCCGGCTTTTGTAAATGGCGAGGACTAATGTGATCGGGATGATCGCAAGTGTTCTTGTCATTTTTACGATTGCAGCAGCTTCCAGTGTATTGCTTGCATGGATTCCGTCCCAGGCGGTAGCAGCGGCAGTGACAGAAGAGGTATCATTGATGGCGGTTCCTGCAAACAATCCGAATCCTTCATTTGTCAGACCAAGGGCAGCTCCGAGTGAAGGAAAGACGAGGGCGGCAATGACGTTGAACAGGAAAATAACGGAGATAGACTGGGCAATCTCTTCATCATCAGCTCCGATGACCGGTGCAGTAGCTGCAATGGCACTTCCTCCGCAGATAGATGAACCGACACCGACCAGAACTGCACTGTTGGAATTGATATGCAATATTTTATACATAATAAAAGCAATTACCAGTGATGTAGTGATGGTGGAAAGAATGATCGGGAGAGACTGCTTCCCTTTTGCCAGAATTTCTGTGAGATTCATTCCGAATCCAAGGAATACAACGGCTGTCTGCAGGATCTTTTTGGATGTAAAATTAATTCCCGGTGAAAAGACGGTTTTATCGGTCAGGATCAGGGTAACGATCATACCGATCAGAATAGAAAAGACCGGACCGCCGACAACGGGGACAGCCTTTCCGAGCAGCCATGATGGAATGGCAATCAGCAGGCATAAGAGCAGGCCTGCACCATTTTTCTTAAAAAAGTTCATAAAATATTCCTCCTGTGTTTTATGTAATAAAAATCTTCAGTCAGCGATAACGATAGATTCCTGTCTACAGATACTGTAGCCAGCAATTACTATAGCACATCCGGATGAGAATTGGAAATGATATCTCTTTATAAAAAAACAAAATTATGGTATGATTCTGAACGGAAAGTATTTATGCCGGAAGATATCAAAAATTATTTCCGCGATGATGTATATGATATAAAGGGGCAGAAAGAGTTATGGTAAAAGGTGTTATATTTGATGTAGATGGAGTTCTTCTGAACTCCATGCCTGTATGGGAGAATCTCGGTGAACTCTATTTACAGAAATTCGGGATCCAGGCAGAAAAAGATTTAAGTGAGATAACCTATTTTGTTTGCATTAAAATCCTTAGTGAAAGTTTAGGAAAGCTAAATAATAAAGTGTATCAGCATACTGACAGGGGAATTGTCGAAACGGAACATCCACTAAATAGAATAGTTGGGCTAAGACCTAACCCTTATATGACAGCTGCAATATACAATGCCACAGTAGAATATTATAGAAACCATTATGGCAATGCTTTTGTTTGGATTGAAAGAGGACAAGATAGAACAGGAAGAATATATACAAAGGCTTTATACCCACTAAATCCTGAATACACTACAATTCTTATTGACAATAAGGGCTTACTGGGAGCTAAGGGTAAGATTTACATAAGGTACATTGAGCCTAAATCAGCAAGAGAATTTTTGTTCAGCTATGATGATGTATTACACTATAGGAGTAGCATTATATCTATTGACGGTTTTAGTGGTATGGCTATAAGGGATATATTACATTCTACATTAGACAGCAAGAAAGATGCCGACAGCCTGAACAGAAACATTTATAAAAATGGGGTAACAGGAAAGGCTGTTCTGGAATATGTAGGTGACCTTAATGACGATGCCGAGAAAAAGTTGGTGAAGACAATAGAGGCTTATGCTACAGGCACAGAAAATTACGGTAAATTTATTCCTTTACCGTTGGGAATGAAAATGACACCATTAAATATAAACCTTGAGAGCATACAATTCCTTGAGATAAAGAAATTTACTGCTCTTGAAGTGGCAAGTGCTTTTGGCATAAAGCCAAATCAGTTAAATAATTACGAAAAGAGTAGTTATGCCAATTCTGAGTCACAAAATTTAAGTTTTTATGTTGATACATTGCTTTATATATTAAATTCTTATGAACAAGAAGACACTCACAAACTTTTGAGTACAGATGAAATCAATAATGGCTTTTTTATGAAAAGAAATGTAAAGGGTATTCTCAGGTGTGACTTCAAAAGTCAGATTCAAAGTCTTGTGTCTGGTGTTACAACGGGTATTTATAACATTAATGAGGCTAGACATGAACTTAATTTACCTGACACAGACGGAGGAGATACAAACATTGTAAATGGAACTTATATACCGATTAAAGATGTTGGTAAACAATATGATACACAGGAAAAGGAGTGAAAAAATGGGTACTTATTTATTCGGAATAGGTAAGGAAGTAGAAGTAATCGTAAACAATGAAATTGTAAAAATGCTTATAATTGGTGCTTGTGTTACAGATGAAGATAACTATATGCACGATTACGCAGGAGTACCGGTTCCAAAAGGTTTTACAGGCAAAATATATTACTTTGAGCATAGAGAATTAGTGGCGAGGTGATTAAATGGAGTTAAAAGAAATCCTGAATAGTGTAAACATTGAAAACAATATAGCTACATTGAATATATATAGTGATATTGTTAGCAGTGAATGGAATTGCTGTACAGATGAGGATGTATACCCTGAGTTTGTAAGTAAATTTTTAGAGACCATAAACGATAAGGAGTTACATGTTCATATCAATAGTGGTGGTGGTTCTGCTTTTGCTGGGGTTGCTATTTACAATTTACTTAAAAGAAGAAATGGCAAGACAATAACTTATGTTGATTGCTTGGCTGCAAGTGCAGCAAGTTTAATCGCTCTTGCAGGTGATGAGATGATAATGCCGGCTGGGTCTATGCTCATGATACATAAGCCTTGGAGTTATGTTGTAGGGAATAGCGATGAGTTGAGAAAAGAAGCTGACAACTTGGATAAAATTTGTGAAAGTTTCAGCGAGATTTACAAAGAAAATTTAAAAAATGCTGATGACTATAAAAAGGTTATGGAAATGGTTGCTAAAGAAACATGGCTTAAAGTTAGCGACTGTACTGAGTTATTTGCTAACGCAAAGGCTGATAACACACTTAAAGCCTGTGCGTGCATAAAAAGTGAGATATTATCACGCTACAAGTTGCCGGCAGACCTTAAAGTAACTGACAAAATTCCTACAGAGCCTAACGATAATGATGAAATTGAAAGAATGAAAATGGAATTGGAAATAGAAGAAGAATTAATGATGTTAAATTAGAACCATAATAGGTTCTTTTTTATATAATTTTATTTTTTAGGAGGTT
>OLNR01001573.1_pt1 | contig 13064 bp, 6 predicted proteins | sample 1672231 | NCBI WGS metagenome assembly OLNR01 (sample SAMEA3136662, study PRJEB25190) | human gut metagenome
AAGAAAGCATGTTCACAGCGTCAGTAGCCTTAATGTCGGCCTGATCCGTGAACGCCGCACCAGCGAACATGGTGAACGCGCAAGCGAACGCCAGTACCAGTGCAAGAACCTTTTTGAGATTCGCGCAAAAATCTCAAAACTATGGTATAACTCGTGGATTTTGGATGTATTCGTAGATTTGTTGAACTATTTTAGACTTTATGTATTCTCTTCCGAGTACCATTATATGGATACTGCGAGTGCTTTTAGGACATCTGTTTCTAAATTTAATTTTAGCAGATTGAACAAAAATCAGATTATAAATTTTACGAATTATATCATCCATCTGGCTGCGTGTTTTCGGTAAAATAAAAGGCCCTCCTAATGATATTTATTTTATCATAGAAGAACCTTGCTTAGGTTATTTTACAGAAAAAATTTCACAGACTCGCAATTGCAGGCAACAAGCTCTTTCGTATCTGAACAATCTTTACATTGAATTTTTATATAACTCTATGAGACCCTTCAGCTCCTTTTGTTTTATTTATTATCTTTGATTTTTACTATTTCTCTTCTTGGTTAACAGTGATTGTAGCTTCAACGGCTCGTACTACTTGACCAGCTATACCAGTGATGCCACTAGAGTTACGATTGACTCGTGTAATATCATCAACTGCATAGCCTCGTGCTTTACCGTTATTGGTGAGCATTATTACGCCTTGCTCTGCATACAGTGCATCCACAACTACATCTGTACCGCTTAACCTCATTAAATCAACACCTTGTACTGTCACTCCCTTTGTCGCACTAATTTTTTTCGTTGCTTCACGGTCGGTCAACAACGCTAACAACTTTCCTTGCTGCGAAATTACCGTTAAACTACGTTCCGGTTGATAGACTAAGCATCTACACAGCATATCCCCCTCATAAATTATATTCATGCCATCTACTAAGCCGCATCCCCAGTCCTTTCGAAGGGTATATCGGCTTACTGCTACCCGCATAGCCTTTCCCTTACGGCTAATATAAAGAAGTTCATCAGATTCTGAGCAACAGCAAGCATCAATAATGCATGTTTCGTCTGTCCTAACAATTTGACTTCCAGGGTATGCAGTCACGACTTTATCCAATGGTAAACGTACCGATCGACCATTTTCTGCTACACAAACTAAAGAATCAGCACTATCTGGACAGGAAATTAGAACGGCACCATCTCCCATTGCCGCACGACATTCCTCCCATTCTATACCCTCTACGAAATCTTCTACCGAAATTCCCTTAGAAATATTCCACGCTTGTCCATCACGACTCAGGATAACCTTATGTACAGCCGTTTGGAAAACCTGTACTGTCTTTACTATATCTTCTTTTCGAACTCCAAGACCCTTGCCGTTTTTCTTTTGCGGTGCACATGGATAAATATTACTTTCAGGAATGTATAATCTCATATTGCAATTTTTCCCTTCACGCACACGCCTCTCTCCACATATTAAAATTAACACATCTTTACAAATCGCCTGTTTGTGTGGATGATTTGATACTGTAGCCTGTCCGGTTGTTTTTTTATCAATGTTTTTCCTATCTTTCTCAGTAATCGAAACGATATTACCATTTATGTCTATAATTCGTGGTCTTCTACTTGTATATAAATTATCTATGGTCGCTAATTCGGCTAAAGGGTCATCGCACATGATAATTGCTTGAGGCTTTTCAGCATATTTTCCCTCTTTGACACGCTCATTAGCCAGTGCCGCAATTTGAATAGATATATTTTCCATGCTAAGTGGCATCTTATTTTGATATGGTCGCAACGCCGCTTGACTCACCTGACACGCAAGCAAATCTTCTCCTGTACTGATTTGAATTTCTAATTCATCATTGGTCTCATATGTTTCTATATATATATCAACTTCTCCATCTTCCTCTGATATTACCTTTATCGATCCGCCATAGGCCATATGTGTACCTGCTTGTGCAGGAATTTCTTTAACATCCATTTTATTGCATATATAGCGATAAAGCGGTCTACGCATTAAAATATCGCGTAATTCGCGCTGACCCTCAATATTCGAAAAATCAAAGCTTTTTACATTTGGATTTTCAATTTTATGTCCCATTAGCACCGAAATCGCCTCACGAGAAGCAGATGTCAACGCCAGTTCCGTTGCCGCCTGGTGACGCAAAAGATATGCAACCACTGTGCCATCATACTCCTGACACGCCTCTTGGTCAATCAGCATCATAGCTTTAATTTCAAAGAAAATCTCTTGTTTTTCTTCATCTTTAAGATAGAAATCCTTCAAAACACCTACTTTCTTGCATACATCTTTAAAAACGTTATTGATTTCTTTTTTAGTGCATCGAGTCAAAAAATCCTTGCCATGACACGCAAGTGGCAAAGTATCAATATCTTTTTTTATACCCATCGCTTTAAGATACTTTTCTGCTTGACGCCTGCGTTCTTCTAACAGATTATACAGTTCTTTAACTAATGGTAGCAGTCGATATCCGTTATCCGTTTTGCTTCCTTCGATAATTCTTCTTGTGTCACCATCCAAAACGAATCGTCTCTCAATAGAGTACTCGTCTTTCTCCATCTTACGAATATCACCGAAAGAAAGCCCACCTGCTTCCGCCGTACGCAATGCTAACAGAAGCATCATTAAAAGGGCAATGCATTCTCCCTTTTCAGGCGCCTGCTTCAAAAGTTCCCTATAGATCTTGATAGCACTTTCTATCGTGAGCGATTTTAGTCTCTGCTTAAATTTCTCTGCCGCTCTCCGCACAATGACCCTTTGCGCTGGCGTTAATAACTGAATATCATCTGGAAGTTCAAAAGGACCATCTTTATAAAAATTTTTAAAAGTCAGCGTAGTAAGGCCTTTGACATGGGCACATTCAACGAGTACTTCAAAAAGTCTCCTGGACCGCTGATCTGCTTCCTCATTACCGGCAAAAACATTTATTTTCTCAAGCCAGATGTTCTCTGCTTCTTTCTCTGTCAACGTTGTAAAATCAATACTTTCAAAAATTTTAGCAACATATTTCCAAAAAAGATTATCGTATAATCGACAAGTACTGTCTGCCCAACGCTGTTGATTTTGCATTTCTAAAACAATATCCATATATACGCCTGAAGCAGTCAGCATACCTTTGGGCGTCATTTTTTGATAGAATGACTTTTTCTTCCAACTACCAAAACATGCTTTCGAGCGCAACTCTTTTCTTCTTCCTGATGCCGCTTGTGGACTTGAAAACAAACTCATGTTTATTCCTCCTACTACTCGTATAAACGTATAAAAAAAGAGCCTCATTGGGCTCTTAGGTATCATAGTATATCAATTTTAACTCCATATTTATCCTTTATTATCATTTGTTCCCCCCTCTTTTTTCGCCACCGCAAGTAAACTCGATCTGTTAAATTTTCCCCATCGCTAACTAATAGTTTATGGCATCTCTCCAATTGTGCTTCTATGCGCAGCAACGCCAGTCGTGAGCCATAATCTACATACCACTGTTCATATGTCTGTTGTGCTTGCAATCCAAGTATCTTCTGTACCTGACCTATATCCATACCACATATATTTCGACAATATCCTTCAAAACTAGCACGAATCAAGTCTGTTCTTGATGTCTTTGAATATTCTGGTATAACACTTTCAAGTACCTTATCTACAAACTTTTTGTATCTCTCAGGCGTTAATCGTCCGCTCTTTCCTTCAACAATCAATGGAGCGTGTATACCCGCTCCCGTCTCCAGTCGAGCCTTGAAGAGTGTACGCACCGCTGTTTGTGCCAAATATGTGCAAGGTATAAATCGTAGTTTTCCATACTCTCTATCATACAATCTCCACTCCGCTTCTTCACCTCTTTTTTGTGTCATTTTTCCGTCAATTTTTAATACTCGCAGTTCTTCATATTTCCATACACTAGAGAGATTTAGCCCACAAAGCTCACCCACTTTCACGCCGGTTGTCAACTGTAATAGCAGTGCCGCATATAAAGCTTCTTTATCCATGTGTTCAATACAACTCTGAGTCAATTTTCTTAATTCTTCTAATGTGAAAATTCTGGTTTTTAAATTTTTATCTGCCTTCTCTGTTGTGCTCCTAGCAGTTACAAGCACTTTACTGGAAATATTTTCTTTCCAAATTCCACATTTAACGGCGCCATCATATATGATGTTCAATGCCCTTTTTAGTCCAATTTTATCCTCTTTTGTGTGTGCTACTGCATCCACTACACGTAAAGTATCAGCATCAGCTGTACCTTCAAGTTCCTTAAGCGGCGGTAAATTCTGAAGTGCTTCTATTAAAAATGGCTTTCTTTCTTCCCCTATACCATATGCCTTTTGGACGCTTTCTTCTGCTATAATATGAAGTAGCAGCATTGACGGTGCTTGAGGAAGGCTTCCCTCTTTGATCCATTCGACCACTATCTTACTGTTTTTCCTAATAAGCTTTTCGGCCGCTTCATACACCTTAGGATCCTCTTTTCCTGCTGCTCGGATTCTCACTTTCACGCCTTTCTGATGCAGCATTTTCTTTTCTGGACTCATCAAACTAATGGAGTACCTCTGCCTTCCTTCTTTTGTCTTTTGCTCTTCTTTGATACGAAAAAAATTTCCCACTATAATGTCTGTCGGTATAATAACATTTTTTCTGCCCATATACAGCACTTCCTTAACGATTTTCAAAAAGGCAGGTATTAAAATACCTGCCTTTTTTAGGATATAAAAAAGGTCTTTTTGCAAGCAAAAAGACCTATCTATACTTCTTCTATGATATCATTATAATACTTTAAGATTCTATTTGTCAAGCATGTTTCTATATTCATATATACTAAAAACACATAAAATTTTTTAAAAATTTCCCGAACCTATTCTATCCTCTTTTGTCCGTCTAAACAGATATCCACGCTTTATTCAACGGACAGCGTAGGTCATAATCGCCGGACGCAGAGTCCCGCTTGCCTGTAAAGGTACCCCCTCCCCCCCAAAAAAATCTCTGGCGGAAATACAACACTGTGGACATTGTGGACTGCAGAAAACCTATGCGTTATCGTCAACAGATGGTATAGCGAGTGGACAGGATTCCTAATAGCGCACCTTCCAATCTAGCGACATCCGGGTATCAATCTAGATTTTGCGAAAAAACGCTTTGTCCATGACCAGCATGTCCAGAAGTACAAAAGTTACTATCTTGTTACTGCACTTTACCTATAGCGATACTATGTACTGGCATGACCGAGTGCGACATCCACATAAACACCAATTCCCTCGCATTTGTATAACGCCAACAGTCACTTCGGATAAAAATAAGGTGACTGGCCCGCATGGGAAAGCTCTGTTGTGCACAAAGACTTTCAGACCTATGCAGAATATAATCACCATTTATTCCATCCATTCCACATTTTTCCTATCGCATCTTACATTCTTGATGAGTTACCTTCCAACCATAAGTTGCATCTGCTATCGTCCACAACCAAATCTTCACCAGTTTTGTCCTCTCACTTCACTGCAATTCTATCCCCCATAAATTCACTTTTACGATTGCTTTATACAGTCACTATTCTAATAACTACATATTCTCCAAAGCATATGTTTTTCTATTGACTATTCGGCTTGCCTGTCCCAAATCACACCTGATAGACGGTGCAATTTGGGACAGCTAATGATTTATTCTAAGTTCTGGCCTTCTAACCGCTTTCCCGGAGGTTTTCTAAGTGCTCTGAAAAATACAAAAAAACCGCTGATTCCCTACGAAATCAGCGGTTAAACATGGTTGCGGGGACAGGACTTGAACCTGCGGCCTCCGGGTTATGAGCCCGACGAGCTACCAACTGCTCTACCCCGCGATATAGATTTTATCGCAACTCTCTCTCAGAGTGCTTATATACTATACCATAGGATAGAGCAGTTGTCAAGCATGATTTTCAATTTTCTATTCGACAAATTCAGTCTTTTATCTCGCTGTCCTCTGCGGGCAGCAGATCCGGCAGTTCAAACCAGAAGCAGATACCGCCTTCGACGTTCTCCGCGCCGCAGGCGCCGTGCAGGGTATCCGCGATGGCGCGGACAAGCGACAGACCGATGCCGGTGCCGCCGGCCTCTCGGGTGCGGGCGCGATCGGTGCGGTAGAATTTCTCCCAGATCTTCGGCAGCTCCTCCTCCGGCAGACCTTCACCTTCATTGAACACGGACAGGCGCACGCTGTTTCCGGTTCTTGCCGCCGAAATCTCAATGTGCTTGCCCTCGGGCGTGTAGCGGATGGCGTTGGACAGGTAATTCATCAGCACCTGATCGAGCAGATCACCGTCCGTGCGGACCGTAATATGCGTGTTCTCATATTCCACGGTCAAACCTCGGTTTTCACACAAAACAGCGGTTTTGCGCACCGCTTCCGCACAAAGTGCATGCAGATCAATATCCTCGTCGAACGTCTGCTCTGCACCCAGCTCCAGCCGTGAAAGACTGAGCAGCTGCATGACCAGTTTGTTCATGTGGTCGGCCTCATCGGCGATGGTGTCGCAGTAGAACTTGCGGTCCTCGGGGTCATCGGCCACGCCAGCCGTCAGGCCCTCGGCATAGCCCTGAATGAGCGCAATCGGCGTTTTCAGCTCATGCGACACGTTGACGATAAACTCCTGCCGCATATTGTCGATACGCTCCTTCTCCTCGATCTCCTGCGCCAGCTGATCATTGGACTCCTTCAGCTCACCGATCGCCTGCTCCAAATACGCAGACAGACGGTTGAGCGACTGTCCCAGCTGGTCAATCTCATCGCCGTCCTCCTTGCCGGTGTACTGCATAGAGAAATCCAGCTCACTCATTCGGTCGGCCAGTCCCGCCATTTGAATAAGCGGGCGCGTAAACTGACGCGAGATAACATAGCCGCACCCCAGACAAATCAGCAGCGCACAGCCGCCGGCAATCAGCAGAAACACCAGATTCAGCGAAGAATTCTGTTCGATATACGCATAGGGCATATATGCGATCAGATATTCACCGTGTTCCGCATTCAGCACGCCGATCAGACACAGATACTGGTCATTATCGCGCAGACTGATCGTCATAAAGCGGTATTCGTTTTTACCCAAATCTACCCAGTCACGATTCTGGACCACGGACGCCAGCACCGCAAAGCTGCGGAACTTTTGCTCCATGTGCCCAAAATCAAACCCTACGTCGCCCTCCTGCATGGCAGACGAGGTCATCACATCGCCGTTATCGGTCACCACCGCCAGACGAATGGCACTGCGGCTCTCATAGCTGTCCAGCAGCGCGGCAACATCCGAGGAATCACTCGCGTAGCTGGTGCAGATGCTGCCGTAGGCATCACGCAGCTCGCTTCGGCGTGTCATCATATAGTAATCCTGATAAAAAAACACGTTGAGCAGCACCAGAATACCGATAAACACCAGCGCGATAATGCTGATCGCGGCAAAAAACTTAAACCGGATTGACCGATGCTTCAGCTTCATACCTCAAAGCGGTAACCGTAGCCGCGCACGGTTTCGATCATGGTGCCGCACTCCCCGAGCTTGGCGCGCAGCTTTTTGACGTGCGTATCCACGGTACGCAGGTCGCCGAAGTAGTCGTAACCCCAGACAGCATTGAGGATGCTCTCGCGCGACAGCGCAATCGCGCGGTTGTTCTTAAAGTAGATGAGCAACTCGTACTCCTTGGGGGTCAGGTCGATCGGCTTGTTCTCCACCATGACCTCACGGCGCAGCTCATTGACCGACAGCTTGCCGAGCTGTTCGAGCGGTGCACCGGCGCGGCCTTCTCGTTTGAGCAGTGTGCGCACGCGGGCCGCCAGCACGATCGGCGAAAACGGCTTGGTAACGTAATCGTCCGCACCACCTTCCAGGCCGCGCACCTGATCCGCGTCCTCGGCACGGGCGGTGAGCAGCATAACCGGCAGGTGGGTTTCGCCGTGCTCCTGCTCGCGCAGCTCCCGCAGGACTTCAAAGCCGTCCATCCCCGGCATCATCACGTCCAGAATGGCCATATCCAGTCCCGGACGGCGGTTCTCCAGAATATTCAGCGCTTCCTTTCCATCGGCGGCTTCGACGATGGTATGACCGTCCCGCTTGAGAAAGTCGCTGACCAGACGACGGATACGCGCCTCATCGTCTGCGATTAAAATAGTAGACAATATAATTCCACCTTACATTCTTATAATACCGCAAGTATACCCCCGGTGTTTGTTCGTTGTGTGAACAAAATCATGGGTTTTCAATTTTTGTTGAACAGGAGGTTGCTGCTTGAGAAGCGAACCTAACTTGCCTGCCCGGCAGGGGCACCGTACCCACGGCGAGGGGCACAAGAGGGATGGACACCTATGGTTTCCACCCCTCTTGTGAATCTCCCCGCTTCCTCTTAGCGTCTGCCTGTCATAGAACTGAGACTCGCCAGAGAAACGGCCATATTGTTTATCTTCCGTAGGGGCGACCAATGTGTCCGCCCCTTTCTCTACCTTTACGCAGTGTCAGATACTCTGCTGCTACACATACGGTTTAGTCTACGCAGGCGCGACACAAGGTGAATTGCCCGAAGGGCAAGAGAAGGTCCCCTGGGGGATACCCGTGTCGCGCAACTCGTTTGCACGTTATTGTGCACGGCACCGTTGGATTAAGCCGTGAACAACTCGTAGCTATACGGCATCCACAGTGCGGGCAGGCTGCTGTCGGCTGTTGCCTTGTGCATGGTCAGCTTGACGTATTTGCCGTTTTCTTTACCGGTATTCGGGTCGGTAAACTGATAGGTCAGCGATGCAAATTCGTTATTATCGCCGTAAATCTTCACAGAATCACCGTCAAATATGCCGTACATATCACCTAAACCAAGGAAAAATGCGGCTCCCTGTTCCGGTATCTGATCTTTCTGCAATACTCTTTGCAGATTTGCCAGCTCATCATCGGCATAGACCGGCAAATCAAGCGTACCATACAGCAAATCAAACTGCTCTGCGGTCAAGCCCTGTGCGGAATCCGCGAGGTGCTCGACCGATGTCGGCTCGGCGGTCGTTACGTCCTTGAACGTCACGCGGTCAGCGGCGTAAGTCTTATAGCCGGTTTCCCAGTCGGTGCGGCTGAAAAACACTTCACAGCTGTTGGTTTTCTCATCAACGTACACGCGAACGGTCTGGCCCTGCCGGGCAGCATAGTATCTGCCGAGGCCCTCAAGAAGCTGTCTGCGGCGAGCGGTATTATCCTTGTCGGTCAGGTCGTCGAGCGTGAAATTGTCCGCTGTGATGTCCTGTGCCGCCGTATAGAGCTCCTTGTACTTGGCAGCCTGCTCCGCGTTGGACGGGTCATACTGCACATCGGAGGCATAAATGAGGAAATACGTCAGGCCGTCCTGCTCGGCAAGCTGCTTGACCGGCATCGCATAGTTTTCCGTCCAGTTTTCGCCGTAACTCTGCTTGAGTGCGGCGGTCGGCTGGGCTTCAAGCGTCATAATGCAGATGTCATGCGCCGAGCTGCTGTCTGCCTCATCCAGCATATTGAAATGCACACTGCCGTCCTCATACTGGCTGCCGCCGACCGTATTACGGAACGAAAGCGGCATCTCGAGCGTATAGCCCAGCACATCATTGCGGTATGCCACCGAGTTCATGGTTTCGTCACCGTGTACGACGGTGGCCGCCTCCCCGTTCGACAGGGCGTACAGCGCCGCCGCCTTGTGCTGAATGTGACGGGCATCGGTGTATTCCAGCACCAGTGCGTGCAGATACGGCTCCACCGCCGTGGAGGTAAGCGACTTGCTCATGCTCTCCGGCACGGTGTACGTCCAGCCGTCAGCGGTTTTGGTGAGCACTGTCTGCTCATCTGTCAGCGCATCCTGCATGGTGCCGTCCAGATTGACCAGCCGGTTGGTGAGCTGTACGCCGCCGGACGGCTCATTCGCAAACGTAAATTTGATGGTATCACCGACTGCCAGCTCAGGCGGCAGTTTGCCAGTTATCAGCGCACCTCTTGCGTTCGCGCCGATGCCGAGCTCCTGCTCCCCGCTCTTAGCGGTGATGTCCTCCACCACGCCGACCGGCTGCCAGTAACCCGCGGCAGTCTTCTCCAGCTGCACCTTGATCGGCGTGCTGGAATCGCCAAATGTCAGCTGTACAACGGCAGTTTCCGTATTGCTGTCGCCTTCACCGAACGAACCGGTCGCCTGCCGGATGACCTCGGTGTCCTTCACCAGCATCAGATAAGAATCGCCGTGCAGCGCCATGCCGAAATACTGCATGGCCGCCTGTGCAGGGTCGGTGTAGCCTCTTATCATCTGCGTATCCATGCTGTCGATGTACTGCGGCACGGTCGGCCACGACAGACCGGTCGCATAGTACGTCCGGAACAATTCGCTCTGCGTCATGCTGTCCGTACTGAGTTCGCGGATATCGCCAATCACCGAGCTGTTTTTGTTCTCGCGGATGGTCTGCACGATGTACGCCGAGCGCGCATCATTCACGCCGCTGCCAGACAGACGGAATACAACGCAGTAGCTGCTTTCGTCATCGGTGGGTACAAGTACGAAATCCGTTGCAGACGGCGAGGACGGACCGTATTTCCACGTCCATTGCTCGCCGCCGGTCATAGCCATCTGCTGCGTGATAAGGTCTTTCTGACCGTCCGGCGTCAAAATCGGGAAGATATACTGTGCGCTCTTGTGCAGAACTGCGCGTGCGTACTGCTGCGCGAGATCCGCCGCCGTGCGGGAACGAACGCCGCTGCCGTCCGTCCAGTCCTGCGGCAGCCAGCCCTGACCGAACTGGTTTATCATGGTGACAACAACCTTGCTGTTATCCTTAAACGTGAATGTCACCTTGCGGATGTCGTTGTACGGTGCGGCATCTTGGTTGCTGCCTTCCACCTGACTGGCCGCCGGAGCAATGCCGAGCAGCACTTCTGCCGCCTCGGTCGGGTCGCTGATATTGTAGCCGTTTGTGATTTTCCACTGGTTGCTGTCCGAGAGAAAATCCGGCAGACCGAGGTCATTCTCATACAACAGCTTAAATTCATCCAGAGAAGTCACGCGGCCGTTTTCCGGCACAATTTCGCTGTTCGATACGGCCCACTCTCCATCCTGTTTTGCAAAGGTCAGCTTTTGTACCACACGTCCGGGAATGGTTTCGCCCGGATTATCGCTGAACTCTCTATCCGTGATCAAATAGGTGTCTTTCCCATCCAGTTTGACCGTATAGCCGAGGTTTTCCGCCTCATTCGCCTGTTTTTGTGCCAGCTGTATACGCAGCTCTTTCGTTAAACCCTTATCGTTATCACCGACCGCGATCGTGCAGCTAAGCGAGCCGACCAGCAGCGCGATCATCACAACGAGCGCGACACCGCGTTTTTTGACCGACTTGTCAAACAGTCCCTCAAACCGACGCATGAGCGTCTTTTTGTCATCGCCGAAGCAGGACACCAAAGCCTTTCTCTTTTGCACCTGCGCAATAGCCGACCGCAGGATGGTCTCGCCATAGGCTCTGCGGTACGCGCCGTCGTGTCCGCGAACAACCGCGTCGTCGCACGCCGCCTCAATATCCTCCTGCGCGAATCGCTCGATCAGATGCACCAGCGGATTGAACCAGTGCAGGCAGCGTGCCGCCAGAAGCAGCAGCTTGAGCCACAGATCGCCATGCTTGTAATGCGTCAGCTCGTGGCGGAAAATGAACGCCGCATCCGTCCGGGAAATGCGCTCATCCGGCAAATACAGCGTCGGATGGATAAATCCGGCCAGCATCGGGCAGTCCGCCGCCGAGGATACCCGCAACGGGATTTCCCGGTCAATAACCAGGTCGGCGCACTGCTCCTGCAAAATCGTGTGCAGATCCGCGCGTTCGACCGAACGGGACGTACCTTTCAGGCTGTGTATCAGCCGGTAATAGCCAATCCCCTGCCAGAGTACGCAGGCAATCACGCCTGCCAGCCACAGCGTCAGCAGAATGTCGGTAATATCCACGGTCTTGACCGTGCCGGTGTCTGCCGCGCTGAGCGTTTGCGCCTGCGTGCCCGTCACCCATCGGGTTGGGTTCTGCCCAACCGGAAGTCCGGCCTGCCGAAACGCCGTCTGGTCGCTCTGCACCACATAGCTAGTGCGCGGCATGACCTGCACCGGCGCCTGCGGCAGTGTCAACTGCACCGGAATGAGCAGCCGCAGCGCGAGAATCGCCCACACCACACATACCATACGGGCCGGATAACGCTTTTTCATCAGCCGCCGCAGAATGAGCGGCACGAGCGCCGCCAGCGATACGGTCAGACCGATCTGCATCAGGTTGTTGAGCAGTTTTTCCGAGAATTGCAGCATAAGATCCCCTCCTTAGTGCGTCTGCCTGTCGAGGAACGCGCGCAGCTCGTCGATGTCCTGCTCGGTCAGCGCGCCCGCATCCGACAGGCTCGCGACCAGATTCTTCACCGAGCCGCCGCACAGCCGGCGCAGAAAGCCGACGCTCTCACGCTGACGGTAGTCCTTCTCGCTGACGAGCGGCGTGTACAGGTTTTGCCGTCCCTCCTTCGTGCAGGAAAGAAATCCCTTGTCGCACAAGCGGGACAGGAACGTGAGCACGCTGGTCATTTTCCAGTCCTTATCCGCGTGCTGCTGCACCTCGGCCGCCGTGACCTGTGTGCCCAGAGACCAGATGGTCTGCATGACCTCCAGCTCCGCATCGGGCAATCGCTTGTCGTTTCGCATAGTCTAACCCTCCTTTTATTCTACAAATGTAAAACACCTTTTATTGCTTATATTCTACAATAGTAGAAGATGATTGTCAATCCTTATTTCACAAATTCCCGCAAAGTGCGCTGACATATACAAATTGTTTACATTTTGTAATTTTTATTGCGTTGACAGTGCTGTTTTTTTAGGATATGCTTTAATTAGATGAGTTTGATTTATCAATTCGGCACGGATTTTTCTGCACCGGCTGAGTGGGGCACGCGAACTGCCGCAGGCGGGTTCGCCCCTAACGGGCGGGAGGTTTTTCGCTGAACCTCAGCGGGGGATTCGCCGCCGCTGCGGCGGGAACGTTGCGGCACCCGCCGCGGGGGCAAAAAGGAAGGGACACCTGCGGTTTCCCTTCCTC
>OLNR01001595.1_pt1 | contig 12925 bp, 10 predicted proteins | sample 1672231 | NCBI WGS metagenome assembly OLNR01 (sample SAMEA3136662, study PRJEB25190) | human gut metagenome
ATGCAAGCATTTTACACCTGTTTTATGAAATTTTGCTTGGCTCTGAACAGTTACATTTCCTATAAGCAAATCTCGGCAGTCCGCCTTCTTCCGGTACTTTTACAGAACCCTGGATGAGAGGCAGTGCATAGTCAATGAACTGCTGTCCGATATCGGAACCATTTCCTGTGATCCAGTCTAAAGGAACTGTTTTCTCCTGATTACAGATGAGATTTACATCTTCCGGAGCGTAAGTAATGTGGTAATCCGCATCGTCTGTACGGTGGAAGGCGATCATCATTCCTGTTGTTCCCTTCAGTGCAGTCTGCACACCGAAAGAACCGGAAGCGATTGCTTCTTTCTCGTCTGTCGCAGAGAGCATAGCGGAAGAACAACGCTGGTTGCTCGATAGAACGAACTTTTACGCCAAGGCGGTCTTTCACGAGGTTTTCCAGATATTTTCCGGAGCCTGTCAGCATTTTATGTCCGAATGTGTCTACGCCTACATCACTTGCAAGCTCGCAGACAAACTTACCGTTTCCGTCATTAATTCCTTCGGAAATGCAGACAACCAGGTTGGAAGTATGCTCGAAAGCTTTCTGAACATCTGCAAGGAACTGTTCCTGATCAAATGCAACTTCCGGAAGATAGATGAGAACCGGATTGTCGCCTTCGAATTTACGGGCAAGGACACTGGCAGCGGCCAGCCATCCGGCATGACGTCCCATGATCTCAACGATTGTAACGGATTTTTTATTATCATAAACAGAAGCGTCAATTGCAATCTCACGAACAGTGGATGCTACATATTTGGCAGCACTTCCGAATCCCGGTGTATGGTCTGTCAGGACAAGGTCATTGTCGATTGTCTTAGGGATTCCGATGAAACGGATCTCGCTGTTTACAGTCTCAGCATAGCGGGAAAGCTTGCTTACTGTATCCATGGAATCATTTCCACCGATGTAGAAGAAGTAACCGATATTGTACTTCTCAAATTTTTCAAAGAGCTGCGGATAGACAGCGTCTGTCAGGTCTTCCGGAAGCTTGTAGCGGCAGGAACCAAGATAAGATCCCGGTGTTGTCTTAATCAGTTCAAGCTCACCGTTCACTTCAAAAGGTTTCATATCCATCATATTCTCATTCAGGAAACCTTCGATTCCGTTGATCATTCCATAAATTGTTCCAATGACATCCTCACGGTTCAGTGCTTCGTAAACAACCCCATAAAGGCTGGCATTAATAACTGCGGTTGGTCCGCCGGACTGTCCGACGATTGCATTCTTCTTCATAAAGTTTCTCCTTTGGTTTAAGTTGAGATAGTCGATTTCTGTTGTCAATATATTCTAAGAACTCAATAATATATTAATGATTCGTTATTACTATAGCTGAAAAAAAGAAAATTTACAACAATAAGTCGAAAAGATGATATAATGAGCGTAAAAGAAAAGGAAGCGACGCCAAAGGCGGCATTTACTTTTCTTACGCCATTATCGAATGAACAGCCTGTGTAACAGGCAGTAGAGCGCGGTTAGCGCGGGTTCATGAGATAGTCAAACGTAAAAGAAAAGGAAGCGACGCCGTAGGCGGCATTTTAAAATGGAGGAAAAACCATGAAATATATTTCATTTGCAATTCCATGTTATAACTCAGAGGCATATATGGAAAAGGCAATCAATTCTATTCTTGTTGGGGGCGAGGATGTTGAGATCATTGTAGTGAATGACGGATCAAAAGATGGAACTCAGGAAATCGCAGAACGATATCAGGAAAAATATCCGACGATTGTAAAAGCAGTCGCGAAGTCAAATGGTGGACACGGAGATGCAGTGAACTGTGGACTGGAGCATGCGACAGGAAAGTATTTTAAGGTTGTAGACAGTGATGACTGGGTAGACGAGGAAGCACTGTTAAAGGTTCTTGACACAGTCAAAGGATTTGTAAAAGATGAGTCTGAAGTAGATATGGTCATTGCGAACTATGTATATGAGAAGGTTGGCATGACGCATAAGAAAGTCATTCGTTACGATAACGTTCTTCCGGAGAATCAGATTTTTAAATGGGAGGATATCGGACATTTCCGTCTGGATCAGTATATCTTGATGCATTCTGTAATTTACCGTACAGAGATGCTTAAGCTTTGTCAGCTGGAATTACCGAAGCATACATTCTATGTGGACAATATTTATGTATATTATCCGCTGCCACATGTACGCACACTTTATTACATGAATGTAGATCTTTACAGATATTTCATCGGACGTGAGGATCAGTCAGTCAATGAGAAGGTGATGATCAGCAGAATCGACCAGCAGCTTTTCGTAACGAAGAAAATGATCTCCATGTATGAGCTTCGTCTGATCGGAAGTAAGAAACTGAGAAAATATATGGTGAATTATCTGGCGATCATGATGACAGTTTCTTCTATTTTATGCATTCGCTCTAAGAAGAAAGAGAATTTCGAGAAGAAGAAAGAACTGTGGGCTTATCTGAAGAAAAAAGACTATAGGACTTATATGAAGATCCGTTATGGAATTCTTGGACAGACGATGAATCTTCCGGGAAGATCAGGAAGAAGAGTGTCTTCACTTGCGTATACGGTTGCGAGAAGACTTATCGGATTTAACTAAATAAGAACAGTTACAAAAATTCTATGAATATTTGGGACAGGTGAATTAATAAACCAGTCATGACATATACTGATTTGGATGAATTTAGCTTTTAGAAAAGAGTAAAAGATTTGAAGAAAGGAAGTATATGACATGGCTGTTTTATTTTCAGAAAGCAAGACAAAACAAAATCTGATGCGTGCGTTCGCAGGAGAGGGACAGGCGCGAAACCGTTATACATTTGCGGCGGAGCAGGCACGGAAAGAAGGAAAACCTGCAGTTGCAGACATTTTCCTATACACAGCAGATCAGGAGCGGGCACATGCGGGAAGATACTATGAATTGTTAAAAGAAGCATCAGGAACGAATATCTTTATTGATGGAAGTTATCCGGTAGATGAGACGAAGACTCTGGTTCAGTTGTTGCGTGCGTCAGAACATAATGAGCAGGAAGAGGCGGAGGATGTGTATCCGGCATTTGCAGATGTAGCGAAACAGGAAGGATTCTTTGAGGTAGCAGCAACATTTCAGCAGATTGCAGAGATAGAAGCAGCACATAGCCAAAGATTCCGTAAGATTGCAGACAGCCTGGAGAATAACACGTTTTATATGTGTGAAAATGTGGATGGAACAAAAAAATGGATCTGTACAAATTGCGGTCACATCCACGAAGGAAAAGAAGCACCTGCATTGTGTCCGGTATGCAAGCACCCACAGGGATATTTTCTTCCTGGTTTTCTTGATTTGCACATTGGATTTTAGGCAATGAGGCATTTCAGAAGTTTTTGAAAAAACGGGCAGATTTATAAATGAAGAGGAACAGCAGGTGGCATGTGTATTGCCAATGGGCTTGTTCCTCTTTTATTATCTATATATTATGAAAGTTCCCTGTCCTTCCCAATAAAGAAAAGTGCAATCGTATCCGGTCCGACATGGCTTCCGGTACAGAAATCATAAGAAGTATTTATAAAATCACGCACTTTGATTTTCTGTTGGATCTTGTCCATGATGTAAAGCGAATCTTCATATGCATCTGCGTGTGCGATCCCGAGAATCTGCTTTTCTGGCTCTACAATGTTGTCACAGACCAGATTGACCAGTTCGTTCAGTGCGGATTTACGTCCGCGACAGTTCTTGTAAAAAACGATATAGCCATCTTTGTTTCCACGTAAGATTGGTTTGATCTTAAGAACATTTCCGATGGTGGCAACGCTTCCTTTGATTCTTCCGGTGCGAGAAAGATATTTTAAATCCCCGACAGTGAAGACTCCGTTCATTTTTTCAACATAATATTCCAGAGTATCAGCGACCTCATCCACAGACATTCCTTTGGCACGCATCTCGCTTGCATAGATGGCAAGGATTCCCTGGGCAAGTGAGGCATTGAGAGAGTCGACCAGACGAATCTTGTGTTTATCTCCGAATTCATCTAACAGCTCTTCCGAAGCTAATCTTGCAGAATTGTAAGTACCACTGATATTTTTACTCAGTGAGAAATATAACACATCCTGGTCTGCTTCGAGTGCGCTTCGAAATGCTTCCTCAAAGGCAGCAGTGCTGATCAGTCCGGTTTTGATTTCGCAGCCCCTGCTCATGGCCTGATAATATTCGGTTCCTTTCTGACGTTCTTCCTCTGGTGAAAGATCCGGGTCAAAACAGGTAATCTCTTTGCCGTCAACAAGATTGACGAAAGAAATCACGTGAATATCGTATTGTTTTGCAGTTACAGCCGGCAGATTGGCTGCCGAGTCAACAAAAATCTGAAACATAGTATCTTTATCCTCTTATCCCTGTTTATTTTTGCAGTAAAAATTTTAGAGCAATAATATAAATTCTAACACTGAATGAAAAGGAATGCAATTAAGAGAAAATAAAATCGATTTGCCTTAGTCTAGTAATAAAATTATAAAATTTTAGAACTAATAATAGAATCTATAAAAGTTAATAGAATGCAAAAAACAATAAAATTCATATAGTTTTTACATTGCGATGCAAAAACTATTGAATATTATTGCTTTTTACATTATCATAGGTGAGACGATGTGGAAAATCAATACTATTGGAGATTTATCAGGATTATCTAAAACAGCATGGCGTGGACGAAGAGCAGATTATTGCAATTAATTTTGAAGATCTTGATTATGAGGAACTGACAGAATATAAGTAACTACAGCGACTATATGTAGTCGCTGAAATAAATACCGTAGTTTCGGGGCTTTCAGCCCAGTGACCACGAGTTTTGAGAGGAGAAAAGAACTTATGAAAAGAGGAAAAAAGATTCTGGCGCTCTTTCTGATCATTACAATGCTTCTTCCATTTGTAATGAATATTCCGGCAGAAGCGGCAGAAAAAAGCAAACAGTTAGATGTTTTGTTTACGCATGATACACACTCTCATTTAAACAGCTTTTCAACAATTGTAGATGGAGAACAGAAAGAAGTCGGTGGATTTGCGAAGCTAAAGACTCTGATTGACGAGAAGAAGAAAGAGAATCCGGATACACTGATACTGGACGGCGGTGATTTTTCAATGGGAACGCTGATCCAGACAGTTTATGATACCGAAGCAGCGGAACTTAGGATGCTGGGATATCTCGGATGTGATGTGTCAACTTTGGGAAATCATGAATATGATTATCGTTCTAAGGGACTGGCAGACATGCTGACAGCGGCGAAGAATTCCGGCGAGACGGTACCGAGTCTTGTCGTGTGTAATGTAGACTGGGCCAGTATGGAAATGAACGGATTAAGTAAAGGTCAGAAACAGATTCAGTCAGCATTTGAAAACTATGGCGTAAAGGATTATGTGGTTGTTGAGAAAGGTGATGTAAAAATCGCCGTAGTGGGCGTGTTTGGAGTAGATGCCCTGGAATGTGCACCGACCTGTGAATTATTATTTAAAGATCCGGTCGAGTCAGTTAAGAAAACGGTAGAAGAGATCAAAAAGAATGAAAAGGTAGATATGATTGCCTGTGTGTCTCACAGCGGAACCTGGGAGGACGAGAAAAAATCAGAAGATGAGATCCTTGCAAAGGAAGTACCGGATCTTGATCTGATCATCAGCGGACATACACATACCGAGTTAAAAGAGCCTATTCAGCACGGAAATACCTACATTGTATCCTGTGGAGAATACGCAAGAAATCTTGGATCACTTTCCATGACACAGAAACAGGATGGTCGTTGGGAGATGACTTCCTACGAGTTGATTCCGGTATCTGAAGATATTGAGCCGGATCAGGCGACACAAGAGCGGATCGATGCGCTGATGGATACAGTAGATACTAATTATCTGACGAATTTCGGATATACAAGAGATGAAGTTCTTGCCGAGAATGATGTCGAATTCAACAGTCTCGGAGAAATGGAGACGAAGCATGAAGAATTGAATCTTGGAGATATTATGTCTGATTCGTATATCTATTCTGTAGAGCATTCAGAAGACTATAATGGAACGCCGGTGGATGTAGCTGTTGTTCCAAGCGGCTGTGTGCGCGACACATATACGAAAGGAAATATCACTGTAGAAGATGTATATAATTCATTTTCACTTGGAATAGGAAAAGACGGACTGGCAGGATATCCGCTGATTGATGTTTATCTGACTGGTAAAGAATTGAAACTGGCAGCAGAAGTAGACGCTTCGGTTTCCGATTTTATGACAACTGCAAGATTATATTGCAGCGGGCTGAATTTCACATTCAATCCGCATCGAATGATCTTGAATAAAGTAACAGACTGTTATCTGACAAGAGAAGATGGAGAACGAATCGAGATCCAGGATGACCAGTTATACCGAGTTGTGACGGATCTTTATACCGGACAGATGCTTGGCTCTGTAATGGAAATGTCTTATGGTCTGTTGAAGATCGAGCCGAAGGATAAGGATGGTAATCCGATCGAGAATCTGGAAGATCAGGCAATCATGGAAGGCGATAAGGAGCTGAAAGCATGGGATGCGATCGCAAGATATATGAAGTCTTTTGATGATACAGATGGCAACGGCATTTCAAATGTGCCGGAGTATTATGAGACGACACATGGACGTAAAGTTGTAGATGAAAGCAGAAATGTGATCGATCTCGTGAAGAATCCGAATAAGTTTTCAGTGATGATCGTTGGTATCGTTCTGGTTCTTATTCTGATCATTATTCTGTTGGTAGTATTGATTCGAAAGTTAATCAAGAAGAGACGAAGAAAGAAAAAATAGAAGATTGAATTTATGGGAGCAGCGGCTGAAAATGGAAGTTTCGGCCGCTGCTTTTCTTAAAGCAAAACATTAATTCAGTCTTTTGATAAAAGATAATGGTGTCATGTGATATTTGGCTTTAAAGGCTCTGTGAAAATAAGAAAGATTATGAAAGCCAACGGAGAGTGAGACTTCCAGGATGGAAGTTTCTCCATGTTCAAATAATTCAACTGCTTTTTCGAGCCGGACATTATTAATATATTGGATGCAGGTCATGTTCATATGCTTTTTGAAAAAACGCATAAAATGATATTCACTGAAATAGCAAAGCTCTGCGAGTTCAGAAATTGTGAGAGGCTCGGCATAGTGGAGATCGATATAATCGAGTACATTTTTCAGCTTATCTGAAGAAGCAGAAATAGTTGCAGACTCTGTGGTGCTATATTGAAGTAGGAGAAACAGTGCCTGCAATAGGACTGATTTCAGGGCAATTTCATATCCAAATGCTTGTTCCGTATAGAGTGAAGCCATTTTTATAAAGCATTCATGAAGAGAATGATGTGCAGGGTGTGTGGATGAAATATGATAAGGCAAGGTCAATTCATGATTTATCATAGGTGTAAGATAACGGGTGGAGCATATATCTGTTGCATTTCCCCCTAAAAAGTTAACATGAAACACATAGGTTTCTGAGCAGAAATCATCAGTTCCATTCAGGCGGATTGAATGTAAAAGCAGTGGTGGAATGAATAACAGATCACCTTCATTTACTTCATAGTCAACTAAATCAATTTGATAAATACAGGAACCTTTTGTCATCAAAGTGAGTTCCGCTTCTTCGTGCCAGTGAGTCATAATGACCGGGGAATTTAAGTTAAGTTTTGTAATATATTTTTGGATCGGAAAGAATACTTCTCCATGTTTTGTATTTTCTTTTTGCTCTAATATGAGTGAATGTGGAACGTTCATACGAGTCCCCTCCTAAAATAGCAGTATTATGTTATACAATGAAAAAATAATGCAAGAATTCATGCAAATATAATCATATAATAGCAGTATAATACAGGCGATGGGATCTGGCAATACGAAAGCTTATGGGATCGTGACGCCATATTATGTGGAAGATAAAATGATGTGAAAGAGGTTGATAATATGGAAAAAAAGTGGTGGCATGACAAGGTAGCATATCAGATATATCCGAAGAGTTTTCTTGATACAAATGGAGATGGAATCGGAGATTTGAGAGGTATCATATCGAAACTGGATTATTTAAAAAAGCTTGGAATTGATATTATATGGTTATCACCAATCTATAAATCACCATTTGTAGATCAGGGCTATGACATTGCAGATTATTATGCAATCGCAGAAGAATTTGGAACGATGGAAGAATTTGATGAATTGCTGGCGGAAGCGAAAAAGCGAGACATGCATATTATCATGGATCTGGTAATTAATCATTGTTCTGACAAACATGAATGGTTTCAGAAAGCATTAGCGGATCCGGAAGGAGAATATGCGGATTACTTCTATTTCCGAGAAGGAAAGAATGGAAATCCACCGAGTAATTATCGTTCTTATTTTGGTGGAAGCTGCTGGGAACCGGTGCCGGGAACTGATAAATACTATTTTCATATGTTCGCAAAGGAACAGCCGGATCTGAACTGGGAGAATCCGAAATTAAGACAGAAACTCTATGATATGATCAACTGGTGGCTGGAAAAGGGACTTTCCGGTTTTCGAATCGATGCGATCATTAATATCAAGAAAGATCTGAAATTTCCTGATTTTGAACCGGATGGGGCAGATGGCATGGCCGGCTGCTGGAAAATGGTTGAAAGTGTAGATGGTGTCGGAGAACTTCTGGAAGACTTAAAGAAAAATACATTCCAAAAATACGATGCATTTACAGTGGGAGAGGTCTTCAATATGAAAGCGGATGAATTACCGGAATTTATTGGAGAAAACGGACATTTCTCAACAATATTTGACTTTAGTGCACATTGTCTCAGTGATGGAGAACATGGATGGTATGATGCTCCGAAGATGGAATTTTCTAAATGGAGAAAAGCAATCTTCCAGTCTCAGGTGGAAACACAGAAGTATGGATTTAAAGCAAATATTATAGAGAATCATGACGAACCGAGAGGTGTGTCAAGATTTCTTCCGGCTTATGCCCAGACACCGGCGGGAACGAAGATGCTTGGTACGGTTAATCTTCTTCTCAGAGGAATTCCTTTCATTTATCAGGGACAGGAAATAGGCATGAAAAATGCGAAGTGGAACAGCATTGACGAATTCGATGATATCAGTACAAAAGACCAGTATCAGATTGCCCGTGGAGCTGGATTATCTGACCGGGAAGCAATGGAAGCTTGTAATCGGATGAGCCGTGACAATGCGAGAACACCAATGCAATGGACAAGCGGGGAGAATGCCGGGTTTACAAAAGGAACGGCATGGTTAAAGATAAATCCTGATTACAAAGAGATCAATGTCGAAGATCAGGAAAACAATCCGGATTCTGTTCTGAATTATTATCGAAAGTTAGTAGCACTGCGCAAATCAGATGACTTTAAAGCTATATTTACATATGGAGAATTCATTCCGGAATATGAAGAAATGGATGACATCCTGGCATTTTATAGAACAGACGCAGCAACAAGTATTCTTGTCGTGGCTAATTTCGGAACAGACGCAGCAAGCATTGAATTGAAGGGGAATGTGAAAAGAGTATTAATGTCGAACCAGAAGAACGAGACAGTAGACTATACAAAGAACAGGCTGAATCTGAAAAGCTGTGAGGTGGTTGTCTTAGAGATGAAAATGGAATAATCTGCTAAATTACTTCATAAAACATAGAAATAAGAGATGAAGTAAGGTGCAGCCTTCGTGAGCCAGAAAATAGAAAATCAATTGAATCTTGCATTAAGTATCACAGAAGAAGAACGTCAGAAAAGCGAGAGTCTGGATATCGGATATGATCTGGAAGAAAAAGAATGGGAATTGATCGTGAAGTATTCCGGGACATTAGAGCGAGTAAGAACACGAGCTGTTTATGTGACGGAACTGACAGGTGGATATGCCATTATCCAAATAAAAGAAAGTCAGATAAAAGAACTGGCAGCATTTCCAGAAGTAGAATTTATAGAAAAACCGAAAAGTTTATATTTTCAAATAGAGAATGGAAGGCGTGTGTCCTGTATTGATGAAGTACAGGCTGCGTCTTCTTTTTCTTCGATTGGGCAAGAGGGGGTAGAGGATAATCAGCAGAAAAAACAGTCATTTCCACTGCTGGGAAAGGACGTATTGATCGGAATTGTAGACAGTGGGATTGATTATGAAAATCCCGATTTTAGAAATGCAGATGGGACGACAAGAATTCTTGCTTTATGGGATCAGACGTTACAAAACGGTAAACCGCCGCAAGGATATCATATCGGAACAGAGTTCACTTCAGAACAGATAAATGAAGCACTACGCATGGAAGTCAGGGAAGAAAGGTATCGCATAGTACCAAGTCGTGATACCAGTGGACATGGAACAGCAGTAGCCGGGATTGCGGCTGGAAATGGAAGGGGTAGTAAGAATGGAAAATATCGGGGAGCTGCACCCGAAGCAGGGCTGCTGATTGTAAAGATGGGGGGAGCAGGGGAAACAGGATTCCCAAGAACTACCCAGCTGATGCGAGGTGTGGATTATATCGTACGAAAAGCGGAAGAGTTAAAAAAGCCGGTGGCGATCAATATCAGTTTTGGGAATACATATGGTTCCCATGATGGAACAAGTCTTTTGGAAAGATATTTGAATATAGTATCTGAACGTTGGAAGAATGTAATTTGTGTAGGAAGTGGAAATGAAGGAACGACTGCGGGACATGCGGCAGGTGAATATAGAAAAGGAATGATGACAGAAGTTCAACTTGCAGTACAGCAGAGGGAGAAGTCATTCAGTTTGCAAATTTGGAAATCCTATGTCGATGAAGTTGCAATTACAATTGTCGATCCATCCGGAAATCATTCCGGCAGACTGGAAGAAAAAGAAGGAACACAAAGAATACAGATTGGTGAAACAGAACTCCTGGTTTACTATGGAGAGCCAAAACCATATAGTATTCGTCAGGAAATTTATATTAGTTTTCTACCACGAAATGAATTTGTCACAGCCGGAGTGTGGAAAATACAGATGATGCCAGGACAGGTTGTGGATAAGTTGTGGCAAATGTGGCTTCCGGTACAGAATGCACTTAATATCGGCACTGCATTTTTAAAGCCAGACAGTTCCACAACACTTACGATACCTTCTACTGCATCTCTTGTTATTACTGTGGCAGCGTATAATGCATTGACCTTTTCTTATGCAGACTTCTCCGGACGAGGACCGACACAGATATATGAGGGGGAAAATGCGAACAAACCTGATCTGGCAGCTCCGGGTGTGAGGGTAATGGCTCCGGTAGCAGGTGGAGGATATGCAGAGTTCACAGGAACTTCATTTGCAACGCCATTCGTTACAGGAAGCGCGGCACTTTTGATGGAGTGGGGGATTGTGAAAGGAAATGATCCGTATCTGTATGGAGAGAAAGTGAAAGCATATTTGCGAAGAGGGGCGAGACAGATTCCCGGGTATGAGAGGTGGCCGAATGGGAAGTTGGGGTATGGGAGGTTGTGTATTGTTCAAAGCATCCCTGGTATGTGAAAGTTAAATGTATTCATCTGAAATATTTACAATCTGTGATTTTCGAAGAAGAATACCTTTTGTAATATTCACAAATTTCTTCAAAATACAATAAAACTTTTTAACTTTAAGCTCTTGATAATAGATGATTATTTTGAACTTAAATTAATATATTGAAAAATATCTAAAATTTGCGCTTATTCACTCATTTTAAATTCATAAAGATATTGTTGCTTAAGTGTGCTTGTGTTAAAATAAAAACAAAAGCTAATTCAGGTTTGAAAAAGAACAGAACAAAGGGGGCATGACATCATGAAAAGAAAAAAGTAATTACTTTGATTGTCGCTGCATTGGCATTTACCATGACTGGCTGTGGCAGTTCAACTGCAAGTGCAGTATCAGAATTAACAGCGGAAAGCAAACCGGCTACCCAGTATACGATTGATGCAAATCAGGAAGTTTATGCATTGCTGGATTTTGAAGATACTGCGGAGTTTGAGAATGCGACCAAATATGGGCTGGTATGACGCTAATCCTGTCCATCTTGCTGAACTTACACCATCGGATTATGCCCAAAAGCTGGTAGAATATTTCGGTGATACAGATGCTGTTCAGAAAAACGCAGAGAATGTTGCTGCTTTGATCGAACAGGAGGGTGATGAGACCTGCCTGACACGATTGATGGATGCGGTTACTGTTACGTCAGAGTATAAATATTTTAATATTATTGAACCATAAAGTTTTGGGGCGGAAGTAGGAGGATATGAATATGAAAAGATTTGCAGCATCTGTTAAAAGTGAGACAGATGAAAATATATGGGAGACAGTGGAAGATGCTTATGTTTATGCATTTCCGCTGGTGCTCATGGATGCAACTGAGACCTCGGCAACGAACACAGAGGAAGTTGTTACCAAAAAAGCACCTGTAAATCAGTTTATACACAGTGTTGCACTGGCAGATGCACAATTCAGGACTGTGGTGACTCCTAATGTGGACACGATCTATTCACAGGTCTGGTATGATCTGAGCGAGGAGCCGATGGTCTATGAACTTCCAAAAACAGATCGTTTTTGTAAGGTTCAGGTACTGGATGGATGGACAAATACTGCCGCGGTTCTTGATAAGGCTGGTGCATATGCAATTACTCTTTCTACGTGGGAAGGGAAACTGCCTGAGGGAGTTATCCGTATAGATGTTCCTACATCTATGGCATGGTCCATTACCAGAATCGTTTTATCAGGAGAAGAGGATCTTCCAAATGTGTATGCCATTCAAGGAAAAATGAAACTTATGCCGCTTTCTGATTATATATCCGGAGACACTTATGAACCTCCGAGGGGAAGCTACAGCGAAGAGAATGATTATATTCCTGTTGATAAGGTCCTTTCCATGGATCCGATCACATTTTTTAATAAGGCCAATGAGTTGATGGTAAAGAATTCTCCGGCAGCTGCGGATAAGGAAATGCTTGAAA